>Ga0157372_10004010_pt1 | contig 15799 bp, 8 predicted proteins | sample C55metaG_FD_115307 | JGI IMG/M metagenome (GOLD analysis project Ga0157372, IMG submission 115307) | Corn rhizosphere microbial communities from Kellogg Biological Station, Michigan, USA - C5-5 metaG | ecosystem: Host-associated > Plants > Roots > Rhizosphere > Soil | place: USA: Michigan... | reverse complement strand
GCGAGCAGACCGCTCTCTCTGGCATCATGCGTCTTGTCGCCGCTGCGCAGGCTTCCGGATCTCGCTCGCAAGCCCTCGCCGACCGCGCCGCCGCTCTTCTTTTTTACGTGGCAATCGTGGCCGGTGCGACCACGTTCGTTTACTGGTGGCTCTCAGGAGATAAAGAACATGCACTGATCAGGGCGGCAACCGTTCTCATCATTGCTTGCCCGCACGCACTCGGATTGGCGATTCCCCTTGTCATTGCAATTTCGACGTCGCTGGGCGCACGGAACGGTCTGCTCGTCAAGGATAGACTCGCACTCGAAAGTGCGCGTAATTTGGACATGGTGATCTTTGACAAAACGGGGACACTCACTCGGGGTTCGCCTGCCGTCTCGGGACTAGTAGCGGCTCCGGGAATAACGGAGGCCGATTTGATTGCGCTCGCCGCGGCCGTCGAGGCGAGTTCAGAACATCCGCTTGCGAAGGCCGTCGTTGCCGAAGCCAAACGCCGGAAGGTGCCCGACCTCAAAGCCACTAGTTTCGAGGCTCTGGCAGGTCGAGGGGCAAAGGCTCTGATCGACGGAACGACTGCCTTAGTCGGCGGCCCGCGACTGCTCACCGAGGCTAACGTAGAAGCGGTGCCTGATGTGGAAAAGTTAGCCAGTACCTGGGCCTCAGAGGGCAAAACCGTTCTTTACGCCCTGACCGAGGGCCGGCTGCTTGGCGCGTTCGCCGTCGAAGATCAGATTCGCCCGGAATCAAAGGAAGCCGTCACCGAACTTCATAAGCTCGGCATACGGGTAGCGATGATCACCGGGGATGCAAAGGCGGTTGCCGATTCGGTCGCCCGGCGTATTGGAATAGATGAGGTAGCAGCTGAGGTTCTTCCGGCAGACAAGGCGTCGGCAGTGAAACGGTTTCAGCAAGGGGGCAAGAAGGTTGCGATGGTCGGTGATGGAGTGAACGATGCGCCAGCTTTGGCGACTGCGGATGTCGGAATAGCGATTGGTGCTGGGACCGATGTGGCGATCGAGTCAGCTGGAATAGTGCTCGTTCGCAGCGATCCGCGCGACGTCGTTGGGGCTATCGAACTCTCTCGCGCCACCTACACAAAGATGATCCAGAATCTGGTTTGGGCGACCGCCTACAATCTGGTCGCAATTCCGGTCGCAGCAGGCCTCTTCGTCCGTTGGGGACTAAACCTGCCCATGAGCTTGGGCGCTGTAGCGATGAGCCTGTCTACGATCATCGTGGCCGCGAACGCCCAGTTGCTTCGCCGACTAAATCTGCAGCGTAAAGCTCCCGGAGAAGGTTCACCAAAACATATGGACCAACTGCTAACTTTCTTTAAACCATCAACTCCAAGGGGATCACACCGGATATGATCCATGCCTCAGCTCGTAACCCGTTCGCACAATGGAATATCATGAGTAACGATGACTCGACGGAGCGTTGTCCCGCTGATCTTTGCAGCGCCCGTCCTGCTGCGTGCGCAAACCGCGGCCAACCGTATTGTGATCGATCCACTACGCGTGCGGGCCAACATTGACCGGCGGATTTGGGGCAGCTTTCTGGAGCACCTGGGTCGCGCTATCTATCAGGGTATTTATGATCCCGGTTCTGCTCTGTCCGATGCGTCAGGCTTCCGCAAGGACGTTGCGTCGGAGGTGCGTAGCATGGGTGTGCCGATCATTCGCTATCCGGGGGGCAACTTCGTTTCCGGATATAACTGGCTGGATGGCGTGGGTCCACGCGACAAGCGGCCCACAGTGCTCGACCGGGCCTGGAACTCGATCGAGACGAACCAGTTTGGGACGAACGAGTTCGTAACCTGGGCCAAAAGCGTCGGTGCCGAGCCGCTAATCGGCACCAATTTCGGAACAGCAGCACCCGAGATGTCGGCCGCGCTGGTGGAGTATTGCAACGTGCCAGGTGGCACCAAATGGAGCAATCTGCGCCGCGAACATGGCTACACGCAGCCTCACGCCATTCGCACCTGGTGTCTGGGCAACGAGATGGACGGCACCTGGCAGATTGGCCATATGCCGGCCCGCGAGTATGGACGCAAGGCCGTGGATGCCGCGCGGCAAATGCGAGCGGTCGACCCCAGCGTGCAACTGATCGCCTGCGGGTCATCGGGACCCGGGCAATCGACATTCCTCGAATGGGATCGAGAAGTCCTAGAAGAGTGCTATTCGCAAGTGGACGGAATTAGCCTGCATCGCTACTACGGCAATGAGGCGACCGGTGAAACCGGGGGCGATTCTTTGAAGTATCTGGCGTTGAACCTCGCGATGGAAGAGCAGATCGACCAGGTTGCCGCCGTTTGCGAGTATGTCCGCAAGCGCACGGGATCACGCAAGCGCGTGTGGCTCTCTTTTGACGAATGGAATGTCTGGTACCGGCGGCGTGGCGGCAATGGCCAACGTCAACAGGCGCCGCACCTGTTGGAGGAAGAGTACAACCTGGAAGACGCGCTGCTGGTAGGAGGGTTGGTGAACGCGCTCCTGAGGCGGTCGGACAAGGTCCGTGTGGCCTGCTTGGCGCAATTGGTCAACGTAATCGCACCGATTGTGACCAACGCAAACGGCATCTTGCGCCAAAGTATCTACTATCCTTACGCTTGGGCGCTGGAGAGCGCGCGTGGACAGGCGCTGGACGCCTGGGTGGAATCCGCCGCCATTGAGGGCGTTCCGGCCGTTGACAGCGCAGTTACCTTTGATAACGCCACTGGACAGTATTGCGTATTGCTGCTGAATCGCGACCTCGCGCAGCCGCGGGAAGTCACTCTCGTGTTCCGCGACAATGCACCGGCTCGCACCTTGCGATTCGATACCCTCACGGGCTCGGATCTCAAAGCCGTCAACACGTTTGCCGAGGCCAACAAAGTAAAGCCTGCGGCGCTCGACTCACCGCGCCCCAGCGGACGCATGGTGCTTCAACTACCAGCGCGATCGTATTCACGGCTAATGCTGCAGGCTGCTCCGGTATAAACCAGAATGCCCTCTATTTGCCTTTGGTAGCAGACGGGAAGTAGGTCGCGACCCGATCGTTGAGGGTGAATTCCATCCCCAGGCCGGGATACTGTTTTAGAACTTTGGTCCGCATTTCAGCGGCGTCGTGCGAAGCGGCGACGTTCGCGTCCCAATCCGCGATGTACTTCTTCATGTATGCGAGTGTCGCCAGATCACGGGTGGCGCCTGGGCCTTCATGACCGGGGACAATGATGGCCGGATTCAACGCGACGATCTGCTCCGTCGTCTTCAGCCAATTTTCGCGAGCTTGGTCCCGGGGAACACCAAAGTAGACGTGATCGAACATGATATCTCCCGTCACCACCGCTTTGAGGGACGGAATATAGACGAAGCTGTTGCCTGGGCCGTCTGCTCCTTGCACTCCACCTGTAATGGGGAAGTTTTCCCCTTCGAGGGTGAGTACAGGAGTCGCAAGTTCTTCCGGCAAGACGGGTTCGGGTCCGGGGATGTTGTTACCGTACGTAGGAAACCAGAATTTCTGCCGGGCAGGCCAGCCTGTCTTGGCAGCGTTGACCGTCGCCGGCAGGGCGACAATCCGAGCGGACGGAAACGCCTGATGGAGCACCGCGAGGCCAAACAGGTGGTCCGGGTGGGGGTGGGTAACGTATATGGTCACCAGGTTCTTCTTGGACTCCAGAATCTCCGCCGCCAAACGATGGGCTTCGCTCAGGCTGAACTGAGGATCGATAACCAGCATGTCCTTTTCGCCGGAAATCATCGTGGAGTTCACGTCATATCCGGTCACGCCAGCGCCGTGGTGCACCTTCAGTTGGAGTTTCGATTGCGCCGTAGCTGTCACGGCAAGAGCAAGAGTGGAAAGGATTAGCTTTATTTTCATGTCAGTGAGGCCTTAGATTTGGACGCGCAGCAAATGCTTACTTCGTCACCATGTGTACAGCGTCCTTCTCGTTCTCCAGGCAGTAATAATCCAGGAGCTCGCTATCCAGCACGATGGGCTGATTTAACGTCACGGTCCACGGGGCCGTGTAGGCCTTGGGATCGTCGATTGTAATTTCGATTTGAAGCGTTCCGAAATTCGGGCGGCGGATCTTTTCCGTCATCTTGCCGGCATCGGTAAGAGGGTTCCCGTTGGCGTCCAGCCACAGATCGTCGCGGAAGCCGATGGTTTGGATCACCAGCGTGTCTCCGTCCCACTTGGCCGTGGAGTAGCCATTCCAGGTTGGATTCGGGTCCTCCGGAAGGGGCCGCCCATCGGTGAAGATCTGGCGATACTGCATATTGCGTTCGGTCAGGATGATCAAACGCTCCGGGGTCTGAATGATCCTCTTATAGTAGTCATCCGTCCAAATTCGGGGAGCTCCTCGCGGCATGCAGTGGACGTTGGGGTCCAAGTCTTGCGCCACTCTGCGTTCCTTCACAAGCGCCGCCGCCCAAGGCTGATAAGGCGGGCCACCCTTTAGCCGAGAGGCAATATTCAAAAACTCCGGCCCGACCTGGGTATCGCCGCAGCGTTTGCCGCACGGCACGAAGGCTTCCCATCCCCACATTCCAGAAAAGTCCGGATGCCCGTCGGCGGTGCGCGGCGCGAGCGCGGTGAGGTTGGGTTTGCCGTCAGGACCTTTCGGCACCGCGGCAGTAGGATAATCGAACCATTGCCCGAACAGGCTGGGCGCAGCGGCCAGCATCAAGCCTGCCGCCGCAAAGTGTAAGTACGATCGTTGCATGAGTCTCCAAACCAAAATTTAAATCTCGAGCTTCCCGGTGCTGTCGCCGTGCTTATCCGCCTGGATCCCCAGCTTGTCGAGCATCGACAGCAGCAGGTTCGACATTGGCGTGTGCGGGGCGTAAGTCATATGACGGCCGCCGCTCAGTTGTCCTGAGGCGCCACCGGCAAGCACGATGGGCAGCGGATCATGATCGTGCTGATTCCCATTGCTCATACTGCTGCCGTAAAGAACCATAGAGTGATCTAGGAGATTTCCGTCGCCATCGGGCGTCGATTTCAGCTTGTCCAGGAAGTAGGCCAGCATCTCCACGTGATACTTGTTGATCAGCGCGAACTTGTCCATATTCGCGCGATTGTTGGAATGGTGCGAAGCTACGTGAAACCCGTCGCGAATACCGCTCTGCGGGTAGACGGCGCCGCTGGTATCGCGCGCATACATCAGCGTCGCTACGCGGGTGATCTCGGCCCGGAACGCCAGCACCTGCAGGTCGAACATGATCTTGAAATGCTCGTCGAAAGATTCGGGCACGCCCACCGGAGCTTCGGGCAGCTTCAGGTCCGCGGGGATTTGGTTTTCGGCTTTCTGAATGCGTCTTTCGATTTCGCGAACGTCATCCAGGTACTCACCGAGCCGGGTACGGTCCGAGGAAGGAAGTTCCCGTTGCAGCGACGCGACTTGATCCATAACCGAATCGAGCAGGCTACGGCTCTGTTGCTTGCGAGCCAACCGGTCGGCGTTGTTGCTCCCGTCGCCGAACAGCTTTTCGAACACCACCTGCGGATTGTTCTCCATCGGCAGCGGGATGGTCGGCGTCTTCCAGGAGATCGTGTTCGAATACGCGCAAGCGTAGCCCGATCCGCAGCTCAGAGCGACCTCTTCAATGGAAAGCTCAATGGAAGGGAGCGGAGTATCCTGACCAATGCGTTGCGCGGCGATCTGATCGATCGTGCTGCCGACGTGGATCGAGCCCTGCTCCGGGTGCACGCCGCTGAGAAAAACCGCGGCCGAGCGCGCGTGGTCGGCGCCCGCGTCAGATCCTACGCCACCTGCCGCCGGGTGCGCCAGGTTGGAGACAATCGAAACGCGATCCCGAAACTTTTCGAGCGGGCTGAGGATCTCCGTGAACTGGAAGCCCTTGCCGTCGGCGGCTGGAGTCCACTTGTCCATTGTCGCGCCGTGGGGTACGTAGATGCAGCTCAGCCGGCTTTTCGATGTCGCCGCAGTTCTAGCCAGAGGCGTCTGCGCCGGCACCATGGAATCGAGCAAGGGCAGCGCGACGGAGACTCCCATGCCGCGCAGTAGCGTACGGCGAGAAAGATACTTCTTCGTAAGGAATGCCATTAGTTGTTTCCTGCCTTTACTCTCATCTGAAACGGATCGCTCTTTACGATTCCCAATATCAGAGATGAAAAACGATTGTCATTCTTTGCGGCGTCCCGTGCGATCGATCGAACTACCGGCATGTCGTAGTACTTCAGGGCCCGACCGGTGCCGTATGTCAAAAGCTTCTCGGTCATAGTGCGGACGAACACATCCGAGCGGCTCAGCAGGGCCTGCCGCAGACTCGACGGACCGTCCAGCTTGGTTCCATCGACCAGCTGGCCCGAGGCGTCGATCTTGACGCCTCCGTCGGTGGTCCGATACTTTCCGATCAGATCGAAGTTCTCCAGCGAAAACCCGATGGGATCCATGATCTTGTGGCATGCGGCGCACACCGGATTGGTCCGATGTTCTTCCATCTTCTGCCGGATCGAAGCGGGCTGCTGTGCGCCCTCACTCTCCGGGAGCGGCGGAACGTTAGGCGGAGGCAGGGGGGCAGGAGTGCCCAGGAGGTTTTCCAGAACCCACTTGCCACGCGATACCGGGGAGGTTCGGTTGGCGACCGAAGTCACCAGCAGAAAACTGGACTGGCCCAACAGACCACGGCGGTTCTCATCCTGGATGGTGACGCGCTTGAACCGGCTTCCCTTGATACCCGGAATCCCGTAGTGGCGAGCCAGTGCCTCGTTCACGAAAGTGTAATCGGCGTTGAGCAGATCCACCACGTTGCGGTCCTCGCGAAGGATGCTTTCGAGAAGCAGTTCGGTCTCGCGGCGAAACGCCTGCCGCAGATTATCGTTAAATCCACGCGCCTCGGGACGAGCGTTCTTCAATTCGCGCAGATACAGCCACTGCCCGCCGAAATTGGTCGCCAGCGTTTCCGAGCGTGGATCCGCCAGCATGCGTCGCGTTTGCGATTCTAATACCGCAGGATCGTGAAGCTTGCCCTGAATGGCCGTGTTTAGAAGTTCTTCGTCGGGGATACTGCTCCACAAGAAGAACGATAAGCGCGAAGCGAGCTCTAAATCGCTGACGCGATACACACTGCCCGCGGTCGCGCCGGCCGGCTCGCGCTCGAAACGAAAAACAAAACGCGGATCCACAAGTACACGCGCCAACGCCTGCTCGATACCGATATCGAAGCTGCCGTTCTTCCTCCCTGCCTGATAGAAGCTCTGGAGAGTGTCCAAATCGCTCCCGGACGGAGGCTGGCGATAGGCGCGCAGCGCGAGCGTGGATAGAATCTTCTTCGCGCACGCGGATTCATCCGCCTCCGACGCCGGACGGCACACGAAAATCTTGCGGCGGCTGGGCGTATCCCCGGGACCCGTAGGATTCAGCGGTCCGGTGATCGCGATGCTGCTCACGCTCGAATTGCCCGCGAATACCTGCCAGATGTCGTCCGCGCCTGGAGGAGCCTTCCGCACGTAGGCAGCACCAATATCCTGCGGCCCCGCCTTCACGGGGACCTTCACGTCTATAGAGGCGCCGGCCGCTAATTTGACGCGTTCGCCATTCAGCACAAATTCCAGCTCTTCTCCCGAAGGCCCAACGCCGCCTACGCCGATGCCGGCCGACCGGGCGCGAACCTTGAACGAGTACTCGGCATCCAGCGGAAATGTGTGGCGGACCAGCATGCCGCCGCGCGTCCCCAGCGGCAGCCCATCAACGTGTTCGATTTGCGAAAGATCCGCCGGCGCGCGATACGTAACGGTCGAGGGGGTGATCAGCAGATTCCCTACGGCCAGGCGGCTGATCTTGCCCGCTGCGGCCACGTAGCGCTCGATCAGCGCGGGCGAGACCGCGAGTGCGTCGGCAATGTTGTCGAATCCTTCACTGGAATCGTCGGCGGGAAGAACGGTGGAGCCGTCCACTTCGATCGCCAGCAGATCGCGAATGGCGTTGGTGTATTCGGTGCGATTCAGCCGATGCAGCCCCGTGCTCCCCGGATTGGGCTTGGCCGCCGCCGCGCGATCCAATTCGGTTTCGAGCTTGCCAGTCCACGAATCCAGCATCGCGCGAGTCGGACGAGGCATGCCCGATGGCGGCATCATCCCTGCCCGCACCTTGCGCACCACTTTTTCCCACGTTTCCGGATCCTGTCCGGGATGGGTCAGATCCAGCTTGTCGAGCATCAGGCCCGCGGTCTTGGTCTTTTCGTTATGACATCCGATGCAGTACTGGTTCAGGAGCGCCTGATCCGGAGATGGATTCTGAGGGCGCGCATTCTCTGGGCGAATGACCAGGGCAATCAGCAACACTCCGACGGCCGCGGCCGCGCTTTTCAGTCCGCTCATTGCGCCATTAACCTTTTGATCAGAGCCATGGTCGATGGCTTGGCTTCCGGGGCGTTGGTGGCCAGAAAAACGCCTTCGGCCCAAACCAGCGGCGTGCGGCCTTCCTTATCTTTTATGTCGAGACGAGCGCCTTTCTTCACCAGGAACTCCAGGATGTCGTCGGATCCTCGATTCGCCGCTCCGATAACGGCCGTTACGCCCATCGAGTTCTTCGCGTTCACATCGCCGCCTTTGTCGAGGCACAACTGAACCGCCTCCATCAGAGCTTCCTTGGACTCGGTGAACGTCTGACCCGTCATCCAGTTCACTCCGGCGGCCGCCATCAGGGCCGTAGTGCCTGCGAAGGTGGCGATATTCGGATCGGCCCCCTTTTCCAGCAGGAGGCGCATGACCGTGATATCACCGGCGAGCGCAGCCCTTAGGAACGCTGTCTGGCCGGTGAAGTCGACCCAGGACAAGTCGCCTAATGGTGTGACGAAGCGGCGCCCCGGCGGGACTTCTTTCGTCCTGGCATTGACGTTCGCACCACGATCCAGCAGCATCCTGATCACTTCCAAGGCAGCCGGCCGGTCGATCTCATGCTCATTGTTCCGCCCGTAATCGCGATTGCGAATTTCGACCGTCGCGTACAGAGGCGTGCGTCCCCACCAGTCGGCCGCGTTCGGCGCCGCAGCGTTCTCCAACAGGAGTTTCGCCGTATCCAGATGGTTGTTGGTGATCGCCATCAGCAGCGGAGTAATGCCGTTGACATCGGCCTGTTGTACGTCCGCTTTGGCGGCGAGGAGCACCCGCACGATGCCGGTCCTTCCGTCGCGAGCCGCGTATAGCAGCGGCGTCATGCCGCCCGGAGTCTCGCCCTGGAAACCTTGTTCGGGCCAACCGCTCCGCACGATTCCCACGCCATGCGAGCCGCCGCCAGCCCCTGGAGGCCGCGGCGCGGGTGTCTTGCCTGTACGGGTGCGAGCATTGATTTCGGCTCCGTACTCGAGAAGAATCTGAACAGCCGCAGAAAAATTAGACCTCACCGCCCACATCAGCGCCGTCTGCTGCGTCACTCCATCCTTCGTTTTCACGTCCGCGCCGTGCTGAAGGAGAGCTTTGACGGCATCGATGCTGCCGCTGCGCGTCGCGGTCATCAAGGCCGTCTCGCCGCCCGCATCGGCGGCGTTCGGATCGGCGCCGGCGTCGAGCAGCTTGCCGATCACGGCAGCGCTGCCATTGGTGCACGCGAAGTACAGTGGGGTGAAGCCGTAGCGGTCCTTAGCCTTCACATTCGCGCCCGCCTGGATCAGCAGACCAACGGTCTGAAGATCATCCGAGTTTACGGCCCAGTGCAGTGCGGTGGCGCCATCCGGCAAGGTCGCATTGACGTCGGCTTTTTGTTGCAGCAAAGTACGAACTGCGGCGGGATCTTCGCGCATCGCGGCCTCGGCCACGCGAGTGTCCGCGCCGAAAGCGATTCCCGGAAGTAAAACTGCCGCGACGTACAAACACGTCAGCTGCATAAGCATCTACGCACCTGATTTCAGCTCCATCAATAACCCGTTCAGATCTTTGAAGCGCAGCAGGTCTTCATCGTTTGAAGGAGCGATCTCCACACCCAGCTTTTTGAGCTTATCGGTCACAGCGCGTTTATCGAAGCCCGCGACTTTGATTGAAATGTGATCCACGCTGGGCATTTTTCCGGGAGTCAGGGTTTCGAGTCCCAAGCGAGTCTTGGCAACCCCGAACCAGATCCTCTCCGGTTTCCTGGTACGCGCGACTTCCATCCCGAAAATCTTCCGATAGTGGGCAGCCGACTTTTCCAGATCGGAAACCGCCAGCATGATGTGATCGAAACCGATGGCCTGAATCGCCGGTTCATCCTGCGAAATCCGCGAGGAGGGAATGATCGTCCGGGCCAGACCGGCGGGCGCACCCAGGAACTGCAGACGCAGACCATCCGGATCGGCCGCCATGCCCAAGGCTCCCTGACCCGTCATTGGAACACCGGCCTCGTCCAAACTCTTCCGCATCTCCTGACCTTTGTAATCCAGGCCGACGGCGCAAAAGTGGTCGATGCGCGGCGTTGTGACGCCTGCGGGCAGCCCGCCGAACGCAATATAGGAGATGCCGATCTTAACGTAGAAGCGAGGCGGAGGATCGCGTTCCTGAAAGAGCTGCGGGTCGAAGATGCGTCCGTAGAACTTCGCGGCGGCCTCCTGATCGGGCACTTGCATCCCGATGTGCTCCAGGCCGCTGGTCTTGATTGGCAGTTCGGACCCCTGCATCACGCTGCTCGCAATCCAGGCGGCCCCACCGGCGCCGAATAACTTCAAAGAGTCCTGCAGAGCCCGGCGCCGGGTGTATTGGTTGGTGTTCACGATTCTACTCTAGAACGAAAAGCGCATCTCCAGGGTACCCTGGCGAGCTGGAAGGAAACTCGCCCCGCCAGCAAAATTGATGAAGCCGAATCCACCCGTTGCGCACTTATTTACACCCGTGCACGCAGGCACGCCCTGCACATTTCCTGTAGTGCTCGGCGACGACGGCGAGCCCGATGGGTTCGACATCTCCAGTCGGTTGAGAACGTTCGTGAAGTTCATCCGCACCGTTATCTTCATCGGATGCGTGTCGGCTCCGAACTGGAACACTCGTCCGACGCTGAACGACTCCGAAGGCCGGCGCTGATAGCGGTAATCATTGTAGTAGGGAGCTCCGGAGCCCCACTGCCCATCGGTCGGATTGCTCCAAGCCGCGGGATTCAAGACCAGGTCCTTGGTGGGATCGATGCAGTGGCAGTTCAGGTCCTTGAGGAACAAGGGAACGCCGGGGACGCGATTATAGAATGTGCCGCCTGAGGGCACCGCGCCGCGGAACAGTAGAGCATTGAGATTATTCACGGCGGTCGGCACAGGAATCGGCGTTCCGCTGGCGTACGTTAGCAGTGTTCCGAATGCCCAGTCGCGAGCCGCCCAGGAGACAATCTTGTTGCCTCCCGGCGCGGGCGTGCGATAGTTGATCGAAATTACGCTCACCAGCGGGCGGGAGAAGCCGGAGATCGTCTTGTTCTGCGACCGGTTAAAGACGTCGTTCACTGTGCCCAGCTCGGTGCCCAACTGCATTTCTTTCGACCACGTGAACGCGTACGCCGCTTCCAGCCCGTGCCAGACACGCTGCGTAACCTTGGCTTGCAGCGAATCGTACCAGGTGCGGCCCTGCGGCGCCCACAGAGGGCTCAACCCGCTAGTGAATTGCGGGAAGGGCCGGAGCGATTGCGCGACGGTGGAGGTCAGCGGAAAGCCGGCGTAAGGCAACTTGTTTTGGAAGCGGCCCGCCTGCGTCGAGCCGATCTGCGCGCGGAGAATCGCACGGTCCGCGGCATCGTTAATATTCAAGCCGGCAGCCTGGAGCGTGTTAACCGAGAGCGCGTTGTAGTTGTTGAGAACCGGGCTCAGCCACCACGCACCTCGATTGCCGACATAGGATGCTTCCACCACGGTGTTGCGCGTAAGCTCGCGCTGGAGACCAACGCTCCACTGGATCTGGCGAGCCGGACGACCCGCGTTCTGATCCACCACGGATGTCGGGCCGTTCAGGTTCGCCGGAAAATTCGGATTTGGATACGCGCCGGCAGAGAAATTGGGCCAGGGCAACACATAGCCCGCAGGCACGCCCGTCTGGAGCTGCATGGACGCGTCGCCGAAGCCCGGAGCCTGGAACGCATTGTTCGCGCTGGCGCTACCGGTCCCGGTTGCAGCCGTGGCCGTTCCGTCGTAGGCGATTGCGATTCCCCCGCGGAACACGGTTTTTGGCGTTATCTGGTAAGCCACGCCCACGCGGGGGCCAAACGCATAGGGATAGTTTCTGGCGAACTTGCAGTTACAGGTGGCCTCGTAAACCACACCGCCCGGACGGCCGCCTACGGTGGGATTTGCCACGGCCAGAGACACGCTTGGCATGCGGCCGTACTGCTCGCGCGGATAGGTGTCGTAGTCATAGCGCAACCCGTAGTCGAGAGTCAGGCGCCGCGTGACTTTCCAGGAATCCTGCGCATAGAAGCCCCAGAATTGCTTCCCGGTTTTCAGGTCTGCCGGCGGATTCACCACGCCGTTGTTGACCAGGCCAAGCAGGAAGCTGGCGTAGGGGAAACCCAGCGTCACGCCGTTAACCGTGGACGATTGCGCGTACGGTTGTGCGGTCTGGTTGGTGGAGAACACGAAGTTGCCGTTGGTCGATGACAGGTTGTGGTACGGATACCCAAACGTGCGCAGCTCGCCTCCGAATTTCAGGGTGTGATTGCCCTTGACCCAGGTCAGCGAGGTGCCGTACGTCGGCGTGAACTGCTTGGTCAACGATTGCGCCGCACCGACGCCGGGACCCATGTTCGCCATGCCGCCGGTCCCGGTACAAGCAGGAGCCGCCCCGGTAGCGCACAAACCGCTGATCGAGGGAAATCGTCCGCCCGGATTCGGCACGCCTACCAAGCCGATCGAGCTGTCCTGGAAATCGGTGGTGGGGGAGTGGTCGTCGAGCAGATACTGGAGCGAACCGATTCCGATGTGCCACAACATGGTCGGCGAAATCGTGTCGTCGAAATTAAAGCGCCAGTTCATCGACCGGCTGAACGATCCCCGCGTCTGCGTAATGATGGCCGGCAGACCTTCCGAAAGGTTCAGGCTTTGCGAATACTGCGTCGAGGTCGCGTTGGTAAGCCAAGTGCCCGAAAGCCTGATCTTGGGTGTCAATTGGTGATCGAGCTTGACCGATTCGTTGGTTGTTACGCGATCATTCGGGAAGGACGGCAAATAGTTTAACGCCGTGGCCGTCGCGTTGGTCGGATTCGGAATCAGACCCTGGATCGCCAGCGCTACCTTATCCTGCTGCGCAAGAGGGATGAGATTGCCCGTAAACTGATCCCGAATTTGTTGCCCATTTACCACTCGCTGCGATTTCGGATCGAAGATCATACCTTCCAGCATGGCTCTGCCCAGCGGATCGTTTCCGGCGCTTCTGCCGGTTATCGCGGTCGCGAAATTGCCCGCCCGGTAGGCCGCGGTGGGGACCGTGATGGCCGTGTCGTTCACCACGTAAAACTCGCGGTACTGCTCGCGATTGTAGAAGAAGAAGGTCTTGTCCTTGCCGTTGTAGATTTTCGGAATCCACACCGGGCCGCCAAGGTTGAAGCCGTAATCGTTGCGCCGCGTGCGCGGCAGGACGTTGGTGAAAGGCGTCGAGGCGTTGAAGGCTTCGTTCACCAGATAGTCGTAGCCAGCACCATGATATTGGTTGGTTCCCGACCGCATGGTGATGTTGAACAAACCGCCGCCCACTTGTCCAAACTCCGCCGCAAAGTTGCTGGTCTGGATCGCGGTTTCTTGCATGGCGTCCATGCTCGCACCGGTCCCGGCCTGCACCGCATTGATCTGGTTGGTGGAATCCGCGCCATCGATAACTGTGCGCTGGGTTCCATTCGGCGAACCGTTCACACGAACGCCCAGGACGAATCCCGAGGCGGGGTTCGATGCGCCGGGCACCAACTGGATCTCAGATAAATAAGTTCGAAGACCCTGGCTGGTAGCATACGTTCCGCCGACGCCCAGCCCTCCCAGGTCCACCATGCGCTGCGCTTGAACGGTAGTGCTCAGTTCTCCACTTTCGGTTTTAAGCAGCGAAGCCTGCTCCGACACCGTCACGGATTCCGCCGCCGAGCCCACTTCGAGTGGGATATCCACGCGCAGCGTCTGGGCGACTCCGACGGCGATGTTCTGACGGACGTATTTCTTGAAACCGGCCACAGCCACGGATAATTCATAGGTTCCAACCGGCAATTGCGCCAGCGTATAGTTCCCTGTATCCGAACTCGCTGCCTGGAACACCGCGCCTGTTTCCGTGTTCTTGGCTTCGATCGGCGCATTCGCTACAACGGCGCCGGCCGGATCGGCTACGGTACCGGTAATCGTTCCGCGATCGGACTGGCCCAAAACTACGGCTGCCGACGCTAGCAAACACATTGAGACTAGTTGAATACGCATCGTCCACCCCCTCTTTATTTACGTTCGAAATGCCCCGTCGCGGACTGCCGACCGCTTGCATGCAGCTCAAGGAATTCTATTTCAGATTGGTTGTGAAGTCAAGCATAAAATACACCGAACGACCGGTTTTGACAAATCCTAGGATGTTCTTTATTTTAAGCCGATTGCAATGATCCATAGAGTCGATAAGTGATCATTTTCCATTCCTTCAAACAAAAAGCTGGAACTTACGTCGACGAGGACTTATCATATACCTGTCAACCGGGTGTAACCCTTCTGGATTCCTTCGGCCGGATGAGCGAATTGAACGGGGCTTCCACATTGCGCGGACGCACAGTCCTCGCATTGCGAGAGATGATCCTCAGAGGCCAACTTGAACCGCGCAAGCGTCTTGAAGAATTCGATCTGAGCAGGCGCTTGGAGGTATCTAGGCCGATTCTGCGTTCGGCTCTGGACCACCTTGCTTCCGAAGGGCTGCTTGAGCCGGCACCTTCCGGAGGATATGCGGCCCGTCACTTCACCCTGGAGGACATCCGCGACGCCATCGTTGCGCGTTCGGCTCTGGAAGCGCTGGCCGCTGGTCTTGCAGCCAAGCGCATCCAGGATCCTTCGGAGCTTGAACCGGCACGCAAGCTAAACGCTGAGTTGGCTGAAGCGATCCCCTCTCGCGCATCCTCCCCGCCCGCCCCAGAAGAGATGTCTCGCTTCGGTGATTTAAACGCCGCGTTTCACAGCGCATTCGTCGGCGTGGCGCGAAGCCCGATGCTCTCCTGGTGCCTCCAGCGTCTTCAATCGGCGGCGTTCGCATCTCCAGCGGCCGTGGTGATTCCCATGGAAGGCAATGGTGCACAGCGCGCGTTTGAAGAACACGAAGCAATCTTGAACGCCATCCAGTCTGGCGATGCCTCCCGGGCTGAAGCTTTGGTGAGACAGCACGCAGGTTTGGCGATCCATGGTATCGAAAGCGCTTTGAAAGGCCAGCCACATTCCGGCCGAAATATCGCGTTGGAGCTGGTTAACAAGAAGCCCGCCCATCTCACCGTGAACAGACCGAGGCGGCTTCCGAAGAAGGAGGAAAGTGCCGCCGGCGCTACGTCTGCACGCATCCTCGATGCGGCCGCGGATTTATTCTGCGAGAGGGGTTTCTATGCTGCCACGACTCGCGAACTGGCCACGCGTCTGAACATTCAACCGGCTTCTTTATACCATCACGTAACCAACAAGGAAGAACTGCTTCACCGTATTTGCCGCCAGATCATGGATTGTTTCCTGACTGACCTCCCCGTTGCCCTGAACCAAGCGGAGACCGAAAAGGGCCGGATTAGCGCTTTCATTGACGCTCATCTTCAGGTCATGGCCCAAAATCCCCGCCCGACATTGGCGGTGGTCACCGAGTTTCGAGCATTGTCTCGCCTTCACTTCGCGGAGATTTCGGAAAGATACAAGGAATACTCACGCCT
>Ga0157372_10004009_pt1 | contig 15799 bp, 16 predicted proteins | sample C55metaG_FD_115307 | JGI IMG/M metagenome (GOLD analysis project Ga0157372, IMG submission 115307) | Corn rhizosphere microbial communities from Kellogg Biological Station, Michigan, USA - C5-5 metaG | ecosystem: Host-associated > Plants > Roots > Rhizosphere > Soil | place: USA: Michigan... | reverse complement strand
CTGATCTGGATCCCGTTCGGGTACACCGCGCATAAATTTTCCACACAGGCAATGCCGTACCTCGATGCGTTCATCACGTCTTTCAGCATTGTGGCGACCTGGATGACGGCAAAAAAAATAATCGAGAACTGGCTGTACTGGATCGTAATAGACGCGCTGGCTGTTTTCCTGTATGCCTACCGTGGATTTTACCTGATCGCATTACTTTATATCATTTATACCATCCTTGCTGCGGCAGGGTACATTGCATGGCGCAAAAAGCTGAACACATCGTCCGGGTGGCACTCATAGGCCCTGAAAGCACCGCTAAAAGCACACTTTCGGAGGCGCTCGCCGATCACTACAAGACAGTTTGGGTGAAGGAGCATTCACGCGCCTATCTCGAAAACATCGACCGTGATTATACGCTGGATGATATTCTCGCCATTGCAAAGCAGCAATTGCAGACTGAAAATGAGTTGCTGCAGAAAGCAAACAAATTACTTTTTGCTGATACCGAGCTGATCATTGCAAAAGTTTGGTGTGAAGATGTGTTTCAAATTTGTCCGCCATGGATCAGCGAGAACATCCTCCCCTACAAATACGACCTGTACCTCCTCACCTATCCCGATCTTGAATGGGAGAAAGATCCGCTCCGCGAGAATCCGCACCGCCGTCCTTTTTTTTATGAGTTGTACGAGCGTGAGCTAAAAAGCATCGGCGCCGAATATGCCATCATAAAAGGCCGCGGTGATGAGCGCTTAAAACATTCGCTGGAAGCTGTTGAAAAATTTCTGCTGAAACAAAAAAATAATCTATAGTTTTGTGACATCAAAAAAGGGGTGTCCGTTTCAAATTGAAAAGGGCTGAGATTATACCCAATGTACTCCGTTTCCAAAAACGGCTTACATGCACCTGATCAGGATCATGCCTGCGTAGGGAATAGGTATTGTTAAAAATAGTAGTAGCTGCTTGCTCCTTTGCTGCTATATGTTTAACAAAAAACAAATCATGCATTACTTAAAAACATTTTTAACGGGCAGCCTGCTTGCAGCGTCTGCACTGGCATTTTCACAGCTGAGCATTTCAGGAAAAGTACTTTCAAAAAAAAGCGGCGAAAGCATTCCCGGCGCAACGGTGAGCATTGATCACACGTTCATTGCCGCGCAAAGCAAAAGCGATGGAAGCTTCGAAGTAAAAAATTTAAAGCCGGGCGCATATATGATGCACGTTTCGTTCATCGGCTACGGCACATTCAGCGACAGCATCCTGCTGAATGAGAACAAGACGATGAACGTAGAGCTGGAAGAAAGCGCAGTGATGATGGATGAAGTGATCGTATCCTCTACGCGCGCCGACCAGCGATCGGCCATGGCCTACAGCACGGTAAGCAGGGAACAGATCGCAGAGCAGAACCTCGGGCAGGACCTTCCCTACCTGCTGAACCAGCAGCCTTCGGTGGTCACCACTTCCGATGCAGGCGCGGGCGTTGGCTATACAGGGATCCGCATTCGCGGGATCGATGCTACGCGCGTGAATGTGACGATCAACGGCATTCCGGTGAATGATGCGGAATCGCAGGGCACGTACTGGGTCGACCTTCCGGACATCGCCTCGAGCATCGACAACATCCAGCTGCAGCGCGGAGTGGGAACGTCGACCAACGGCGCAGGCGCTTTCGGCGGAAGCCTGAATATCCAGACCACGAAATTAAATCCGAAGGGATATGCCGAATGGAACAGCAGCTACGGATCGTTCAACACGATGAAGAATACCGTAAATGTGGGCAGCGGACTCATCAGCGACAAATTTGCAGTGGATGCGCGCCTGTCGAAAATAAGCTCCGACGGCTTCATCGACCGCGCAAAATCCGACCTCCGCTCCTACTATCTTTCCGCAGGATATTACGGCAAAAAGAACATCATCAAGTTCATCACCTTTACAGGATATGAGGAAACATACCAGGCATGGTACGGCATTCCGCAGTCGAGGCTGAAAGGCGACGAGGCCGGCATGAACGATTATATATTCAACAATTACCTCGATGCGGAAGAGGCGAGCAACCTGCTGAATTCGGGCAACCGAACCTATAACCCTTACACGTACAGCAACCAGGTTGACCATTATGTGCAGAGCTATTACCAGCTGCATTTTTCGCATGAGTTCAACCGTAAGTGGAACAGCAATATTGCGCTGCATTACACCAAAGGCAAAGGCTATTACGAAGAGTTCAAAAAAGGGCAATCGTTCTCGGATTACGGTCTGCCGGATGTGTTCATTGGAACCGATACGATCAGCGGCGGCAACCTTGTGCGCAGGCGCTGGCTTGATAACGACTTTTACGGAACTACATTTTCATTGCAGTACAACAGCCTGAAAAAATTATCGGCGGTGCTGGGCGGTGCCTTGAACAATTATACGGGGTTGCATTACGGCGAGCTCATCTGGGCGCAATATGCAGTGAACAGCGACATTCACCAGCATTATTACAATGACACGGCGAATAAAAGCGACTTCAACATTTTTCTGAAAGCGAATTATGCGGTGACAAAAAAACTGAGTGTTTTTGCCGATCTGCAATACCGCATGGTGAACTATTCCTTTTTAGGATTTGACGACAGCCTGCGGAATATCGAACAATCGGCAGCCCTCTCTTTTTTCAACCCGAAAGCGGGAATCAATTATGAGCTCAGCGCAAACACCAGTGTGTATGCATCGTACAGCGTTGGCAACAAGGAGCCGGGAAGAGATGATTATACACAGTCGACACCAGGCAGCCGGCCAAAGCCCGAAACACTGAACGACCTCGAGATTGGCTACAGGCATTCCGGGAAAAAGGCGATGTGGGCGCTGAACGCTTATTACATGGATTACCGGAACCAGTTGGTGCTCACGGGCGAGATCAATGATGTGGGAGCGTATAACAGGACGAATGTGGCGAAAAGCTACCGCGAAGGAATTGAAGCGGAGTTCGGCCTGAAGATCCTGAAACCGCTGAGCTGGAATGCGAACATCACGCTAAGCAAAAACAAGATCAGTGACTTTAAGGAGTTCATCGACAATTACGACAGCACCGCGCAAAGCGTAATCGTTTACGAGGAAAGCGACATCGCCTTCTCACCTTCGGTTATCGCGGGAAGCACGATCACCTTTGAGCCTGTGAAGAATCTAAAATTCAGCTTCATCAGCAAATATGTGGGCAAGCAATACCTTGACAATACATCGAATGAAGAGCACAGGCTGAATGCATTTTTTGTGAACGACCTGCGGATCAACTACAGCGTTAAAACGAAGTTCATCCCGGAGATCGGACTCACGCTTGCGATTAATAACCTGTTCGGCGAGCAATACGAATCGAACGGCTATACCTGGGGCTACATTGCAGGCGGAAAGCATACAGTTGAAAATTTTTACTTCCCGCAGGCAGGCACCAATTACCTTGCAGGGCTTACATTAAAATTCTGACAGGTAAAGGATAGTTAATGCTTAAACCGATTTAAAATAGTCCAGCTCCGCCTTCAGATCGAGGAAAGGATATTTAGTTTGCAGCTGCATGCTGCGCGCTTCAAATGTGCTTTTGAACTTTTTATGCGCCCCGGAATTTTCGTTGAACGGACGATGTTTCGCGGCATCCAGCACTTCGCGAATGCTTTTATTCAGCTCCTTCGCCTCATTATCGAACACTGCATCTTTAAGCTTTTCGAATACATAATCGATGGCCTGTTCGTTCGGATGTACGAGGTCGGCCTTGTAAAAGCGGTAATCCCGGAGGTCGTCGATCACCAGCTCGTAAGCAGGAAAATAAAAAACATGATCGTGCGCTTCTGCCAACTTGTGCACCGACTGAAGGAGAATGGCCTTGCTCAGATTATTCTCCGTCACGCCGTCGCGTACATAGCGCACGGGACTTACCGTCAACACGATCTTTAGCTTGGGGTTCAGCTTTTTCAGATCAGCGAACAACGAGTGATACGCCGTGATGATCTCCCCGGTATCCGGCAACGATTTTGTGAATTCTTTCTGCGGCACCTTGTGACAATTGCTCACCGCGATGCCTGATTCTTTGTGTTTATAGGAGAATGCCGAACCGAAGGTGATGAACAGCCAGTCTGCATCCCTGAGCTGTTCGTGCGCGGTTCTAACAGATGCGTTGATCTGCGCTAAACATGCTTCTTTCGAAGGATCGGAAAAGCGGCTGTGATGCTCCCATGAGTTCCAGCATTCGTTTGCGAAGAACAATTCTTCTTCCTTTAAAGGTTTGTTGCCGATGTATCGCCTGATCGCCGTTTCAATCGCCGGCGGGTTATAGAGCACACCATGCGGATTGATGAGCGCGCTGAGCTTTTCCTCTTTCATTCGTTCTCCAATGTTTTCAGCAAAGCAGGAGCCGGTGAAGAAAAGCTTATCGCTGTAGCGTAATTGCTGAGGGAAGGGCTGGATCGGGAATTGGAGATGGAAGTGCATGGTTAAAGATTGTTATTGATTTAATTCGTTTGTCATGCTGAGGCACGAAGCATCTCACTTTTAAGAGATTCTTCGCTTCACTGCGTTACGCTCAGAATGACATACCATTACGATGACTGGTAGGGGTTTGTCATGCTGAGGGACGAAGCATCTCGTTTAAATTAATCTGTTTCATCATTTAAAAATCTCCATTCCGGATTAAATTCAGAAATCAGTAAATCTTTTTTTGACCTCAATAAACCCTTAATCTGCTTTTCTCTTTTAATAGCAAACTCTACATACTCAAACCGTTCCCAGTAAACTAAATAGAAACAATTATATTTCCCGGCGAAGTGGAGCTTTTTATTTTTAGAATCTTCTTCATGCTCCCACAGCCTCCGCTTTAAGTTATTAGTTACGCCGGTATAAAGTATCTTTTTGCTTTTATTGGTTGTTATATAAACAAAGTAATTATGTGTGCCAATGGGCTTCATAAAAGCTAATTATAAGCGGCTAATTTATAAATATTCTGAGGAAAACTTCGACTATCCATATATGAGATTCTTCGCTTCACTGCGTTACACTCAGAATGACAAACAATTGTGATTACTAATAGGGTTTGTTTTGGTGAGGCACAAAGCATCTCATTTTAAGAGATTCTTCGCGTCACTGCGTTGCGCTCAGAATGACAAACAATTACGATTACTGATAAGGTTTGTAATGCAGAGGCACAATGCACCCGTTTTAACAGATTCTTCGCTCCACTGCGTTACGCTCAGAATGACAAACAATTACGATTACTGGAGAATTTGTCATGCTGAGGGACGAAGCATCTCGTTTTTAACAGATTCTTCGCTCCACTGCGTTACGCTCAGAATGACAAACTGCAAAAGAATTAATTAGCGCGAAACGAAAGCCTACTGCTGGCACTTGCAATACGGGGAGAAATAGATCTTGGTCGATGGAAGCAGCGACTGTACGCGCTCCTGCTCTGCATCGGGGATGAGGATCACGCGGAGATCGAGTACGAGGAGCTTCTTTAAGTTCTTTATTTCGGATGGGAACTTATCCACGTTGTTGCTCCAGAGGTCCATGTTCTTTAAATTCACAAGCGAGCCGATCTGCGGCGGGAGGCTGCTGATCTCGTTCTGGTTTACATTGAGGTATTGCAGCATTTTCAGCTCGCCGATCTCTTTCGGAAGCGTTTCAATATCGTTTTTTGAAAGGATGAGGATCTGCAGGCTTTTTAATTCGCCGATCTCCGCGGGAATTTCGGTGATGCCGTTCTTGCTGAGATCGAGGTACTGAAGATTTTTGAACTGGAAGATCTCTTTCGGAAACTCCTTGTAATGCTTTTTCCGCAACTCGAGCTTGATCACCTTGTCGGGATTTTTCATCGCCTCGGAAAGGCTGGTGTAAGCGGTAAGCGTATCGAGCGTAAGGGAATCGAGGAGCTCCGTTTGCGCGATCGCTTTTGAGCACAAGCCGGCCGACAACAGCAGGAGTATGCTAAAAGATCGGAATGCTTTATTATGAATTAGTTTTTTAAACACGGGAATATATTAAGAAAATTTCGGGAAGAAAGGGTCTAATTATCTGCCAGGATCTTTAAGCTGTTTATCTTATCAAGCGCCAGCTGTGCCGTAAGCTCTTCCAGCCCGTTGAACTTCACTTCATCTCTTAGACGTTCAATAAAATAAATGGTTGCATCCTCTTCGTAAATGTCGCGGTTAAAATCGAAGATGTTCACTTCAATGGTCTTATGCTTACCGTTTACCGTTGGATTGTTGCCTATGTTGAGCATGCCGCCGTACAAGCGATTATCATGCCGCACTTTCACCGCATACACGCCATCGGCGGGGATGATCTTGAATTTATCCTCCACAAAAATATTGGCTGTAGGATAGCCGATGGTCCTTCCTATTTTTTTGCCGTCCACCACCCTGCCGGTAAGGCTGAAATCGTGCCCGAGGTAGCTGGCAGCGGTTTTCACGTCGCCGCTGAGCAAGGCATTGCGGATCTTGGTGGAGCTGATCTCGATCGAATCGATGTCCTTTGCAGGGATCTCCTCCACTTCGAAGCCATACAGCGGCCCGTATTCGGTCAGGTGCTCGAAGGAGCCTTCCCTGTTACGCCCGAAATGATGATTGTAGCCGATCACGAGGCGTTTTGTTTTTATGCTGTTCACAAGAATATTCCTTACGAACTCAACGGAAGTAAGGCGTGAAAACTCTTTGGTGAAGGGGTAAATAATGAGGTGATCGATGCCGTATTGCTCAAGCAGCTCTATTTTTTCCTGCTGGGTGTTGATGAGCTTCAGGTCGTTATCGTCGGGAAACAGCACCATGCGTGGGTGCGGGTAAAATGTGAGCAGCACGGTTTCCCCGTTTTCCTCGCGGGCGGCCTCCTTCAGGCGGGAAATGATCTTCTGATGGCCCAGGTGCACACCGTCGAAAGTGCCGGTGGTGACTACCGGGTTCTTCACATTTTTAAAATCAATAATATCGGTGTAAACTTTCAATTGTGCAAGGGAAATTTTGACACGAATTTACTTATTTTATTAATGTTTCATACCTTCGCAGCTCAATTTAATTTTATCCTCCTTGAAAGCAATTTTCCGTCAGGCCCTCTTCCTCATTCTCTTCTGGTTCGGAATTTTCCTCTTCAACCGCATTATTTTTTACTGCTGCGTAACGCCTTTGCTGGGTGATGTTCCGTTTTCGCTGATGCTGAGCTCCCTGCTGCACTCGCTGCGGCTGGATATGTCTACAGTCGGCTATCTCACGGCGCTGCCGCTTACGCTTTACCTCGTTTATTTCCTGGTCCGCAAAAAAGTGGTGCTGCATGTGATCGACACGTTCAATTATCTGCTGATCGTAGTGTATAACCTGGTGGCATTCGGCGAAATCTGCCTGTACCGCGAATGGAAGGCCAAGCTGAGCATGCAGGCGCTGGAGCACTTCACGCACCCGGATGAGGTTTTCAAATCCGCGTCCATCGGCCTTACTGTTTTGTTCTTTTCGCTGAGCATCATCTTCAGCTGGATCTATATCCGTGTGTACCGGAGAAAGATCTCGTTCATCCCTTCCCATCCGGCCGCAGCGCCACGCGAGCCCGTAAAAACACTGATCCCGAAGAGCTTTGGAATGCTGGTGCTGGTTGCCGGATTCGCCATTATCAGCATTCGCGGAGGCCTGCAGGCGATCCCGATCCAGAGCAGCGATGCTTATTTCTGCACCACGCCGATCGTGAACGACGCCGCGGTAAACCCGTTTTGGAACCTTATTTACAGCGTGATGCAGTATGAAGGAAACCTGAAGGAAAATCCTTACAAAGACTTCCCGCAGGAAAAAGCGGATGCCATTGCCAGGAATTTGTTTGCGGTGTCCAAAGACAGCACTTCCCGGTTCCTGACCACGGAGCGGCCGAATATTGTTTTCATCCTGCTGGAAAGCTGGAGCGCTTACACGATCAAATCGTTCGGGGGCGATGACTATGCGCCGTTCATGGACAGCATCAGCAGGCAGGGCATCCGGTTCAGCAGGCTTTACCCGGCCGGGTATGTTTCCGACCAGGGCATTCCGGCGGTGCTGAGCGGCTATCCCTGCACCTCGCGCATTGCGATCATCAACGACAATTCCAAGTCGATGCCGCTTCCCTGCATCAACCAGGACCTGAAGAAATACGGCTACCAGAGCGGGTTTGTGTTTGGGGGCGACCTCAATTACGGGAATATCCGCAGCTATATTTACAACAAAAAGTTCGATGTGATCAAAGAAGAGCGGGATTTTGACAGCGGCATCCCGAGAGGAAAGCTGGGTATCCAGGACAAGGAAATGGCTGCCGAATACATACAGCTGCTGAATGCGGCTAAGGCACCGTTCGTGTACTCCTGGTTCACACTGAGCTCGCACATGCCTTATGATTTTCCGGGCGGGAAGAAGCAGCTGGTGAAAACAGAAAATGAGTATGTGAACGCGGTGAGCTATTCCGATGCGGCGCTGAAAGAGTTCTTCGCTGAAGCTAAAAAGCAGCCGTGGTACAAAAACACGATGTTTGTGCTGGTTGCCGACCACAGCCATGCGAGCCACAAGGAATTCAATGTGTATGACGCCGAATATCACCGCATTCCGCTGGTATTGTTCGGCGAGGTGATCGACACGGCTTTCAGGGGAAAAGTGGTGGATCAGGTGTATTCACAGCTCGACATCACGTATTCGATCCTGAAACAGATGAAGCTGGACGAAGAAAGCCGGCAATACGTGTGGAGCAAGGACATGTTCAACCCTTACAGCAGGCATTTCGCGTTTTATTGCAGCTACAGCGGTGCGGGATTCATTGGCGACCAGGGATTTGTGGGCTTCCAGCACGGGCTTAACGAGCTTATTTTTAACACGTTAGAAGGCAATAAGCCGCTTTCCGACAGCCTTACGCGCTGCGGCAAGGCATTTCAGCAGTCGGTTTACGAGGATTATCGCCTTAAATAACGCCTTTGTCCTAATTTTTACCAGTTTTCAACAGAAGGTAAAATTCCCTTCTTTAATAATGTTTTAATTGTTACTTTTGCACTCGATTTTAAAAGTACTAATTTTTATACCTATATAAAATGTCACAACAAACCGGTAAAATCTCTCAGGTAATTGGTCCTGTAATTGACGTCAGCTTTGAAGGCGGTGCCTCATTGCCTAATATCCTGGATGCTTTGGTGGTAATCAAGCCAAACGGCCAGCGGGTTATTCTTGAAACACAAAAACACATTGGCGAGGATACGGTTCGTACCATTGCGATGGACTCTTCCGACGGATTGTACCGCGGATTATCGGTTGAAAACACCGGTGCTCCCATCACAATGCCGGTTGGTGACCAGGTAAAAGGACGTTTATTCAACGTAGTTGGCGAAGGTATCGATGGTATCGGCCCTGTATCCAACAAAGGCGGAGCTTCCATCCACAGGAACCCACCAAAATATGAGGATCTTTCCACTTCCACTGAAGTATTATTCACAGGAATTAAAGTGATCGACTTACTTGAGCCGTATGCAAAAGGCGGTAAGATCGGTTTGTTCGGCGGAGCCGGAGTAGGTAAAACGGTATTGATCATGGAGCTGATCAACAACATCGCAAAAGGATACGAAGGTTTATCGGTATTTGCGGGTGTTGGTGAGCGTACACGTGAAGGAAATGACTTATTGCGCGAGATGATCGAGTCGAACGTAATCAAATACGGCGAAGAGTTCAAGCATTCTATGGAAAAAGGCGGATGGGACCTTTCCAAGGTTGATATGAAAGAGCTGGAGAAATCACAGGCTACGCTTGTATTCGGACAGATGAACGAGCCTCCGGGAGCACGTGCGCGTGTTGCTTTGTCGGGCTTAACAATGGCTGAGTATTTCCGCGATGGCGATGAGAAATCAGGCGGACGCGACATCCTTTTCTTTATCGATAACATCTTCCGTTTTACACAGGCGGGTTCAGAGGTATCGGCGTTATTAGGCCGTATGCCTTCGGCGGTAGGTTACCAGCCAACGCTTGCAACGGAGATGGGTCTGATGCAGGAGCGCATCACTTCAACAAAACGCGGTTCCATTACATCCGTACAGGCGGTTTACGTTCCTGCGGATGACTTAACGGATCCGGCACCTGCTACAACGTTTGCCCACTTAGATGCTACGACGGTATTGAACCGTAAAATTGCCGAGCTTGGTATCTATCCTGCGGTGGATCCATTGGATTCAACTTCAAGGATCTTATCTGCAGCGGTATTGGGCGATGCACACTTCGGCACAGCACAGCGCGTTAAGCAGATCTTACAGCGTTACAAAGAATTACAGGATATCATTGCGATCCTTGGTATGGATGAGCTTTCTGAAGAGGATAAGCTTGTTGTATCACGCGCAAGACGTGTTCAGCGTTTCTTATCGCAGCCTTTCCACGTTGCGGAGCAGTTCACCGGATTAAAAGGTGTATTCGTTTCCATCGAGGATACGATCAAAGGCTTCAACATGATCATGAACGGCGAAGTGGATGAATATCCTGAAGCTGCATTCAACCTTGTTGGAACGATCGAAGATGCGATTGAAAAAGGCAAGAAGATCCTGGCTGAAACAAAGTAATACAACATCGGTGATCCGATATTAATTCGCAGAGCATGTTTTTAGAAATTATAACTCCTGAAAAAAAAGTATACAGCGGTGATGTGGAAGCGGTAAAGCTTCCGGGTGCCGATGGCTCGTTCGGAATCCTGAACAACCACGCTCCTATTATCGCTACCTTGAAAAAAGGAACAGTGAAGGTGACCGACAAAGCCAGCAAAGTGGAGAACTTTGAGATCAACGGCGGTGTTGTGGAAGTGCTCAACAATAAGATCACTGTCCTCGCTGAAGCATAATACTTTTTTAAATTGAATTGAAGATCCCGTTCTGTTATGCAGAGCGGGATTTATTTTGCGGTGGATCCACGGATTTTGAGGGTTATGTGTTAAGACAAATTCCATTTTAATGTCACAGAAGACAAAAAGTGTCCATGATGTTTCCTGTTTAAAGCTACAATTTTGCTTCACTATAAATAAGGCAGGTTAGTATCTAATTCAATATTCCACAACATGACAACACCCGACACTTTTGAAACTGTAAAAATAAAAATGGAAATGCTGATGAGCCAACGCCCAAGCGCTTTCCGTTCTATTATATGGCATGGCGTACTTAGGATGGTATATTTTGTACTTGGGATGTGCGCACTGGTATTCAGTATTTTTGAACTTAGCACAGCTTACTCACAATACACCACAGCCATGAAGGTATTAAAAGGAATAGAAGAACTCGCTCCGGGAAGCAACCAATATACAAAAGAGCTTCCTTCGTATTTATATCTGGATACAGCTATTGGCGGCGTGCTTGCCTTTCTCTTATCACTTGCATTGTTCCTGCTCGCGCGCTACTGCCGTAAAATTACAAGAAGGAATCTCTACATAATGGAAACAGAAAATTTATGGAATACCATTAAAAACGCTACCGGAGAAAAGCAGGTCGTCAACTAAGCCAGCTTTTGGCAACTTTTTTTCATCTCTTCTTTAACTAACTTTGTTAAATGAAGAACGATCTTTCTTACGACATTATCATCGTCGGCGGAAGCTACGCCGGCCTCTCCGCAGCGATGGCACTTGGCCGCGCATCACGGGAAGTACTTGTGATCGACAGCGGAAATCCCTGTAACAAACGTGCAAAGCATGCGCATAATTTCCTCACATGGGATGGCATGCCGCCCGGTGAGATCAGGAAGACAGCAAAAGAACAGGTAAAAAAATATGATAGTGTTACCTTTCTTGACGGCGTTGCAAGCGATGCTTCCCAAATAGAAAACGGCTTTGAGATCGTCACTGAAAAAGGGGAGCGTTTCCGCACAAAAAAACTACTCTTCACAACAGGCATACAAGATCTTTTGCCGGAAATCCCCGGACTTTCCGAATGCTGGGGGATCTCCGTGCTTCATTGCCCCTATTGTCACGGCTATGAAGTGAAAGGAAAAACTACAGCCGTGCTTGCCAATGAAATGAAGGCGTATGACCTGTGCATGGTGCTCACACAATGGACGAACGACATCCTGCTTCTGAGTAACGGAAAACCGGCGCTGACGGAAGAGCAGATCAGCAAGTTCAGCAAACATAAGATCAGGGTTAAGGAAACGGAAATAGAGAAGATCGAACACGCGGAAGGACAAGTGAAAACAATTCGCTTCAAGGACGGCAGCACGCTGGATGTTCCGGTGATGTATGCCAAGCCGGGCTTCAGGCAGCAATGCGAACTTCCTGAAAAGCTGGGCTGTAAAATTACAGAGGCGGGTTATATTGAGGTGGATGAATGTAAAAAAACATCCGTTCACGGAATTTATGCAGCGGGCGATAATTCAAGCCAATCGCGGATCATCTCGATGGCAGTAGCCGGGGGAAGCGTTGCGGGGATGATGCTGAACGGGGAGCTGAGCTCGGAAAGCTTTTAGCAGTATTCACCATCCGGCTTTAATCTGTACCTTCGCCTCACTGATAAGGCGTTTTCACAGAGCCTGTACATCACTATGAGAGGCATTGCTACACTGCTGTTAATTGTAATTCTTCAAGGCTGCATCATGCTCCGTAAGCCGTTCAAAGCGGCGGACCAGCCGGCCGCACCCGATTATGCGAATGAAAAGAGCTGGGCGGCGCTGCCTTTCCGGAAAGATGCCGCAGACATGGTTCCCGCAGGCGAAGAGGCGGTCAGCGATTCAACAAAACCGGCAGATGTTTTTTATGTGTATCCCACACTCTACCTGCGCGGAAGATCCTGGAATGCAAACCCCGGGAACAGGCGGCTTAACAGGCTCGTTGATAAATACCCGGTGCGGTTCCAGGCCTCTGTTTTCAATAACACTGCGCGCATTTACGCTCCAAGGTACAGGCAGGCGCGATTGAGCAGCTTCACCGATACAAAGGGCAACGGCGAACAGGCGCTTGACTTTGCGTACGACGATGTAAAAAGGGCCTTTCAGTATTACCTCGATCATTACAACCACAACAGGCCGGTGATCATTGCATCACACAGCCAGGGAACATTCATCTGCAGGAAATTAATAAAAGAATTTTTTGATACGCCGGCAGCCCGAAAGAAGCTGGTGTGCGCGTACATCATCGGCTATGAGGTGGATACGGCAAGCTATGAAGTGCTTACTCCGTGCATGAACGCAAGGGAAACAAATTGCTTTGTTACCTGGTCAACCTTCAAGGCATCGCGCGCGGGAACAGGTTTAAAGAGCCATACGCTGAATAAGCTGTCTGTAAATCCCATCACCTGGAAAATGGATACGCTGAAGGCGGCAGGCGAAGGGGGGATCTTATTTGATGTGAACCGCAGGAAACGCTGCAGGACGGAAGTGATGGTGAAGGATGGAAATCTTTGGGCGAAGACCGATGCTCCTTTTTTCAGGCGCATCAACAATCTTCATGTGCTGGACTATAATTTATTCTGGTTCGACATCCGGCGGAATGCGGCCTTGCGCGTGGATGAATATTTAAAAAGAACGCAGTAAGAACGAAGCTGATTCGCTATTTCTTCAGCTTTTTATTTTCTTTATGCCTTTTACTGTCGCGCTTCGTTTTCTTTTCCATGTTCTTCTCAAAGGCTTTGCTAAGATCGATCCCGGTTTGGTTGGCCAGGCAGATCACAACGAACATCACGTCGGCCAGCTCGTCGGATAATTCCTTGTCGCCTTCCTTTTTCTTGAACGACTGCTCTCCATACTGCCGTGAAATAATGCGGGCTACCTCTCCCACTTCTTCCGTAAGGATGGCCATATTGGTGAGCTCGTTGAAATAGCGCACGCCGTGGGTGTTGATCCACTCGTCGACCTGCTCCTGTGCCTGTTTGATAGTAAGCTGCTTCATGCGGTTAAATTTCTGTTTTTAGTTGATTCCGGTTCAGATCGAAATTACTTAATTAAGTTCAGTCCTTTACAAAAACAAAAAAGCCCCGTAAAATTAATTACGGAGCTCTTTTCAAACCTTATTCGTTTATTCGGCAACTACTTCGAATGTAACGTTACCAACAACTTCTTTGTGGAAACGTACTTCAGCAGTGTAGGTACCGATGTTCTTGATACCTTCTTCGTTCACAGAAATGTTCTTCCTGTCAACTTCGTAGCCTAATTTTTTGATTGCGTCGGCTAACTGAACAGTAGTGATGGAACCGAAGATCTTTCCGGACTCACCTGCTTTAGCACCCACTTTCACAACCATATCTTTTAAAGCCGCTGCTGTTTTTTCAGCTGCAGATTTAATTTTCTGTTCTTTGAAAGCGCGCTGCTTTACTGTTTCAGCCTGCATCTTTTTTGTAGATGCTGTTGCCATAATAGCCAGGCCTTTAGGAAGAAGGAAATTCCTTCCGTAACCGGGCTTTACACTTACCACGTCATCCTTGTATCCAAGGTTTTTAACGTCACTTTTTAAAATTACTTCCATTTTGAGTTTCTTTATTTTAATTTGTTAATAGTTAAATTGTCAAAGTTCTTTTAACAAAAACTATTTCAACATATCAGCAACATAAGGAAGAATTGCAAGGTGGCGTGCACGCTTTACAGCCCTGGAAACTTTACGTTGATACTTAACTGATGTACCTGTTAACCTGCGTGGCAAAAGCTTGCCCTGCTCGTTTACAAACTTCAGGAGGAAGTTTGCGTCTTTATAGTCGATATACTTAATTCCGCTTTTTTTGAAACGGCAGTATTTCTTTTTCTTAACATCCACTGTTGGTGGAGCAAGATACCTGATTTCTGAATTATCTGATGCCATTGTTTTTTTCTCTTTTTTATCCGCCGGGGCGGGTTAGATTAATGATTAAGCTGTTGCTGCAGCTTTTGCTTTGTTCCTGCGTTTTTCGCTGTAAGCAATTGCGTGCTTATCGAGCTTAACGGTTAAAAAGCGCAGCAGGCGCTCATCGCGCTTGTAAGCAAGCTCTAATTCTGCAACAAACGTTGTTGGCGCAGTGAATTCGATCAGGTGATAGAAACCTGTCGTTTTCTTTTGGATCGGATACTGTAACTTGCGAAGGCCCCAGGCATCTTCTGCAACGATTTTACAGCCATTGTCTGCAAGCATCTTTTTGTACTTGCTTACCGTCTCCTTTGCCTGTTCTTCAGACAAAACGGGAGTCATGATGAAGACGGTTTCGTAATGATTTGACATTTTTTTACTGTTTTTTGGTTAATAATAAATTGTTCCTTTTCTTTAAAAGGGACGCGAAGATACAAATTTTTGACTTTTCCACAAAGAAAATCAGGAGGAAATAATTGAAAAAGCGGATTTCATCCGAAATCAAGGCTGTAAATCAGTCCGGCTGGCAATGTGAGCGGTACTTCTCCACAACTTTTGAACATCCCGGATTTCTTGCCGTTTTAATACTTACTTTTGCATACTTCTTATGGATAATTTCATTGTTTCAGCCCGTAAATACCGCCCCGCAAGGTTCAATACCGTTGTGGGACAGGCGCATATTACGAATACTCTGAAAAATGCCATCAAGAACAACCACCTGGCGCAGGCATTCCTGTTCTGCGGTCCGCGTGGGGTTGGAAAAACCACCTGCGCCCGGATCCTGGCGAAAACGATCAACTGTACCAATAAAACCGCCGATACCGAGGCCTGCGACCAGTGCGAATCCTGCCTCTCCTTTAACAGCGGGGCCTCCCTCAATGTTTATGAGCTGGATGCCGCTTCCAACAACTCGGTGGACGATATCCGGAACCTCGTTGACCAGGTACGGTTTGCGCCACAGCTGGGAGAGTTCAAGGTGTATATTATCGATGAGGTCCACATGCTTTCCGCAAGCGCGTTCAACGCCTTCCTGAAAACACTG
>Ga0157372_10004008_pt1 | contig 15800 bp, 11 predicted proteins | sample C55metaG_FD_115307 | JGI IMG/M metagenome (GOLD analysis project Ga0157372, IMG submission 115307) | Corn rhizosphere microbial communities from Kellogg Biological Station, Michigan, USA - C5-5 metaG | ecosystem: Host-associated > Plants > Roots > Rhizosphere > Soil | place: USA: Michigan... | reverse complement strand
GCACGCGAGCTGAAGGCGGTGGCCGCCGAAGGGCTGGTGACGATCGTGCCCGCGGAGACGCGGCACGACGCCGGCCGCGATCTGATCGGTCGCTCGCCGGCGCGCGCGTGCGCTGAGCGGAGCCGGCGCGCGGACCGCGCTCAGCCCCAGAACGGCTCGGCGTCGACGACGTCGCGCAGATGTTTCGTGCAGCGCGCGACGGCGTCGGGTTGCTGCGCCTTCAGCCAGCCGACGTTGAACCAAGCGCGCGGATCGCCGTGTTCGACGATCTGGTGCGCGAGCGAGCTCGCGACGACGAGGTCCATGAAGCTGCCGAGCGCGTCCTGCGCCGGCTCGAGCGTCCGCACGAACCGCTTGACGCTGCGCTCCTTGTAGAGCGGCGCGACGAGCTCGGCGAGGTAGCGCAAGCGCTTCAGCCGCTTGCGAACCGCGTGCCGCGACGGCTCGTCGAGCTCGTCGAAGCGCGCCGCGTCGCGGCGCAATCGCTTGTGCAGCTTGTCGAGGCGGCGCGCGACGAAGCGACCCGGGTCGTCGCCATCGCGCACCGCCCGCTCGGGGCTCGGTTCGAGGACGAACTCGAGGAGGTCGAGCAGCGCGTGCTGGAATGCCGGCGCGCGCACCGCCGCGACGGCGTCGACATCGCCGGCTTCGGCGGCGAGGGCGGGCGCCGGCGAACCGGCGGCGCGCAGCCGCTGCTGCAGCGACGCCGCGACGGTCTCGCGGTCGCGCAGCACGCCGAGCGCGCGGAAGAGCGCGTCGGCGGGTGCTTGCCAGGCGTCGCCGAGCGCGCCGCGCCAGGCGCCGAGCTCGCGACGCAACGTGCGCAGCCGCCGCAGGCCGACACGCAGCTGGTGGATCGCTTCGGCATCGGCGTCGGCGTCGGCGTCGGCGACGACGCTGGCGTTGGCGAGCACCTGGTCGAGGCAGCTCTGCAGCATCGCGCGAAAGAGCGCGGCGCCGCCGGCCGCGGCTTCGAGCTGGGGCCGGCGCGCCTTGGTCGCGCGCGCAGCGTCGGGGTCGGCGAGGCGAGCGCCGCGCAACGCCTTCTGGATCGTCGAGACCCACATGCCATGCGCGTCGACGCTCGCGCGGCCGACCGCGATGAGGGCGCCGACGTCGCCGTCCTTGAGCTCGACCTCGAGCTCGGCAAGCGGCAGCGAGCGCTCGCCGGCGCGGACGACGCCGCGATCGAGCGCGACCTCGAGCTCGGCGCCGTGCGTCTCGATCCTGAGCGCGGCGCGGCGGATCGCGGTCGCGAACACCGGCGCGAGCTGCGCGTCGGCATCGTCGCCGAGCGCGCGCTCGAGCAGCGGCGCGGCGGCGCTGCCGGCGTGCAGCGCGAGATCGGGCGACGGTGCGCGGCCGGCGGCCGGCGGCTCGAACGTCACCGTCTCCTCGAGCCGCTCGATCGGCGACGCGCCCTCGCCCTTGACCGTCTGCTCCCAGACGCTTCCGGTGCGGCGCAGCCTGAGCGCGAGACCGGCGCGCGCGAGCCGGCGATCTGCGGTGTCGAAGTAGTGCGACTCGAGCATGAGTGTCTCCGCGCCGCGCGCGGCGAGTGTCGCTCCGACCGCCGTGGCGGCGGCCTCGGTCAAGCCGAGCTTGAGTTCGATCTCGGGCATGCCATCAAAGCGCCGGCAGCGCGCTCAACCAGAAGCGCAGTTGCGCGACCTTGATGTTGCCCTGGCGGTCGAAGTAGCGGCTTTGCCAGGCATCGGAGTCGAGCGAGAGCGTCGCCTCCGGCGCGCCGGGGGCGCGGGCGCGGTTCTGCAGCGTCCAGCGCCACGAGAAGTGGTCGTAGATGTCGAGCACGTGCGTCGCGTACGCGGCGGCGATCGCACGCTGGCCGCGGACGATGACGAGGTTCTCGTCGTTGTTGAACGACGCGCGGTGGCCGAGGTTGTGGCTGCCGGTCACGACGGCGCACGCCGGCGAGAACGGATCGACGACGATGATCTTGTCGTGCGTCACCGCGAAGCCGGCCGAGAGGATCTCCTTCTTCCAGCCGGGCGGGACGTCGTCGTCGAGCGCCTGCGCCTGGATGACACGCGGATCCTGCTTGCTGCCGGTGCCGTGCAGCTCGTAGGCGAACGACTCTGCGGCGGTGGGATTGGTCACGCAGCCGCGCACGAACAGGTTCTTGTTCGCCTTCTGCGCCGCTGCCGCCCAGGTGGCGACACTCGGCGAGCCGGGAAAGAAGACGAGGAAGAGGACCGCTTGCTGCGCGCCCGCGATCAGCTGCGCGACCTCCTTCATGTCAGGCGGCGGAACTTCCCTGGCGATCGATGCGCGCAGCTTGGGCGTGTTCGGCGAGAACCAGCTGGTCGCCTTCGCGCTGCCGGCGAACGCGATCGTCTTCGCCGTCGCACCCCACGTCCTCAGCGGTGCCGCCTGCAGCTTGGCCGGGTCGCCTCCGGCAGCGAGCGTGTCGGCGGCGAGCCGCTTCCAGTCGTCGAGGTAGCGACGCGCGAGCGCGGCGTCGTCGCAGACGATCGTGTTGTTCGTTTGCGCGCACAGGCCGGTCGAGGTCCAGTTGGTCGAGCCGAACAGCACGGCCTTCGCCGTGCCGTGGCGGTCGACGTAGACGACGTACTTGTTGTGGCCGATCTGGCCGTTGGCGAGCATGCGGTCGATCAGCTGGCCCGCCGTCTTCGCGAGCCGCAGGCGCGACGCCGCGTTGCCGTCGCTCAGCGCGCTCGCGCTCTGCGCGTCGCCGGCGTCCGGGTTCGAGAGGATCAGGTGCAGGCGCTTGCCGGCGCCTTCGAGCGCGCCGATCAGCTCGTCGTCGCCGAGCTCGTAGAGCGCCGCGTAGAGCGCGCCGCCGGCCCTGGCGCGGCCGACGAAGGCGAGCAGCGCCGGGATCATGTCGCCAGCGAGACTCGTTCGCAGCGCACCCTGCGGCTTGGCGATCGTGGCGAGCAGCTTCGACTTCGAGGCCTTGCCGCCGAACGCGTTCGAGACCCGCTGGGTCGAGATCAGGCCGCGGTTGAAGACCGCGGCGACGCCGGGCGCGACGACGGGCGAGATCGCGATTTCGTTCGAGACCACGAACGCCACCTTCATCGGTTTCAGCTTGCCGGGCGTGCCGGCGAGGGGAACGATCTTGTAGCGAAAGCGCCGCGAGCCGGCGCGGTCGGCGACGAGGCGCGCGTACGGGTCCTTCCAGTAGAACTTCTGGACCGGGAACGACGCCGTCGTCTGCCCTCGCCTGGCGACAAAGCCCGGGAAGACCGCCATCGACGGCAACGGCGTCTCGGTGCCGGCGGCGTCGATCCGGTAGACGACAAAGCCCATGCAGCCGGCGAGCTTGGTGCCATAGCTCCAGGCGACGACGACGACGTCGTTGTCGCAGAAGGCGATGGCGTTCTGCATGCCGGCTCCCGTTGTCGGTCGAATCGCTCCAGTCTAGGAGTTTCCCGCACGCGCTCCGCGGGATTCCCGATATCCGGATTGCCGCCGGATCGCCAGAATGGGTCGACCAGAACGAGACAGGAGACGACTCTCATGGGCATCACACGACGCGACCTTCTGCAGACGGTCGGGGCCGCCGGCCTCGCCTCGCTCGCCGGCACGTCCCGCGCGCAGGCCGGGACGCTGAAGATCTCGCACCAGTTCCCCGGCGGCACGATCAACGAAGGCGACTTCCGCGATCGCCTCTGCCGGCGCTTCGCCGACGACATCGAGAAGCGCAGCAACGGCGCGTTGAAGGCGCAGGTCTATCCCGGCTCGTCGCTGATGAAGACGGTGGCCCAGTTCTCGGCGATGCGCAAGGGTGCGCTCGACATCAGCCTGTATCCGCTCTCGTACGCCGGCGGCGAGGTGCCCGAGACCAACATCGGCCTGATGCCGGCGCTGGTGCCGAGCTACGACGTCGGCGCGGCGTGGAAGACGAGCGACGTCGGCAAGCAGCTCACCAAGGTGCTCGACGAGAAGGGCATCATCGTCCTCAGCTGGATTTGGCAGGCCGGCGGCGTCGCCAGCCGCGCCGCGCCGCTGGTGCAGCCCGAGGACGCCAAGGGCATGAAGGTGCGCGGCGGCAGCCGCGAGATGGACATGATGCTCAAGCAGGCCGGAGCTTCGGTGATCACGCTGCCGTCGAACGAGATCTACGCGGCGATGCAGACCGGCGCGATGGACGCGGCGATGACCTCCTCGACGAGCTTCATCTCGTTCAAGCTCGAGGAGATCGCCAAGCACTTGACGAGCGGCCGCAACAAGGCGTACTGGTTCATGTTCGAGCCGCTCCTGATGTCCAAGGAGGTCTTCGCCAAGCTGCCGAAGGCGCAGCAGGACATCGTCATGGCGGTCGGCGCCGAGCAGGAGAAGTTCGCGACCGACGCCGCCAAGGCCGACGACAAGATCGCCGCCGACGTCTACGCCAAGGCCGGCGCCAAGGTCTGGGACCTCGACGAGGCGACGGTGAAGAAGTGGCAGGCGATCGCGCGCGATACCGCCTGGAAGGACTACGGCGCACGCGGCGAAACCGAGGCCGCACTCCTCAAGTCGGCCCAGAAGCTGATCGCGTGAGCGGCCCCGCACGGCCGCTCCGAAGGGGCCGCTCCGTCCCGCCTGGCGGGACCGCGCGCAGCGCGAGGGTGCCCCGTTGAGCGGGCCGCTCGCCGGCGCCGCGAGCGCACGCGCGGCAGCGGCCGACGCGGCGCTCGACGTCGCCACCGACGCCGAGGTCGCGCCGGCCGGCACCGCGTCGGCCTTCACCCTCGCCATCGATCCGGCGACGCCGCGCGCGCTGCTGCCGCTCGCGCGCGCGCTCGCGCAGGTCAATCGCGTGATGACCGCGATCGGCATGCTCGCGCTGCTCGCCGCGTCGGTCGTGTTGACGTCGAGCGTTCTCACCCGTTACTTCCTCCATGCGTCGACCGACTGGCAGGACGAGACGGCGGTCTTCCTCCTCGTCGGCGCGACCTTCCTGTGCGGCGCGTTCGTGCAGTCGATCCGCGGCCACGTCGGCATCGAGGCGGTTTCCACGTTGCTATCGAGGCGAGCGAACGCGATGCGATGCGTCGCGGTCGACGCGCTCTGCCTCGCGTTCTGCGGCTTCTTCGCGTGGAAGTCGTGGACGCTGCTGCACGAGGCGTGGGTCGACAAGCAGACGACGTCGTCGACGTGGGGGCCGCCGCTCTGGATCCCGTACGTGCTGATGGCGGCCGGAATGACGCTGCTGACGCTGCAGCTCGTGATCCACGTCGTCGCCAGCGCCAACCGCGTGCGCGAGATCGCGAGAGGCGGCTGATGTCGATGCTCGCGCTCGGGCTGACCTTCACCGCGGTCACGCTGCTGTTCCTGATGTCGGGCGCGCCGATCGCGTTCGGACTCGGCGCGGTCGCGGTCGTCTTCATGGCCTTCTTCATGCCGGCGGCGTCGCTCGACACGATCACGCAGAACGTCTACGAGGAGATGGCGTCGATCACGCTGCTGTCGATCCCGCTCTTCATCCTGAAAGGCGCGGCGATCGGGCGATCGCGCGCCGGCCAGGACCTCTACGCGGCGCTGCATGCTTGGATGGGCCGCATCCCCGGCGGCCTCGGCATCGCCAACGTCTTCGCGTGCGCGCTGTTCGCGGCGATGGCCGGGTCGAGCCCGGCCACGTGCTCGGCGATCGGGTCGGCAGGCATCCCCGAGATGCGCAAGCGCGGCTACTCGCCGGGCTTCGCCGCCGGGATCATCGCCGCCGGCGGCACGCTCGGCATCCTGCTGCCGCCGTCGATCACGATGATCCTGTACGCGGTCGCCGCCGAGCAATCGCTCGGCCGGCTGTTCCTCGCCGGCATCGGGCCGGGGCTTCTTCTCGTCGGCCTCTTCGCGGCCTACGCGATGCTGCGTTACCGCCGCGAGCACAAGAGCGCGCTGGCGGCGCACTCGACGCACGGCACCGCGTCGGCGCTGCTCGACGTCGACCGCTTCACGCTGCGCGAGAAGGTCGAGATGCTGCCGCGCGTGCTGCCGTTCGTGATCCTGCTGATCGGCGTCATGATCGCGCTCTACGGCGGCTTCGCGACGCCGTCCGAGACCGCGGGGCTCGGCGCGCTCCTCGCACTGATCCTGATCGCGATCGTCTACGGCGTGTGGCGCATGAAGGATGTCGCCCCGATCCTCTCGGCGACGCTGAAGGAGTCGACGATGCTGATGTTCATCATCGGCATGTCGCTGCTCTTCTCGTACGTGATGAGCTACCTCCACATCAGCCAGTCGATGGCGCAATGGATCGTCGCGGTCCACCTCTCGAAGTGGCTGCTGCTGGCGGCGATCCTGCTGCTCGTCATCGTGCTCGGCTTCTTCCTGCCGCCGGTGAGCATCATCCTGATGACGGCGCCGATCATCCTGCCGCCGCTGAAGGCCGCGGGGTTCGACCTGATCTGGTTCGGCGTGCTGATGACGATCGTCATGGAGGCAGGGCTCATCCATCCTCCGGTGGGCCTCAACATCTTCGTCATCAAGAACATCGCGCCCGACATCCCACTCGGCGCGATCATCTGGGGCGTGCTGCCGTTCGTCGTGCTGATGTTCGTCGCCGTCGTGACGATCTGCGTGCTGCCCCAGATCGCGACTGCACTGCCCGACGCGGTGATGGCGCCCATGGCCGGCGCGGTGCCCGGGCACTGAGGCGCGAACGGCACGCTCGCTGGCTCGGCGATCCCGGGCGAGGAGCCGCCGTGCCACCGCGGCAAAGGCCGCCTCATGGCCCGTCCGGTCGGTCGCGCGCAACGAGCGCCAGGTACGGCGCGACCTCGCGGCCGGCGAGCGGCTTGACCATGACGCGCAGCCTGTTCGTGCGCCGACCCATCTCGAGCGGCCCGCGCTCGCGCACCTGCCGATAGCCCGAACGCTCCCAGAAGCGCTCGGCGCGCGTGTTGCCGACGACGACGCCGAGGCGGATCCAGTGCGCGCCGCGCCCGACCGTCCACTCCTCGAGCTCGCGGTACATCGCGTGCGCGGCGCCGCTGCCGTGCAGCGCCGTCGCGACGATGAAGAGCCCGAGGTGCCAGACGTGCTCGGCGATGAAATCGCCGACGATCGTCGCCATCGCGACGAGCTCGCCGTCGCCGCCGAACCAGCCGAGCAGGAGCATCTCGCGATACGCCATCTCCGGCGGCGGCACGTCGCGGAACTCGCGCTCGCCTTCGTCGGCGCGCGGCGGCTCGCCGTTCACCTCGAGGAAGTACGCGTGGTTGGCGTCGAAGAAGCGCTGCAGCGCAGGGATGTCGCGCTCGACGAGGACGCGCAGCTCCCAGCGTTGCGCTTGCGAGCGATCGTCGGCCACGCGCGGGCGCCCTCCTTCAGCGCTGGCGCGGATCGAGCGCGTCGCGCAAGCCGTCGCCGAGGACGTTGAACGCGAGCACGAGGACGAAGATCGCGAGCCCCGGCCAGATCGCCATCCACGGCGCGTTGTCGACGTAGTTCTTGGCGACGTTGAGCATGCTGCCCCAGCTCGGCGCCGGCGGCTGCTGGCCGAGGCCGAGGAACGACAGGCTCGCCTCGGCGATGATCGCCGCCGCGGTCGCGAGCGTCGCCTGGACGAGCACCGGCGCGAGGATGTTCGGCAACACGTGCCGCCACGCGATCCGAAACGGCGGGTTGCCGAGCGCGCGCGCTGCCTCGATGTAGTCCTCGACCTTGACGTTGATCACCTGGCCTCGCGTCAGGCGGACGAAGATCGGCGTCGCCGAAACGCCGATCGCGATCATCGCGTTGGTGAGGTTCGGGCCAAGGAACGCGGCAAGCGCGATCGCGAGGATCAGGAACGGGCAGGCGAGGAACGCATCGGTGATGCGCGAGATCAGGGCGTCGACGAAGCCGCCGGCGAACCCGGCGGCGAGCCCGATCGGCACGCCGAGCGCAAGCGAGATCGAGACCGAGACGACGCCGGCCATCAGCGACGCGCGCGTTCCCCAGATCACGCGCGAGAGGACGTCGCGGCCGATGTCGTCGGTACCGAACCAGTGCTCCGCCGAAGGCGCCTTGCGGATCGCGCTCCAGCTCGTCTCGACCGGATCGAACGGCGCCAGCCACGGGGCGAGGACCGCGATTGCGACGAACGCGACGACGACGACGAGGCCGACCATCGCGCCGCGGCGACGGCGCAGCCGCCGCCAGGCGCGGCGCCAGGCGCCGTCGCCGGCCCGCGACGACGAGGCGTCGGCGCGAACGACCGGGAGCACGGCGGCCATCGACGTCTCCTTGCTCAGCGCCGCAGCCGCGGATTGACCGCGACGTAGGCGAGATCGGCGAACAGGTTGAGCGCGATGTACGCGCTCGCGGTGACGAGGACGACGCCTTGCACGACCGCGTAGTCGCGATTGAAGACGGCGTCGACGATCAGCTTGCCGAAGCCCGGGATCGTGAAGACCTGCTCGGTGAGCACCGCGCCCGAGAGGAGCGTTCCGAACTCGAGCGCGCCGAGCGTGATGATCGGCGTCAGGGCGTTGCGCAGGCTGTGCTTGAGGACGACGACGCGCTCGCTCAGCCCCTTGGCGCGCGCGGTGCGAACGTAGTCGGCGTTGAGCACCTGCAGCATCGCGCTCCTCGTGTGCCGCATCAGCACCGCGGCGATCGCGTTGCCGAGCACGAACGCCGGCATGATCATGGCGGCGAGGTTGGCGCGCAGGTCTTCGAACGGGCTGACGTAGCCCGACGCCGGCAGCCAGCCGAGCTGCACCGAGAAGAGCAGGATGAGCAGGATGCCGAGCCAGAAGTTCGGCGTCGACAACCCCCAGAGCGCGAACGCGTTCGCCGCGGCGTCCCACGCGCTGCCGCGGCCGACGGCTGAGACGATCCCCGCCGGAATGCCGATCGCGAGCGCGATCGCGAACGCCAGCAGCGCGAGCTCGATCGTCACCGGCAGCTTCTGCACGACGAGGTCGAGCACCGGCTGCTGCGTCCGCACCGACTCGCCGAGGTCGCCCTTCAGCACGCCGCCGACCCAGTACGCGTAGCGAACCGGCAGCGGATCGTCGAGGTGCAGCTTCTTGTGCAGGTACGCGACGACGTTGGCGTCGCGCTCCTCTCCGGCGAGGATCACCGCCGGATCGCCCGGCAGCAGCTGCTGCAGGCCGAAGATCAGCATCGACACGAAGACCAGCGTCGGGACGATCGTCGCGATGCGCTTGATCAGGAAGTCGAGCATGGCGTCCTTCGGCTTGGCGCGACGTCGATCAGCGTGCGTCGGTGAGCTTCAGCCCCGTCACGCGCAGCAGCCCGTCGGGAATGCTTCGCATCCCGGTCAGCTTGGTGTTGTAGGCCCACAGCCAGTTGCGGTGATAAAGGTAGACGATCGGCCGGTCCTTGAGCACGCGCGCCGCGATCTGCTCGTAGACCTTCTTGCGCTCGGCGGGATCGCGCTCGCTGCGCGACTTGTTGAGGAGCGCGTCGACTTCGGGCACGCAGTAGCCGGCGTAGTTGAGCGGCTGCTTGCAGGCGTCGAAGCTGTAGAGGTTGCCGTCGGGGTCGGCGCGGCCGCTCCAGGCCAGCACGTACGCCTCGAAGTCGCCCTTGTCGGCCATGTTGAGCGACGTCGCGAATTCGGTCGACTGGATCTTGACGTCGAAGCCGGCCTCGCGCGTCATCGCCTGGACGACGAGCGCGATCCGCTGCGCGTCCGAGGTCGTCGGCGTGACGAGCGTGAAGCTCGGGTTCGGCACGCCGGCTTCCTTGAGCAGCGCCTTCGCGCGCGCGATGTCGCGCTTCGGGATCGGCACGTTCTTCGCGTAGAAGGCGTTCGTCGGCGCGACCCACTGGTTGCCGACGGTGGCCTCGTTGTCCATCACGACCTGGACGATGCCGGCGCGGTCGAGCGAGAGCTCGAACGCCTCGCGCACGCGCGCGTCCTTGCCGAGCGGGTTCTGCTGCGCCTTCTCGCTCTTGCCGACGTTGATCGTGATGCCCTGGTAGCCGATCTCGGTGATCTTGGCGACCTTGAAGTTCTTCTCCTTCGAGAGCTTCTCGACGTCGGAAGGCGCCATCCGCTCGATGATGTCGAACTGCCCCGAGCGCAGGTTGGCGAGGCGCACCGTCGCGTCGACGATCGGCGTGTAGACGACCTTGTCGACGTGGACGTTCGCCTTGTCCCAGTAGTTCGGGTAGCGCTCGAGCGTGATCCGGTCCTGCGCGACGCGCTCGGCGAACTTGAACGGCCCCGAGCAGACCGGGTGCGCGCCGAAGTTCGCCCCGGCCGCCTGCGCCGCCTTCGGCGAGACCATCATGCCGGCTCGGTCGGCGAGCGCGGCGAGCACCGGCGAGAACGGCGCCGAGAGGTTGAGCCGCACCGTCGCCGGGTCGACGACGTCGACGCTCGTCACCGGCCGCAGCTCGCCGCTGCGGTTCGAGCCCGCCATCGTCTTGTGGCGCTCGATGTTGAACTTGACCGCGGCGGCGTCGAGCTTCTCGCCGTCGTGGAACGTGACGTCGGTGCGCAGCTTGATCGTGAGCTGCTTGCTGTCGGCCGACCACGCATAGCTCGTCGCGAGCTGCGGCACGATGTTGAGCTTCTCGTCGATGTCGAACAGCTTGTCGCAGAGCGCGGCGAAGACGATCCGGCCGACGAAGGTGCGCGCGAGCGTCGGGTCAAGGACGTCGGGATCCTCGGCGAGGCCGACGCGCAGGGTCTGCGCGTGCGCTGCGGTCGCAGCGACGAGGGCGAGCGCGGCGCCGGCGAGCGTGCGGCGGATGGAGCGAAGCGGCAATCGGATCATGGTCGTGGAACCTCCGGAACGGCAGCGGATGGAACGGTCGGCGTGCTCGCGCGCGCGGCCAGCGATGCCTCGATGCGCGCCTCGATCTCGTCGCGGTGCAGCAACCCGACCGGGTCGCGGCTGCTCGCGAGGCAGGCGATGAACGGCTGGAAGCGCTCGAAGCTCTTGTCGTAGAGACGGCGCAGCTCGTCGATCGGCTCGGCGTGGTCGTCGACGCGAAGATCGAGGCGGGCGTAATCGTCGTCGCCGTGCAGACGAAGCGCGGCGGCCTGCTTGCCGCGCCTGTCGCCGCCGGCGGCGTCGCCTGCCGCCATCGCGGCGAGCAGCCGTTCGCCGAGCGGCCGGCCGCGCGCGGCGACGAACGCAGCGATCGTCGCCTCGAGCACCTCGGGGCCGGCGAGCATGTTGCCGGCGACGCTGAAGTCGTCGTCCACCGCGTGGCCGCACCAGTCCATGCACTGCTCGCCGGTCCACGCCGCCGGCCGGCCCCGCGCGCCGACGACGTGCAGCTGGCGCTGCGCACGTCCTTCGTCGACGGCAGTCAGTCGCTGCACGACGTCTTCGGGCGAGACGCCGGAGGCGAGCAGCGCGATCCCCTGCGGACCATAGAGCGGGTTCAGCAGCGCCTGCGTCGAGAGCGCGCCGACCGTGCGCCGCGTGTGCACGCAAAGCGCGCCGACGGCGAAGAAGCGGCTCGCGATCGCAACGCCGAAGGTGCCGTCGTCGTCGCGCGCGACGATCGACCACGTCATCGCGCCGCCTCCGGCAGGAATCGCTCGAGTACGCGCGCCGCATGCAGCGCCTCGCGCTGCGCACCGAACGCGATCTGCTGCCGGCAGCTCGTGCCGTCGGCGACGACGATCGCGGCCGGCTCGGCACGGATCGCCGGCAACAGGCTCGCTTCGGCCATCGCCGTCGAGACCTCGCGGTGACGCGCTTCGTAGCCGAACGTGCCCGCCATGCCGCAGCACGACGTCTCGACGAGCCTCGGCTTGGCGCCGGGGACGAGCGCGAGGACGTCGACGATCGGCTGCGCGGCCGCGAACGCCTTCTGATGGCAGTGCGCGTGGACGAGGATCGGCTCCGAGGCAGAGGCGAAGGCGACCGAGAAGCGCGCCGCATTCGCCTCGCGCGCGATGAACTCCTCGAACAGGAGCGCGTGTCTTGCGACCGTGTCGGCCTTCGCGCCGAGGCGAAGCGCGAGCGCTTCGTCGCGAAGCGTCAGCAGGCACGACGGCTCGAGGCCGACGATCGCGACGCCGGCGGCGGCGAACGGCAGCAGGGCGTCGAGAAGCGCGTCGGCGCGTGCGCGCGCGCCGTCGACGTCGCCGGTCGTCAGCAGCGTGCGGCCGCAGCAGTGGTGGCCGCGTGCCTTGGCGAGCGTGTGCACCGTGTAGCCGGCGGCGTTCAACACGCGCACCGCGGCGATCGCGTTCTCGCGCTCGAATGCGCCGTTGAAGGTGTCGACGAAGAGCACCGCCGCCTTGCCGCCGCTTCGTGCCGCGGCGATCGTCGCGTCCGCGGTCGCGAACAGGCGCGGGTCGTGCGCACGCCAGAACGTGTCGCTTCGCCAGCGCGGCAGCGCGCGGTCGCGGGCGAAGCCGAACAGCCGCTCGCGCAGCATCGCCGCCCCAGGCAGCGCGGCGAGCGCGTTGGCGATCGGCGCGATCGGCGCGAGCATGTGCGCGAGCTCGGGCAGATCGCCGACGACACGGTCCTTGAGCGAGCGACCGTGACGCTTCGCGTGCTGCGCGAGGACCTCGATCTTCATCCGCGCCATGTCGACGCCGGTCGGGCACTCGCGCTTGCAGCCTTTGCAGCTCACGCACAGATCCAGCGCGTCGAGCACGGCGGCGTCGGCGTTGCCGGCGTCGCCGAGCTGTCCCGAGAGCGCGAGCCTGAGCGTGTTCGCGCGACCTCGCGTCAGGTGCTCCTCGTCGCGCGTGACGCGAAAGCTCGGGCACATCGTGCCGGCGTCGAACTTGCGGCAGTGGCCGTTGTTGTTGCACATCTCGACGGCCTTGGCGAAGCCGCCGGTGCTGTCGCCGCCGGTTCCCGGCGCGCCGACCCGCTCGGTGCGCGCGTCGTTCTGCACGTCCCACGCCGACCAGTCGAGCGCCGGTGTGAGCGCGATCGTCCGGTACGGCGCGGGCGCCGACGGCGGCGGGAAGCGGAAGAGCGCGCCGTCGTCCATCCGCGGCGGGTCGACGATCTTGCCGGGGTTGAAGACGCCCTCGGGATCGAGCTCGTCCTTGATCGCGCGAAACGCCGCCGTCAGCGCCGGTCCGAACTGCCAGGCGATCCACTCGCCGCGGCACAGGCCATCGCCATGCTCGCCGCTGTAAGCGCCCTTGTAGGTGCGAACGAGCGCCGAAGCTTCCTCGGCGATCGCGCGCATCTTCGCCGCGCCGTCGCGGCGCATGTCGAGGATCGGCCGCACGTGCAGCGTGCCGACCGACGCGTGCGCGTACCACGTGCCGCGCGTGCCGTGGCGCGTGAACACCTCGGTCAGCGCGTCGGTGTAGTCGGCGAGGTGCTCGAGCGGAACGGCGCAGTCCTCGATGAAGCTCACCGGCTTGCCGTCGCCCTTCAGGCTCATCATGATGTTGAGCCCGGCCTTGCGGACGTCCCACAGGCGCTTCTGCGCGCCGTCGTCGACGAGCTCGACGACGCTGCCGGGCTCGCCGCGGTCGGCCATCAGCTCGCGCAGCTGCGCGAGCCGCGCTACAAGCGGCGCCTTCTCGTCGCCTGCGAATTCGACGAGCAGGATCGCCGCCGGCGCGCCGATCAAGGCAGCGCGCATCGTGGCCGCGAAGGCGGGATTGGCGAGCGCGAGCTCGACCATCGTGCGGTCGACGAGCTCGACCGCGGTGGGCCGCAGCGTGACGATGTGCTGCGCCGCCGCCATCGCGGCGCGAAACGTCCTGAAGTTGACGACGCCGAGCACCTTGGCCGCGGGCAACGGCGAGAGCTGGAGCGTCAGCTCGCGCGACCACGCGAGCGTCCCCTCGGAGCCGACGAGCAGGTGCGCGAGGTTGACGCTGCCGTCGTCGGTGTAGGGCTTCTCGCTCTGCGGATGGAAGACGTCGAGGTTGTAGCCGCCGACGCGGCGCAACACCTTCGGCCAGTGCGCCTCGATCTCGGCGCGATGCCGGCCGGCGAGCTCGCGAACGAACGCACCGATCGTCGCCGCACGGCCCGCGCTCGCAGCGACGGGGCCGAAGTCGACCTCGCCGCCGTCGGCCAGTCGCGCGCGGATGCCGAGCACGTTGTGCACCATGTTGCCGTACGCGATCGAGCGCGAGCCGCACGAGTTGTTGCCCGCCATCCCGCCGATCGTCGCCTGCGCGCTCGTCGAGACGTCGACCGGGAACCAGAGGCCCGTCTTCTTCAGCGCCGCATTGAGGTCGTCGAGGACGAGGCCGGGCTCGACCGTCGCCGTGCGCCGGTCGGCGTCGACCGCGAGGATCCGGCGCAGATGCCGCGTCGCGTCGATGACGAGCGCCGCGCCCGTCGTCTGCCCGCACTGGCTCGTTCCGGCGCCGCGCGGCAGCACCGGGACGCTGAGCGAGCGCGCGATCGCGATCGCGGCGGCGACGTCGGCGTCGTTCGTCGGCACGAACGCGCCGGCGGGGAAGATCTGGTAGATCGACGCGTCGGTCGCATAGCGGCCGCGCGAAGCGGCGTCGAAGAGGACCTCGCCGGCGGTCTCTGCGCGCAGCCGCCGCGCGAGCTCGAAGAGCACCTCGGCGTCGGGCAGGCGCGTGCCTTTCGGACCGGGCGGTGCCGCGAGTCGTTCGGGACGTTCGATCAGCATCGCGGTGGCACGGCAGGACGCTCGATTCTGCTGCGATCGCGCCGATGCCGCCGCGGCCGGCCGCTAGGACAAACGCCGAACGGACCCGTTCCCGCCCCCTCTTCCGGAATGCAAGAATCGGCGGCGACAAGACGACACACGATGCTCGACCTCGACTTCCACCCGACCGGCCGCCACTTCCTGCAGATCCCGGGGCCGAGCCCGGTCCCCGACCGCATCCTGCGGGCGATGAGCCTGCCGACGATCGACCACCGCGGCCCCGAGTTCGGCGTGCTCGGCAAACAGGTCCTCACCGGGCTGCGCAAGGTTTTCCAGACGCGCCATCCGGTCGTCGTCTACGCGTCGTCGGGAACGGGCGCGTGGGAGGGCGCTCTCGTCAACACGCTGTCGCCCGGCGACGCGGTGCTGATGGTCGAGACCGGCCACTTCGCCGCGCTCTGGCAGCGCATGGCCGCGCGGCTCGGCCTCGCGCCCGAGATCCTCTGCGCACCGGGCCCCGACGCGGTCCTGCCCGAAGCTCCGCACTGGCGGCAGGCCGCGCGTCCCGAGCAGATCGAGGAGCGGCTGCGCCGCGACCGCGAGAAGAAGATCAAGGCGGTCTGCGTCGTCCACAACGAGACGTCGACCGGCGCGACCTCCGACATCGCGGCCGTGCGCAAGGCGATCGACGCCGCCGGCCATCCGGCGCTCCTGCTCGTCGACTCGATCTCCGGGCTCGCGTGCGCCGACCTCCGCCACGACGAGTGGGGCATCGACGTCACCGTCGGCGGCTCGCAGAAGGGACTGATGCTGCCGCCGGGGATCGCCTTCAACGCCGTCTCGCCGCGCGCGCTCGAGGCGACGAAGAGCGCGCAGCTCGCGCGCGCGTACTGGGCGTGGGACGAGATCATCGCAATGAACGCCGACGGCTACTGGCCGTCGACGCCGAACACCAACCTGCTCTACGGCCTCGCCGAATCGCTCGACATGCTGCTCGGCGAAGGGCTCGCCGACGTCTTCGCGCGCCACGATCGCTGGGCCGCCGGCGTCCGAGCCGCGGTCGAGGCGTGGCAGCTGCCGATCCAGTGCGCCGATCCGGCACGCCGCTCGCCGGTGCTGACCGGAGTGCTGCTGCCGGCGGGAGTTGACGCCGACGCGGTGCGTCGTCTGATCTATGAACGCTTCGACGTCTCGCTCGGCACCGGCCTCGGCAAGGTGAAGGGCCGGATGTTCCGCATCGGCCACCTCGGCGACAGCAACGACGCGACGCTGATCGCGACGATCGCCGCTTGCGAGAT
>Ga0157372_10004007_pt1 | contig 15801 bp, 9 predicted proteins | sample C55metaG_FD_115307 | JGI IMG/M metagenome (GOLD analysis project Ga0157372, IMG submission 115307) | Corn rhizosphere microbial communities from Kellogg Biological Station, Michigan, USA - C5-5 metaG | ecosystem: Host-associated > Plants > Roots > Rhizosphere > Soil | place: USA: Michigan... | reverse complement strand
TGCCAATGAGATCTTTAATCAATTACCAGTAGGTAAAGAGCTTGAAAAGTGGAACACTTACAGCCCGCAATGGGCTCCTGCGGCTATCGACAAGTCACCTGATGGCGAACGAGCCCTAACCCTGAAAGATAGCGACCCATTTGACTTTGCCAAAGCAGAACGTGTTGTGCCTGTTTCTAAAAAATTAATGACCGATTTCACCATCACTGCCGGGCAAAATAATACCGGCATGCTGGATATCGAATTTCAGGATGAAAAAGGTACCGCTGCTATCAGGCTAACACTTGATTCGGCAGGGCAGTTCAGGACTAAGGCAGGCTATCGCAACAAAAACTTTATGAAATATGAGGCTGGTACGCAATATCATGTGGTGATCAAACTAAATACCGATACCCGCTTTTACACCGTGAATGTAAACGGAAAGGATGTGCTTACAGGCCTGTTTTTCGCGCCGGTGCTGAGCGTAAACCGGGTGGTGTTCCGTACCGGGAATATCAGAAGGTTCCCTGACGCCGATACCCCAACCGATCAGGATTTCGACCGGCCGAACGCAGGAGAAGCTGCGAAACAAGCCGTGTTCTACATCAAATCATTTAAAACAAGTAATTACTAATGCTGCGCTTTATAAAATATTGTTGGTTGACGATCTGCCTGCTGAGCCCCGGGCTTGCAGGGGCGCAGGTTGTTTTGCCTAAAATATTGGGCAACAATATGGTATTGCAGCGTAATGCTCCCGTGCCCGTTTGGGGAACAGCCTCGCCGGGCGAAAAGGTAACAGTAAAGTTTGCTAAACAAACAAAGGCAACTACGGCCGATGCGGCGGGTAAATGGATGGTAAAGCTCGACGCGATGCCCGCATCAGCCAAACCATCAACATTAACTATAAAAGGTACCAACACTATCCAACTGCAAAATATATTGGTAGGCGAGGTATGGCTCTGCTCCGGCCAATCGAACATGCAGTACGAAATGCGCAAAAACAGCAAAGTGAAAAGGCCGGATACCAGCACCGCAAACTCGCCTGTTGATGAACTTAACCGCGCGCATACCCCGCAGATCAGGATTTTCCTGGTTACGCAGAAAAACTTGTTAAAGCCCGATTCTAACTATTCGGGATGGAGTGTGGCCGAAGATTCGGCTTTGAGGGCTTTTTCGGCGGCGGGGTATTTCTTTGCTAAAAACCTGCAGCATGATTTGAAAGTGCCGGTAGGTATTATTTCATCGGCGGTGAGCGGCAGCAGGATTGAGCCCTGGGTATCACAGGAGGGTTTTGATGCCATTCCGTATTTTAAGGCCAACAACATTAAAATTGAGGGTGATCCCGGTAAGTTCTACGCCAAAATGATTGAGCCGGTTGCCCCCTTTGCGCTGAAGGGCTTTTTATGGTACCAGGGCGAAAGCAATTGCTTTTTAGGCGAAACCATCAGTTATACCTATAAAATGGAGGCGCTCATCAACAACTGGCGTAAGCTTTGGGCCGATAAAACATTGCCATTCTATTACGTGCAGATAGCGCCGTATTACTACACCCTGGGAAAAGGCCCGGTAACTTACACGCCCATTACCGAACCTGAATTGCGCGAAGCACAGGCTGCCGCCCTGCAAATCCCGCATACAGGGATGATCATCACTACTGATCTGAACGATGATCTTAAAAATATCCACCCGCCATTTAAATGGGAGATAGGCAGGAGGTTGGAACTGCAGGCGCTCGCTAATACCTACAAAAAGCCGGTAGTTTTTTCGGGCCCGGTGTATAAAAACATGAAAATAAACGGCGATAAGATCGTCCTTGAGTTTGATCATGTGGGCACCGGATTGGTAAGCCACGACGGGAAACCACTTACTGATTTCACCATTGCCGGTGCCGACGGAAATTTTGTCGCGGCCACGGCCACAATAAAAGGAAACACGGTTGAGGTATCAGCCCAATCGGTTACCAAACCTGTAGCCGCGCGCTTTGCCTGGTCGGAATCGGCTCAGCCTAATTTTTATAATAAGGAGGGGTTACCTGCCGCGCCATTTCGCACGAATAACCCTTTGAAATTTACTTTAACTGCTAACTGAATATATAAATGAGATCTGCCTGCTTTAAAATATGGATTGCTTTACTGTTTGTTATTAACTGGTCGGTAAGCCGTGCCCAGGAAACACAAAAGCTGTTCCTGTCGGGTACGGGGAGTAATCATACTGTAAACTGGCAGTTTTATTGCACCGCTGGCAATAATTCAGGCAAATGGACTACCATTCCGGTGCCATCAAACTGGGAGTTTCAGGGTTTTGGAAAATACAACTACGGTCTTGCTAAGGATAGTTTAAGAGGCAAGGAACAAGGGCTATATAAATATGAATTTAATGTGCCCGCATCATGGCGGGGCAAGGCTGTCAACATTGTTTTTGATGGCTCGATGACCGATACGGAGGTGAAGCTAAACGGTAAATCGGCCGGGCCAATTCACCAGGGATCATTTTATCGTTTTAAATATGATGTAAGCGCGTTGCTTAACTACGACAAATCAAACCTGTTAGAGGTAACGGTATCCAAACACTCCGCCAATGCATCAGTAAACGCAGCCGAGCGCAAAGGTGATTTCTGGATCTTCGGCGGGATCTTCAGGCCTGTATTTTTGGAGGCCGCCCCTAAATCGCACATCAGCTATTATGCCGTTGATGCCAAAGCCAACGGGAATTTAAAAGCACAACTGCGGCTGGTATCTGTAAAAAGCGGCACGGTAACAGGGCAGGTGTATACCTTGGCGGGGCAAAAATTTGGTGCCCCATTTTCTGTTAAGGTTAATGCGGGTGATACTGTTGCCAATCTAAGCACACATATTGCTTCGCCTAAATTATGGTCGCCGGAGTTTCCTAACCTGTATAATGTGGTGTTTGCCCTAAATGAAAATGGCAAGCCTGTTCATACGGTAAAACAACGGATTGGTTTCCGTACGGTTGAATTGAGAGAGCATGACGGCATTTACGTAAATAACGTCAAGATCAAATTTAAAGGGGTAAACCGCCATTCATTCTGGCCAACTACGGGCCGGGCCTTAAATAAAAAAGTAAGTATTGGGGATGTTCGGCTGATGAAGGATATGAACATGAACGCCGTACGCATGTCGCACTACCCGCCCGATGATCATTTCCTGGATGTGTGCGACTCGTTAGGTCTTTTTGTGTTAGATGAGCTTACCGGCTGGCATCATGCTTATGACGATGTAGTTGGTTCAAAATTAGCTAAGGAACTTATTGAAAAAGATATCAATCACCCATCCATCGTGCTATGGGATAATGGTAACGAAGGAGGTTTTAACTTTAACCTCGATCATTGGTTTGATGAATTGGATATTCAAAAACGTCCGCTCATCCATCCCTGGGGCATCTTCCGTGGAACGAATACACAGCATTATATCAATTATGATTATGGCACCAACACCGGTATAAACGGTCACGATATATTTTTCCCCACCGAGTTTTTACACGGCTTGTACGATGGCGGCGCGGGTGCCGGATTGGGTGATTTCTGGAAACAAATGTGGCATACACCAATTTCGGCAGGTGGTTTTATCTGGGATTTTGCCGATGAAGCTGTGGTGCGTACCGATAAAAACGGAGAATTGGACAGCGATGGCGATCATGGTCCCGATGGTATTGTTGGCCCTTACCATGAAAAAGAAGGCAGTTATTATACCATTAAGGAAATCTGGAGCCCGGTTTATCTCGAACCCCGCGAAATAACTCCGGCATTCAATGGGACATTACGTTTAGAGAATAGATATTCCTATACAAATCTTAAACAATGCACATTCAGCTATAAACTGGCAACACTTAATGGAGCCAGTTCAGTAAATAAAACAGGTACTATTGCTTCACCAGATGTTGCGCCGGGGCAGTATGGAAACCTGCAGCTACAATTACCTAAAGATTGGCAGAATTTCGATGTGCTTTATGTATCTGCTCTTGACGTAAACAAGCATGAACTGTTTACCTGGAGCTTCCCGGTGAGCAATCATGATAAGATCACTAAGCGCATCATTACCAAAACCGGCGGAAGCAAGGCTGTAATTGCTGAAACAGATTCGCTGTACAAGGTGAAAACCAGTAACGGGATCGAGCTGGCGTTTAACCGCAATTCGGGCATATTGGTTAGTGTGAAAAACGCCAAGGGCGATATCCCTTTTAACAATGGTCCTGTGTTAGTTGAAGGGCAGGATCAAACAGGTTTTGAAAAGCTCAGCTATCATTACGAAGGCGATAACCTCGTGGTTGAAGCCGTATTCCCGCCCAAAAAATCCGAGCCTTTGTTGAGGTGGACGATCTACCCATCGGGCTGGGTGCAGCTTGATGTTAAATACTGGCCAATTGGTGAGGATGCCACATTAATGGGCGTTAATTTTTCCTTCCCCGAAAAAGATATCAAAGGTGTTACCTACATGGGCGATGGTCCTTACAGGGTATGGAAAAACCGTACGAAAGGTACATCATTGGGGGTTTGGGATAAAACCTACAACAATACCATAACCGGGCAGGGTAAAGTTGTTTACCCGGAGTTTAAAGGCTATTACTCCAACCTGTACTGGATGAAATTGCAAACCACCGGGCAGCCGGTAACCATTGTTTGCAACAGCCGCGATGTCTTTATGCGCCTGTTTACACCTGCAAATCCGGCAAAGGTTTACAACACAGCTCCGGCCTTCCCATCGGGCGATATCTCGTTTATGCATGGCATAACGCCGATAGGCACCAAATCGCAAAAGCCTGAAAAACTGGGTCCGGGCGGGCAAAAAAACCAATATTTTAATTACGACAGGAATATAGAAGACGCACTTTCGCTGAACCTGTATTTCGACTTTTCGGGCAAATAATTGATGAAAAGGTTAGGCACACATATAGGTTTGGCTGTGGCGGTTATGTTAATCTGCCTCGGCAACTGCTATGCGGATACCCGTATCGGTTTACAAAACCTGAAATGTGAAATGCTGAACAATCCTTTAGGCATCGGCACCGGTAAGCCCCGGCTTAGCTGGCAGATCACCAGCGACACGCGGAATACCAACCAGGTGGCCTATCAAATTTTAGTGGCCTCATCTCCCGAAAAGCTAACGGAAGGGCAGGGGGATCTGTGGGACTCGCATCGAATAAAGTCTGCTGAATCTATCATGATCAACTATGCGGGCAAAGTGTTGAACGGCCGTGCTACATGTTTCTGGAAAGTCAGGGTATGGACAAATAATGGTGCAAGCGGCTGGAGCCAGCCCGCTAAGTGGAGTGTGGGACTTTTAAACCCCGCCGATTGGAAGGCTAAATGGATTGGTTGCGACCGTGGTTTTTCCTGGGATAGCGTGTCTAAGTTCTCGCGTCTTTCGGCACGTTATTATCGCCGTGGGTTTAGTTTAAATAAAGGGATCAAACGCGCTACTGCTTATATAGTTGGTTTGGGACATTACGAGCTGTATGTGAATGGGAAAGCCATTGGTAGTCAGGTTTTAGCAGAGGCGCCAACTGACTATACCCAATCCGTTAAGTACAATACCTTTGATGTTACCGGCTACCTGAGGCATGGCGATAATGCCATCGGAACGGTATTGGGCAATGGCCGTTATTTTACCATGCGGCCAAAATATAAGCCTAAAAAGATCAAAGAATTTGGGTTTCCTAAAATGCTGCTGCAACTGGAGGTGGAATATACTGACGGGACAAAGCAAACCATCATAAGCGATGACAACTGGCATTTTACTGCCGATGGCCCCATCCGCACCAATAACGAGTATGATGGCGAAGAATATGATGCCACTAAAGAATTTCCGGGATGGAACAGTGCTGGTTTTGATGACAGCCAATGGCTTAAAGCCGAGCTGGTGCCGGCTCCCGGTGGCAAGCTTGACGCGCAGATGAATGAACCGATCAGGGTGATGGATACCATTAAACCTGTCAGTATCAGTCAGCTTAAAAAAGATGTATGGATCCTGGATCTGGGGCAAAATATGGCGGGTTGGGTACAGATGCGTGTAAAAGGAAACCGGGGCGATAAAGTAACCCTTCGTTATGCGGAAACACTGCAACCCAACAATGAACTTTATGTTGCAAATCTTCGCGATGCTAAAGTAACTGATGTTTATACACTTAAAGGTGGAGCAGAAGAGATCTGGCACCCGGTATTTGTATATCATGGATTCCGATATGTAGAGATCAGCGGTTATCCCGGTAAAGCCGAATTAACCGATTTTGAGGGGCACGTGGTTTACGATGCCTTGCCGACCATCGGTCATTTTGAAACATCTAACGCCATCGTCAATAAGATCTATCACAATGCATATTGGGGCATCCTGAGCAATTACAAAGGTATGCCTGTAGATTGCCCTCAGCGTAACGAACGCATGCCCTGGCTGGGCGACAGGGCGGTAGGTTCGCTTGGCGAAAGCTTTGTATTTGCCAACGGTAATTTCTATGCTAAATGGCTGGATGATATAGCGCAATCGCAAAGGCCGGATGGTGCAATACCTGATGTAGCCCCGGCTTACTGGAATTACTACAGCGATAACATGACCTGGCCCGGCACTTATATCCTGGTGGCCGATATGCTTTACCGCCAGTTTGCCGATAAAGCGCCCATTGAAAAACATTACGTCTCCATGAAAAAATGGATGGATTATATGCGGATTAAGTACATGAAAAATAACATCGTCACCAAAGATAAATATGGCGACTGGTGTGTACCCCCCGAATCATTAGAACTGATCCATGCCAAAGATTCATCGTTGAATACTGATGGACAGCTGATAGCCACAGCCTATTACTATCACTTATCCGGCTTGATGGAAAAGTTTGCGACAATGCTGCATAAACCTGCTGATGCACAGTTTTTTGTCAGTACGAAGCAAAATGTAGCCAGGGCGTTTAATGATAAGTATTTTAATAAAGCCACATCTAAGTACAGCAACAATACAGTCACCGCCAACCTGTTGCCACTGTACTTTGGGATCACGGCAACAGCCAATAAACAGGCAGTATTCAAAAATATAGTAGCTAAGATCAATGAAGCGCATGATCATATCAGTACCGGCGTAATAGGCACGCAATGGCTTATGCGCGGCCTTACCGAATTTGGCAGACCCGATCTGGCCTGGAAAATTGCCTCTAACACCACCTACCCAAGCTGGGGCTATATGGCCGAAAGGGGGGCAACCACTATTTGGGAATTATGGAATGGCGATACTGCCAATCCGGCCATGAATTCCCGTAACCACATCATGTTGCTGGGCGATCTGATAGCATGGTTTTATCAGGACATAGCGGGGATAAAAACAGTTAATGCCGGTTTTAAACAAGTGGTTATGCAGCCTGCAATTATTAATGGTTTAGATAGTGTTAATACCTCATACCAGACGGCTTATGGTATTGTGAAAAGCAGTTATACCCATACTAAGGGAAGTTTTAGCTGGCATGTTACTGTGCCGCCAAATAGTTCGGCATTGGTTTATGTGCCGGCAAAAAATATGAATGAAGTAACTGAGGGCGGGAAGAACGTATCCGCTATAAAAGATATTAAACAGGTAAAAATGGAGAATGGCGGAGCCGTGCTCAATATTGGTTCGGGCGATTATGATTTTGAAGTAAAATATTAAAGCAACATTTGATATGAAAAAATTAAATAGGATGGGTGTCATGCTGATAGTCTTATTATCGCTGTCGGGCACGTTGAAGGCCCAGGAACAACAGGCAACTAAAGCAGCTCCATCTCCCAAAGCACTGGCCAAAGCAGATGCTGAAGTGGATAAGAAAGCCTCGGATTGGGTTGCCTCCTTATCGCTTACGGACACAGCAAAGGCTACCCGGGTGAAAAATGTAATAGCAACCCACCTCAAAGCTATCCGCGACTGGAATAATAGTCATTCGTATGAGTCAGTACCGGCAGGTATTGATCCGGCTACCGGCAAAGCTTTGAGCACTATGGACAGGCAGATTATCATTAATTCGTCGCTGCCAAAATCGGTACATGAAAACCTCATGGCTGGTTTGCGTAACGACCTTACCGAAGAACAGGTTGAAGCCGTACTTGATAAATACACCATTGGTAAGGTAGCCTTTACACTGGCCGGTTATAAAGCGATTGTACCGGATCTGACACCTGTTGAAGAAGCAGCGATCCTCGCTAACCTGAAGCAGGCCCGCGAACAGGCTGTCGATTTTAAGAATATCAAACAGGTATCGGCCATTTTTGAGATTTACAAAACCAAAAACGAGCAATACCTCAACAGCAACGGCCGTAACTGGCACAAGCTATACGGTGATTATACTAAAGCCATCATCGCGAAAAAAGCTGCTGACAAAGCAGCAAAGGATAAAGCCGCCAACCAAAAATAATTGTACTATGTTAAAAAAAATCTTGTTCGCCGGTGCGGTAAGCTGTTTATTCATGATCACTGCCTTTGCTCAAAATCCATGGCGCAAGGGGATTGTGAAGGATGAGTTTATATATGATAAAGCACCGTACCCGGAGTGCCATGCGGCAACCATAGTCGAAACACCAACCGGCCTTGTGGCCTCATGGTTTGGCGGCACTAAAGAACGCAACCCCGATGTATGTATCTGGGTTAGCAGGTTTGTTAAGGGCAAATGGACAGAAGGTATCAACGTAGCCAACGGCATCCAGAACGATACTTTACGCTATGCCTGCTGGAACCCGGTGTTGTACCAGGTGCCCAAAGGCGAGTTACAGCTTTACTACAAAATAGGCCCAAGCCCCGCAAAATGGAAAGGTTTTGTGAAAACATCTAAAGATGGCGGCATCACCTGGTCGGAGCAAAAAGCCTTGCCCGAAGGATTTTTAGGCCCTATCAAAAACAAACCGGTATTGCTTAAAAACGGTACACTGTTGAGCCCGGTAAGTACGGAAGGAAAGGCTTGGCAGGTGCATTTTGAAGCTACCAAAGATTTTGGCAAAAACTGGACAATGATAGGCCCTATCAGCGATGGTAAAGATCTGAAGGCCATACAGCCCAGTATTTTAACTTATAAAGATGGCAGGCTACAGGCGCTTTGCCGTAGCCAGAATAGGGCGATATTGAGCACATGGTCCAAAGATGGGGGACAAACATGGTCGCCTTTGGAAAAGACCAGTTTGCCGAATAACAACTCCGGTACTGATGCTGTGACCTTGAAAGATGGCCACCAGTTATTGGTTTATAACCATGTTTTGCCCCCGGGAAACCTGGCTAAAGGTGCCCGCACGCCATTAAATGTCGCTGTATCTAAAGATGGTATTACCTGGTACGCAGCGTCGATCCTGGAGGATTCACCAATCAGCCAGTATTCTTACCCATCGGTTATCCAAACTTCGGATGGGATGGTGCATGTGGTCTACACCTGGCGCAGGCAAAAAATAAAACATGTGGTTATCGATCCGGCAAAATTAGAGATGAGGGAAATAAAGGATGGCGTTTGGCCTAAGGTAGATGGTTATATGCCGCCGGTACAGGTTGGGGAGACTAAGGATTTGTAAGGAGTGAGGATAGTATCATTAGGCAACTCGGTTGATAAGTAAACCGGGTGTCATGCTGAGGCCCTCGAAGCATGGTGGGCGGGCCTTTGCGTGCGACCCTTCGACAGGCTCAGGGTGACAGCCCTGTGTGAAGAGTGAATTTGCATGGCGTATACATCAGGGTCCTCTGTGAGAGACCCTGATGGGACGGTGAAAATACGGTATGTAGAGACGCATCACATGTGTCTCCTTTAGGATAAGCAAATATGACTGGCACACGGAAGACGCATGTGATGCGTCTCTACAAAAAAATAAAACGATGAAAAAACTGATCTATACACTGATAACCTGCCTCACAGCAATGAGTTTCACTGTCCATGCGCAGCAAACTACCGATGCCATGTACAGGAAAACCCTGAAGGAGGTGCTTGATGAGGTGCAGGACAAATATCATGTAAAGATCAAATACACTGCTGCCCAGGTTGATGGCAAATGGGTTAACTACGCGCAATGGCGTTTGAGGCCTGATGTAGATACCACGCTGGCCAATATCCTTACCCCACTTGATCTGAAGGTGAATAAAGAAGCCCTCGGCAGGTATAAGCTCAAAGAATATGAATACTTCCGCTGGTCGGTAAGCGACGGCTGGAAGGAGCTTGACAGGATAGCCGCCCAATATCATGACCGTGACACCTGGGAGCAACGCAAGGCCATATTAAAACCGGAGCTATACAAAGCTTTGGAGTTATCGCCCCTGCCTGCGAAAACAGCTTCAAAACCAATCATCACCCCTAAAAGGATCTTTGACGGTTACACAGTTGAGAATATCGCCATTGAAATACTGCCTGGTTTGTACATCAATGGCTCGCTGTACAAACCACTGAAAATAAAAGGTAAGATTCCGGTGATCTTAAGTCCCGATGGGCACTGGGAGCACCAGCGTTACCGTGCCGATTGCCAGATCCGTTGTGCATCGCTGGCGCGGATGGGGGCGATGGCTTACAGTTATGACCTTTTTGCCTGGGGCGAATCTTTGCTGCAATTTAAGGATGAAGATCATCGTCGCAGCCTGGCGCAAACCATCCAGGCGCTGGGCGCTATCCGGATATTGGATTATGTGCTATCCCTTAAAGAAACCGACCCGGAACGCGTTGGCATTAGCGGCGGCTCGGGAGGCGGAAGCCATACCGTTTTAATGACGGCACTGGATGACCGGATCAAACTAAGCGCCCCGGCTGTGTCGGTGTCATCTTATTTTTACGGGGGATGTCCTTGCGAAAGCGGCATGCCTATCCATCAATGCGGCAACGGAACAGATAATGTAGAATTGGCCGCCATGGCAGCGCCAAGGCCTCAACTCCTGATCTCCGACGGGCAGGACTGGACAGCCAATATGCCCGAGCATGATTTTCCTTACCTCCAGAAAATATATAGCTATTACGGAGCTACAGATAAGGTAGAGAATATGCACCTGCCTAATGAGGGGCATGATTTCGGTCCATCAAAACGGGCCGCGTTATATGCTTTCGTAGCTAAAAACTTCCATTTAGATCTTAATAAAACTAAAGACAGCAGCGGCAATTTCGATGACAAAAAGGTCACCATCGAAAAAGAACCTGCCATGTATGTATTTGGTGATAAGGGCGAAAACCTCCCCGCAAATGCTATAAAAGGTTTTGATCAGTTAGAAAAAGTATTCGCACGGGCAATAAAAAAATAGGTTATGAAAAATAGATTGATATCAGGTTTTTGGATAGGGGTAATGGTGTGTGCTTTTGGTTTGCCATCGATCGCTCAAACTACTTCAAAGCAGCATTATAAAGTAGCGGTAGTTGATTTGATGATCCTTAAACGGCAAAAGTTAGGTGCATTTCAGTTAGCTAAAGAGATTGGTGCAGATGGCGTAGAGGTAGATATGGGAGGCCTTGGCGATCGCGAAACATTTGATAATCAACTGGCGAAAGATTCGATTAGAAATGTATTCCTGAACAAGGCAAAAGAGCTGAACCTGGAAATCCCATCCATGGGCATGACCGGTTTTTTCGCCCAATCATTTGCCGAACGGCCAACAGCGGTCAAAGCTGTTACCGACTGTATCAACACCATGAAACAAATGGGTGTTAAAGTGGGCTTTTTGCCGATGGGGATAAAAGGTGACCTGATGAAATTCCCCGAACTGCGCCCGGCTATTGTTTCCCGCCTGAAAGAGGTTGGCAAAATAGCCGAAACGGCAGGAGTTGTAATAGGCATTGAAACAGCGCTGGATGCCAAAGGCGAGTTGCAGCTATTGAAAGATATAGGCTCGCCTGCCATCAAAAGCTATTTCAATTTTGAAAACGCCATCAGGAACGGCCGCGATCTGGATAGCGAGCTGAAAATTTTGGGTAAAAAACACATTGTTCAGATCCATTGTACCAACGATGATGGCGTTTGGCTGCAAAACGACCCTAAAATCAACATGGAGCATGTAAAGGCCACTTTAGATAAAATGGGCTGGACAGGCTGGTTAGTGATTGAACGCTCGCGCGATGCCAAAGACCCACGTAACGTGAAGTGGAATTTCAGCGCGAATACCACCTATGTAAAATCAATATTTCAGGCTAAGTAATTAACGTAAATGAATATTCGCCGCATAGTTGTTTTGTTAATGCTGTTAAATGTTAGTTTGACAGGTAGCCTCTTTGCGGTCGAAATCTGGGTATCACCTAAAGGCTCCGATACAAATACCGGCACCCGCGAACAGCCGCTGGCAACTGTAGCCATGGCCATCAGGAAAGCCCGTGAATTGAGGCGGTTGAATTATACATCGATAAAAGGCGGTATTTATATCAGGGTAGCAGCCGGAGTTTATTACCTGGATGAGCAATTATTTATTCGTCCGGAAGATTCCGGTACCACCGATAGCCCGACCATTATTGAAAGCGAGGGCATTGGTAAAACTGTTTTAAGTGGTGGTATTAAGGTAAATGGATGGCGTAAAGTAAATTATGCCATCCCCGGTTTGCCGGCAGAAGCTAAAGGCAATGTTTGGGTTGCCGATGGCCCTGTTATTGGCGATGAACCTTTGCAATTCAGGCAGCTATGGGTGAATAACGAAAAGGCCATTCGAGCCCGGGATACCGAAGCACCGTTTATGAACCGCATCCTTTCCTGGGATCATAAAACGCAAACTTGTGTGATTCCATGGTCGGCATCGGCGGACACATCTCACCTTGAAGGTATGGAGATGTTTATCCACCAGTGGTGGGCTATTGCTATTTTACGGGTTAAGACTATTAAGGTAATGGGCGATAGCGCGCGCTTATCATTTTATCAACCCGAAAGCCGCATCCAGTCAGAGCACCCCTGGCCCGCACCCTGGATCTCCAAAAAAACGGGGAATTCGGCGTTTTATCTCAACAATGCTATCAGCTTTTTAAACAAACCCGGCGAGTGGTATCATGACCGCAGAACTAATAAAATATATTACATCCCCCGTAAGGGCGAAGATCTGCAAACAGCCACGGTAATCGTTCCGCAATTGGAAACATTGGTAAAAATGCAGGGCACTGTTGATAACCCTGTTAACTATATCAGCTTTAAAAATATCAGTTTTGAACATAGCAGCTGGCTTCGTCCCTCAAAAGAAGGCTTGGTCCCGCACCAGGCCGGGATGTATATGCTGGATGCCTACAAATTGAAAATTCCCGGTACGCCGGATAAAAAAGGATTGGAAAATCAGGCATGGGTAGGTCGGCCAAAGGCAGCGGTTGAGGTGGCTTATGCTTCACGTATTACCTTCGATGGTTGCGGTTTTGAACATATGGCCTCAACTGGGCTGGATTTTCAACGCGGTACACACCATGATGTTGTTAAAGGCAGCCTGTTTAAAGATATTGGCGGTACCGCGGTACTCGACGGAGTTTATTCGGACGAAGCTCAGGAAGTGCACCTGCCTTACAATCCAGGCGATAAACGGGAGATCTGCACTAATGATACCATTGCTAACAATTTAATCACCGACGCTACCAACGAAGACTGGGGTAGTGTGGGCATAGGCGCGGGCTATGTCAAAGGCATCAGCATAACACATAACGAGGTTTGCGACGTAAACTACACCGGCATCAGCATGGGCTGGGGCTGGACTAAGACTGTTAACGCCATGAGCGATAACCGCATCATCGCTAATAAAATACACCATTATGCCCGCAATATGTACGATGTGGCTGCCATCTACACACTATCTGCACAGCCCGGTTCGGTTATCAGTGATAATTATGTGGATAGCATTTACAAAGCACCTTACGCGCATGATCCACAGCATTGGTTTTACCTGTATACCGACGAGGGTTCGTCATACATCACTATCAAAAACAATTGGTGCCCGGCTGATAAGTTTCTGAAAAATGCTAATGGTCCCGGTAATGTTTGGGAAAATAACGGTCCACAGGTTGATGCTGCTGTAAAGAATGCAGCGGGGTTGGAAGCGACTTATAATTACCTGTTTCAATACCTTAAGGTAAATCAGGATAACTGGCCCATTAATCATAAAACAGAATGAAAGTATTAAGAGCATATATCGTATGGTTTACAATGGTCTTGTTGTTGCCTGCATTGAATATAAAGGCAGCTTCAAATCCTTATACTATTGTTGAAGTGACTGGTCCGCAGGGTAAGCAACTCAACTACGCTCCGTTGTTGAATATCGCCCGCAAGCAGGGGCTGCCGGCTTCGGCCGTTTACCATTGGGATAACCATCTCATTGTTTATGGCAAGCATTTAAACACAGCATCCATCAAAAAAAACGCCCAGGCAGCATACCCCTCGTGCCAGATTACGGTTTATAACAACCCGTTTTATGATTTTAACCGCAGGCTTCGTTGTGGTGGTAAGGGCATTGCCAAACAATGGGATAATATTATACTAACAGCAAACCTGGTTGCTGATGAGCGCATGCAACACGAATACATCGATTATCACGCCACGCAGTTTAAAAATTGGCCCGAGGTCTCCAATGGTTTTTGTAATGCAGGTTTTCAGCAATTACTGGTGTTCAGGAATGGGCGCCGATTGATGCTGGTGATCAGTATCCCGAAAGGAAAAAAGCTTGAGGACCTCAATCCTAAAACCATCGAAAATAATCCGCGGGTAAATGATTGGAACAGGTTGATGAAGAAATACCAGGAAGGTGTGCCCGGCACCCGGAAAGGTGAGGTTTGGGTGTTTTTTAAACAGGTAACGGACAATAGCGACACTAAACGATCATTATAAGAATGAAAATAGGAATATTAGGATTAGGCGAAGGGCGCAGTACCATGTCGGCAGTATTGAAAAGCGAAAAGCTTGAACTGAAAATGGTATGCGATATGAATATTGAAATGTGTAAGCACCGCGCAGAAGAGTTTAACTTTCATAACTATACCACCAGCTACCAAGACATGCTCAATGATGCCGAAATAGATATCATTGCCATTTATACGCCCGATCATCTGCATGCTGAACATGTTAAACAGGCGTTATTGCATGGCAAGCATGTGGTATGTACAAAACCTTTTATTGACGACCTGAGCAAAGCTGCCGAACTGCTTGAACTGGTTGAGCAAAGCGGCAAAAAAGTTTTTGTAGGTCAAAGTTCACGCTTTTTTGAACCGATGAAAAAGCAGCGTAAAGATTACGAGGCAGGTTTAATAGGGGATTTGATCACTGTGGAGGCTTATTATCATGCAGATCATCGCTGGTTTTTAGAGAAGCCATGGTCGCTACAACAGGCCTTTAAATGGCTGTACGGTGGCTTAAGTCACCCGGTTGATTTTATCCGCTGGTATTTGCCGGAGATTGAAGAGGTGATGGGCTACGGTATGCTAAGTGCCAACGGTGCAAAAGGCGGTTTGAAGAACCCGGATACCATGCACTTTATTTTCAAAGCTAAGGATGGCCGCATTGCCCGTGTTAGCGGCTGCTATACTGGTCCGGTGCAACCCGTTACCCGCGACAGTGAAATGAGCTGTATTTTACGCGGCACCGAGGGCTGCAGCCAGGGCGACTATATGGATTTGCGCTATGCCATCACTGATAATACCGGCGAAGAACGCATCATCACCTGGGAACATAAGCTGAAACATTACTTCAGGTTTGAGGGCAAAAGCCACCACGCCGGGGAGTATCAAAATTACCTCGAATACTTTGCCGATAGCATTACTGAAGGTTACACCGCTTACCCGGATATTAAGGAAGGTATCGGCACAATCGCCCTCCTCCAGGCTATGGACAGATCATTGCAAAGCGGCAAACCCGTAAAGGTTGACGAGATCCTGACTGAGTTTAATTTAACCGTAAACGAGTTA
>Ga0157372_10004006_pt1 | contig 15802 bp, 12 predicted proteins | sample C55metaG_FD_115307 | JGI IMG/M metagenome (GOLD analysis project Ga0157372, IMG submission 115307) | Corn rhizosphere microbial communities from Kellogg Biological Station, Michigan, USA - C5-5 metaG | ecosystem: Host-associated > Plants > Roots > Rhizosphere > Soil | place: USA: Michigan... | reverse complement strand
GATTGATGTAGACAACTGGAAACTGTCGGTCAAAAAGCAGAACGGTGAGCTATTGAATATCGGTATCGATGAAATAAAGAAACTTCCTAAAACCGAGATCATTTATGATTTTAAGTGCGTAGAGGGCTGGGACCAGATTTCGCACTGGGGCGGTGTAAAATTCAGCGATTTTATAGCTCACTTTAAGCTTGATGCCGAAACCCGGTTTGAGTATGTAGGCATGGAAACGCCCGACAAAGAATATTACGTTGGTGTAGATATGCCGAGCGCTATGCACCCGCAAACCTTGCTGGCCTATGAGGTGAACGAAAAACCTTTGCCGCCAAAGCATGGCGCGCCGCTAAGGCTCATTATCCCTGTAAAATATGGAATCAAAAATCTGAAGCGGATAGGCAGTATTTCTTTCAGTAACACCCGACCCCGAGATTACTGGGCCGAACAGGGGTATGATTATTACGCCGGGTTGTAAAACAACCGGTTAAACCTCCATTATATATTGATGTAATATTTGCATATTGCATTAAATGCCAGCCAATAAACTGCCGCTTTCCAAACAGCTTGCTTATGCCTGCGGAATGATAGGATGGAGCATCATGACCAATATTATTATTGTGATGCTGCCTTACTTTTACCTGCCGCCAAACAATGCCGGGCTTACTACGCTGGTACCTCAATTGTTGCTTTTTGGCCTGTTCAATATCATGTCTGTGATTACAGCTTCCGGGCGGTTGGTGGATGCTTTTTTTGATCCTTTTATTGCCTCGCTAAGTGATAAAAGCGAAAACCGCCGTGGGCGACGCATTCCTTTTATGCAATGGGCTGTTTTACCTGCCGCTTTATTTTGCGGATTAACCTTTTACCCTGTGGTAAAGGGCGAAAGTATTCATAACGCTTACTGGCTTACCTTTACGCTTATTTGCTTTTTTATGGGTGCTACGGCCTATATTATCCCGTACAACGCCCTGCTGCCGGAGCTTACCCGCACGGGCAGCGAAAGGGTTAAGCTTTCATCATTACAACAGGTGGGTTTTGTGATAGGGATTATCCTATCGGCCATGGTCAATAACTTTGCCGACTGGGTACAACGCTTTGCCGGTACCCTCAATCGCGATACCGCCGTACAGTACACCATTTGGGGGCTGGCCATATTTGCCGGGCTGGTGATGCTCGTGCCTGTATTCACCATAGACGAAAAACGGTATTCAAACGGTCACCCATCGCACTTGCCGCTATTGCCTGCTATTCAAAAAACCTTTGAAAACCGGAATTTCAAATATTACCTGATATCCGATTTTTCGTACTATATGGCATTAAGCATCATATCAAGCGGCTTACTGTTTTTTTTAAAATCGTTGTTAAATCTGCCCGAATCTATGGGCGGAGAACTTATGGCTACTATGGTATTGGTATCACTGCTGTTTTATCCGCTGGTTAATTACCTATCGCAAAAGATTGGCAAAAAACCTATCGTGCTTTTTTCGTTCGGGTTACTGAGTTTGATTTTTGTAGCGATATTTTTCCTGGGCAAACTTCCATTTACACCGCAGGTGCAAATCTATACGCTGGTTATCAGTGCGTCGTTTCCGCTGGCCTCGCTGGGTATTTTACCCAATGCTATACTTGCCGAAATAGCACAGAACGAGGCTAAACGTACCGGTGAGAACCGGGAAGGAATGTTCTTTGCGGTTAAATACCTGTTTGTAAAACTGGGCCAAACACTGGGTATTGCATTGTTCGCGTTTTTAACCATTTATGGAAAAGACCCAGGCAACGATTATGGACTGCGCCTGAACGGCATTTGCGGTTGTGTGCTTTGTTTGCTGGCTTTTGTTTTCTTTAACCGGTTCAGGGAGCGCAGGAACAGGGGCAAAAAGAGAACCTCCCATCATTGAGCTTCAAGTCCCGCCGGGCCTTTAAAGGCAGGTAACATGTTGCTGTGGGGCCTGAATCGGCTGTTTATCGGTTTGCGCTTCAGCAACACAGGCAAAAAGAAGAGAAGCCATCAAAATGACTATGACGTATTTGATTATGATTGCGCTCATTTTCCTTTGCCGTTAAATGTGTTATAAAACAATTGCCCTTGTAGAATAAAAAAAGCCTGCCATTTGTTTTAAATGCAGGCCTTCAGGATATCAGTGTAAAAGCAATATTACACCAGGTTCTTTTTAATATAGCTGATACTTTGTGCAATGCTCACAAACGGATCGCCCGGGCAAACATCCTGCTCAACAAAGAAATATTTGAGGCCCGATTTTTTAGCCTGGGTAAAGATCTTTTTAAAGTCGATAACACCATTACCAACTTCAGTAAATTTCTTTTCAGGCGTTTTGTCCATGTCTTTAACATGCCATAAAGGGAAACGGCCCGGGTGTTTATCAATAAGGGCGATTGGATCCTGGTTTGCTTTATTAACCCAATACAGGTCCATTTCCATTTTTACCAGGTCTTTATCGGTGTTCTCCAAAAGGATCTCATATGGGTATTTACCGTTTTCCTGTATAAATTCAAAGTCGTGGTTGTGATAGCAAAGCTGGATACCCGCGCCTTTACAGGTTTCGCCGGCTATATCAAGCATATTGGCCACGTTTTTATAATGGTCAAGATTGCCGCGCTCAGATTGTGAAAGATATGCGCAAACCATGTATTGCACACCGGCTTCGGCAGCGTCATCAACGGCTTTTTTCCAGTCGTTCATGATGGTTCCTTTTTGTTGTTCGCCGTTAACCAGCTCCTCGCCTAAACGGTAATGCGCGCTCGGCATGATGAGGCCGTTTTGTTTTAAAACATTTGCAAAATCGCCGGGGCGCATGCCATAAAACAATTCGGTACCAGTATAAGTTGCACCTTCAACAGATGTGAAACCTGTTTTGGCAACCTTTGCCAATGCAGCAACAGGGTCGGCAGCCATAGCATCACGCACAGTATATAATTGTAAGCCTATATATTTTTTATCATATGCAAACAAATTAGGAGCTGCCAACAGGCCTGCTGAAAGTAGCGCCGAAGTTTTTAGAAAAGATCGTCTGGTAGTCATTGGTTTATGATTTTTATGATTGGTTGTGTAAATATAACGCATTAAAAATGCCAAAACAAAGACCGAAATTACGCCGATTGGTTTAATGCAGAGGTATAGTATTGTAATTTTTACAGGCTTAGCTGAATATTTATAAAAATATACAAAAAGAAAAAGCCGCTGTATCGCGGCTCTTCATATGCTTTGGGTAAAGTTTATCTTCCTTTTTTAATGTTGGGAAACTTCATTTTATAATCCACATCAACCATGCCTTTTGATATATCGTTAAGCTTTTTTTCGATAAGCCGTTTACGTAACGGGCTTAGCTTATCGGTAAACAATTTGCCTTCAATGTGATCGTATTCGTGCTGGATAACGCGCGCGGCCATGCCTTTAAACGTTTCTTCATGATGTTTCCAGTTCTCGTCATAGTATGACATGCGTACAACCGGCTTGCGGTATACATCCTCACGAATATCCGGAATGCTCAGGCAGCCTTCGTTAAAGCCCCATTCCTCACCGGTTTCTTCCAGTATGGTAGCGTTGATGAACGCTTTTTTGAAATCCTTCAGTTCCGGTTCGTCATCATCAAAGGGGGTGGCATCCACTACAAATAAACGCATTGACATGCCTACCTGCGGCGCTGCCAGTCCAACGCCACGGGCCGCATACATGGTTTCAAACATATTGTCAACCAGTTCTTTTATATGCGGATACTCGTCGGGCTCAATGGCTGTTGCTTTCTTTCTTAAAACAGGATCACCGTAGGCAATGATAGGATACTTCATCTTGCAAAAATAAAGGATTATTGCTTAGGCTCAAATAGCAAAGTGATCAGGCGGTCATTATCAAAAATTTCATTGCTGATGGTCAGCAATTGCTCGGCACTTACCTGGTTGATTTTTGCAAAGATCTCTTCGAGGGTGTCAACACGGTTAAAATCAATCATGCTTTTGGCCATGGCAATAATGAGGCTCATGCGGTTTTCTTCTGCTAATGCTATTTGTCCGATAAACTTTTGCCGGGCCTGGTGCAATTGCAAACTGCCCAGCTTTTGTTCACGCAGTTTTTTCAGCTCCTTATGAATCAGTTTTGAGGCTTTGTTTGCTTTTTCGGTATCCGTACCAAAGTAAATAGAAAAGATGCCGGTATCAGTTAATGGAGTGTAATTTGATTCGACAGTATAGGCTATACCATGTTTTTCCCTGATTTCAAGGTTGAGCCGGCTGCTCATGCCCACCCCGCCCAGCAGGTTGTTAAGCAATAATAAGCCCCATTTATGCTCATGCAATGATGAATAAGCCTGTGTGCCTATAATGCAGTGCGTTTGTGAGATAGGTTTGTTAACGATATGGATACTACCCGTACTTTGTACTGGCTTTACCCGATTTTTTTGAAGCTCATTTAAAGGAACATGGCCGAAATATTTTTCAGACATAGCCACCAGTTTCCTGAACTCATAATTGCCGTGTACGGCGAAGATCATTTCGGTTGTATTATAGTTTGCCGCTATAAACCCCCGGATGTCATCCCCGTTAAGCCTGCCAACAGTGTCGGGCGTCCCTAAAATGTTTTGCCCCATGGGGTGTTCCTTAAATAGCAGCTCTTCAAAGTCATCCTGTATGGCTTCTTCCGGCTGGTCAAGATAGGAAGCTATTTCATCTAAAATAACACCGCGCTCTTTCTCCTGTTCATCATCGGGGAACGTGGAATGAAATAATATATCCTCAAAAAGATCCATAGTGCGGTCAAGGTGCTGGTTAAGCAACGATGCGTGGATGCAGGTGTATTCTTTAGTGGTATAAGCGTTAAGATCGGCGCCAACAAGCTCAAGCCTGTTGAGGATCTGATTGGTGTTACGGCGTTCGGTTTCTTTAAACAGCAGGTGCTCAATAAAATGGGCAAGGCCTTCCTGTCCCGGAGCTTCGTCGCGCGATCCCGCGTTTACAATAAAGCAGCAATGTGTAATTGCAGATGGCCAGTGCTTATACAGTATGCGGATACCATTAGGTAAAGTATAAAGTTGATAGTCAATCATTCGGCTGCAAAGATAAGCTTATATGTCACAATTATTTTTCACGCTATTGTAAGTGATTAATAGTATTTTAGGCGCTTAAAATCAAATTTCGCCGGGATTAATGTAAACCGCGGAACTTACTGCCTTTAAAAAACAAGCTAAACCCAATGACAAAACAAATAGCCGATCTGGAATTTGAGATACTACTAACTGCCGATAAGATTGAAGAACGTGTGAAAGCAATTGGCATACAATTAAATGAGGATTATAGCAATAGAATACCGGTTTTTATAGGCGTACTCAGCGGCAGTTTTCTTTTTATAGCCGACCTGATCAAACAAGTGGGCATTCCCTGCGAAATTAACTTCACCAAATTAGCATCATACTATGGTGGCACCTCCAGTACGCTAAAAATACGGGAAGATATTGATTTAACGGTTGATATTAGGGGACGCGATGTACTTATTATTGAAGATATTGTTGATACGGGCAATACAGCTCACTATCTAATTCAGAAACTGAAGGAAAGAGAGCCCGCGTCATTAAGGTTATGCTCATTATTATTAAAGCCGGCCGCTCTTCAAAAAAAGATAGAGGAGCTTAAGTATGTGGGCTTTGAAATAGAAAACGAGTTTGTAGTAGGTTATGGCCTTGATTACAAGGAAATGGGGCGTAATTTAAAAGATATTTATAAAAAAGTAGGATAAGATTAAACGGATATTAACAGGAAATTTGGTGGTTGCTATTGATGTATAGCACATTATGGGTAATTTTTTTAACAACTGATTAAAACAATAGCTCCCTTGTTTCGTTTTAGGGTTTATGAAATATACATCTTTACTTTTATCAGGCTGCATGGCAGCATCGTTTTTGTTTTCTTCATGTGATAAAAAAGGGTCGGCTACTTCAACCGTTGCTATTACCATAACTGATGGTCAGACTGGCGCTGCATCGGCAGGTGCAACAGTAAAACTATACGATGACGTAAACAAACCCAACACCGGGGAAGCGCCTTCATACACACTTACTACGGATGCGTCAGGAAAAGCGACTGCAGTAGTTGCCTATATAGGAGAATATTACATTGTTGCTGAAAAGGGGACCCAAAAAAGCTATTACAATGGACTGATTCCGATAGGTATTTTTAAAACCCAGGCCGATATTGACAGCAGCCCTAAACAAACACCTGCAGCAATAATTGGTTCCGTGAAATTTAAAGACACCAATAACGATGGCGTTATCAACGATTCGGATAAAGCAAAAGCGCCGAATTTGTTTTTGCAAGAAGGACAAACGCTTAATTACAGCTTAGCGGTTTATTAATTTTTTATAAGCGGAACGCTAACTCAGTTTCGTCTTACAGTGGATATTGAAGCAACAAAAGTGCTCGCATATTTAAAATGCGAGCTTTTTTGTAGATTTTGGGGCAATCTCGACAGTGAAAGTTTAAGTGTTTCAGAATAAGACTATTTTCTATATTTTTATTCTATGTTTAAAGCCTTTTTATTCCTTATCTCAATATTTTGTTTTGCCGCATCTGCCAGTTGTCAGCAGCGCGATACAATTGTTTATTATTTCAAGCATAACTTAAATAGAGATGGCAAGGATATACTTGTAACCACAATTGATAGCGCCGATTATGTCAGGGCCATTTTGCCCGCTGATTCAGGGGATGTTATGCCAAATGTTAAAGAGTACTATACCAACGGAAATGTAAAGTTTATAGGCAAGTCTTATTTTGATGGGCCCTTTTATTTCAAAAAGGCTACAATGCTATTGACTGGAGATTGCGTTAGTTTTTACCCGAATGGCAAGCGAAAAGGTATACTACACTATTCAAACGGATATAAAGATGGGGACGAGTATCTATACTATCCCACAGGTAAGTTGTTTTCGCGAACAAAAAACGTACACGGTAAGATAGTTTTTTACGTCAAGAGCCTTTACCTTGATTGTTATGATCCCTCTGGTAAATTAATTTGCGAAAATGGAAGAGGCCATTGGACTGTGTATGACGATGAATTTAAAAACATGATACTTGAAGGCGAAGTTATAAATGGACTTCCCGAAGGAATATGGCACGGAAAAACAGGAGAGGCCGATTCTATTAAATATACATATCAATACGAAAAAGGAAAGTTCATCAGAGGGACAGGGATTGATAGAAACGGTGTTGCCTACCCTTTTACAGAAGAAAACACTTTGGGTATGTATAAAAATAGCCTCATGGTTTTTATTGATTTAATAAACAGAAAGATTAAAGGTTTCCGGGGTTCAAATGGCGAAAAAATTTCATTGAAGAATGTAAGCGTTTCGTTTATTATTGAGAAAGATGGTTCGCTTTCCCATCCCGAAGTACTGGGCGATTTGGACAGCGCCATAAAAGAAAAGATAGCCGCGATATTATTGAGGGAAAGCGGCTGGATGCCACACAAATACTATGGAATTCCCCTTAAAACCAAGATAATAATACCTTTAAATTATGAAACTAATGGGTCTTACAGCGCTCAGCATTCCGTGGTTTCTTTTAGTGAGTTTGTTGTTGAGTAATGCTGCCGTAGATAATGTTAGCAGATGAAATTTAGTCATTAAGTTTGATTGGTTAACGCATTATGCGAACTTAATATAAAGACGTGCTGTTGCGTGTGCATGTCCTCATGAAAACTTTTCACCATTGTTGGAATTCCAATACATAGAAAGACATTATGTTGTCGTGGGGATACGACAACAGGAGATGATTATATTATCCCCGCCACTTCGCTTAGCATTCTCACCGCCTCGTCAACGCTGTCAATTCCCTCAATGCCCAAACGGAGCGTGTTTTTAACTTCTTTCAAATTAGTGCGCCTTGGGTTATTCTTCACAAAGTCGAGCACATTACGGAAGGCCTCGGTTTCAAAGTAACTTGATTGCTGGTTAGTAATAAAATAACCACGCAAAACGTTTTTTTTGAGCGAGATCTTTTCAAAACCGATGGCCTTGCCCAGCCATTGCAGGCGTAGGGTATTGAGTAAACCGTCAACCTGGGCCGGCACCGGGCCAAAACGGTCGTGCAATTTTTGTTGAAATGCCTGCAGTTCCACCTCGTTTTCCAGTTTGGAAAGCTCGGTATACAGGTTGTATCGCTCGGAGAGATTGGTTACATACTCATCGGGGATGAGGATCTCCAGGTCGGTATCAATTTGGGTAAAAGAAATGTAGGGGCGGGGCTTATCCTCGGGGAATACCCCTCTAAACTCATCTTCCTTTAGTTCCTGTATGGCTTCGTCGAGGATCTTATGATACATTTCAAAGCCAATTTCGGCAATGAAGCCGCTTTGTTCGGCGCCAAGCAGGTTACCGCTGCCGCGGATGTCCAAATCCCTCATAGCCACATTGAAGCCGCTGCCCAGGTCGCTGAATTCTTCAATGGCGCTCAGGCGCTTGCGCGCCTCGCTGGTCAACGTTGACAACGGCGGACTTAGCAAATAACAATACGCCTTTTTATTACTCCTGCCCACACGGCCGCGCATCTGGTGCAGGTCGCTCAATCCAAACATATGGGCGTAGTTGATGATAATGGTATTGGCATTGGGAATGTCCAGGCCGGCCTCAATAATGGTTGTAGCTACCAACACATCATACTCGTGGTTCACGAATTTAAGCATTACATCTTCCAGATCGTCACCTTCCAATTGGCCGTGGGCTATACCTATACGGGCTTTCGGTACCAGCTTACGGATCATGCCGCCCAATTGCGGCAGATCGGCCACGCGGTTGTGAATAAAGAATACTTGTCCGCCGCGGTCAATCTCAAATTCAACTGCTTCTTTAATGAGTTTATCATTAAACACATGCAGCTCGGTAACAACCGGCTGGCGGTTTGGCGGGGGAGTTGATATGATAGAAAGGTCACGTGCACCCATTAACGAAAAATGAAGCGTTCGCGGAATGGGCGTTGCTGTTAAGGTAAGCGTATCTACATTGGCGCGCATTTGCTTCAGCTTTTCTTTGGTTGATACGCCAAACTTCTGCTCTTCGTCAATGATCATTAGGCCAAGGTCTTTGAATTTCACGTCCTTGCTTACCAAACGATGCGTGCCTATGATGATATCAACCTTGCCTTCTTTCAGTTTCTCCAGGGTATCCTTGATCTGCCTGGTTGATTTAAAGCGGTTAACATAATCAATATTGGCAGGGAAGCCTTTTAACCTGTCGGTAAAGGTTTTGTAATGTTGTGCGGCTAAAATAGTAGTTGGTACCAGTATCGCCACCTGCTTGCTATCGGCAACTGCCTTGAATGCCGCGCGAACAGCAACTTCCGTTTTACCAAAACCCACGTCGCCGCAAATGAGGCGGTCCATAGGGTGGGGCGACTCCATATCTTTTTTAAAATCGGCAGTGGCTTTTTCCTGGTCGGGAGTGTCCTCGTACAGGAATGATGCTTCCAGTTCGGTTTGCAGGTAGCTATCAGGCGAAAAGGCATTGCCATGCTGGGCTTTACGCACGGCGTAAAGCTTGATCAGGTCGCGGGCTATGTCCTTAACTTTTTTTTTTGTTGTTTTCTTCAAACGTTCCCAGGTGTCGGTACCCAGCTTGTTCATTTTGGGAACGGAGCCTTCTTTACCGCTGAATTTGGAGATACGGTTAAGCGAGTTGATGTTCACATACAGCAGGTCGTTATCAGCATAAATCAGGCGGATCATTTCCTGCTGTTTGCCGTTCACGTCAACCTTTTCCAGGCCCGCATATTTGCCTATGCCGTGATCGATATGGGTAACATAATCGCCGGGTTTAAGGTCGCGGAGCTCTTTTAGTGTAATAGCTTGGGAACGCTGGTAGCCCTTGCGGGTTTTGTATTTATAGTAACGGTCAAAGATCTGGTGATCGGTATAGCAGGCTATCTTTTGTTCGTGATCAATGAAACCTTCGCGTATGGAGATGCTTACCGGCGTAAATTTTACCGTTTTGTCCAGGTCGTCCAAAATGGCGTATAAACGCTCAACCTGTTTGGCCGAATCGGTAAAGATGAAGTTCTCTATCTTGTCAGACTCATTGTTTTTGAAATTGTGAATGAGCAGCGTAAAATCTTTATTAAACGATGGCTGCGGGCGCATATCAAAATTGATAGCGGTAGCATCATGGTAAAAAAACTGCTTCCCAAACTCAACCACAGGGAAATCATGCAGCTGATCGCCAATCAGTTTTTCGTCGGTAAAACCAAATTTGGGGTCAATCCAATCGGGGTTTTGAGCTTTTTCATCTGCAGAGAGGGCTTTCCAAAGGTTTACAGCCTTTTTATAACCGGTTTGGATAATGTCCAGCGTAAACTGAACATCCTTGATCCATACCTGCGTGCCTGCTTCCACATATTCAAGTAGGGAGATGTTATTCTCCGTTAGAAATTTAGATTGTACGTTGGGAACAATGGTAATGCTTTTAACATGCTCAACCGATAGTTGACTCTCGATTTCAAACGTACGGATCGACTCAATGAAATCACCAAAAAACTCAACCCGGTAGGGGAGCATATGCGAAAAAGAGAAGATATCAACAATACCGCCACGGATAGAAAATTGCCCCGGCTCATATACAAAATCAACCCGTTCAAAATCGTACTCTATCAAAAACTCATTAATGAAATCAATACTGAGCTTATTGCCAACGGCTATCTCAAGTGTGTTTTTTTCAAGCGAAGAGCGATCAATTACTTTTTCGGCCAGGGCCTCCGGGTAGGTAACAATGAGCTGGCCGTATTCTGTACTATGGTTAAGCTCATTCAAAACCTCGGCACGGGCAAGCACATTGCTGCTGTCGGGCTGGGTAAACTCAAATGGCTTGCGGTATGATGAGGGGAACAGCAGGGCTTCTTTGCCGGTGAGGTTTTCCAGGTCGGCCTGGAAATAGCCTGCTTCTTCGCGGTCGGGCAGCACAAATACCATGTGTTTGTGCTGCAAAAAATACAATGCTACCGCCATGGCCGAATCACTTGATCCCACCAAACCACGTAGCTGTACCCTTGGATTTTTTGATGCGTTAAGCGCGGTAGCCAACGCTTTTATCCGGTCATCAGCCTTATATCTGTCTAATATATCACGGATGTTCAAACCGCGGCAAAGATAAACAAAAAAGAAAAGCCAAAATAAAAAAGCGCTGGCTAAAAATTAATGCAAACAATATGAGGGCTTATTTACTTTTTAATGATAAATTTATGTATGTAAACGCGCATACCGATTTATAAATCAATCTTAATTATATAATTATGAAGAATGCAGTGTTATCAGGGGGTATCATCGGCGTATTAAGTATCATCTGGATCTTTGCTATGCCACGGCTTGGCGTTATGCCGCAAAAAGACGTTGTGGCCCCAGTCGAATACTTTTCATTTATTATACCGGCTATCGGTCTTTTTTTCGGCATCATGAGTTATCGGAAAAACGAGTGTAATGGCCAGATGGGCTTTTTGGAAGCCCTTTTTCAAAGCTTTAAGATATTAATTGTAGGCGGCATCATCGCCGTTTTCGGCTCAATACTTTATATCAGCTACATATCGTCGGCAGATGCTAACATAAAGGATTTTTCTGAACGAATCTTTGGTGCATTGATAGTTGGGGTACTGCTTGCCTTCGCGGTATCATTATTATTCACCAACAAAGCGAACAAACTTGATTAAACGATTTTTTTCAAAATATTTTGAACTTTTGTTCTGGATAGCGGCGATGCTTTCATTGGCGATGACCTCGCCAACCGAAGCATCGCACTTTACTCTGTGCCCTCTTAAGCTGATGGGCATAGGCTGGTGTCCGGGCTGCGGCCTTGGGCATAGCATTATTTATCTTTTCCACGGCGATATCAGCAATTCGTTCCGCGCCCACTGGCTTGGCATCCCTGCTGTAGCAGTGATCTTTAACCGGATTTATGTGCTTACCAAAGCAAGGCTGCTGGAAAGGAATCAGTTTAAGAGCCTTACCTAAATTTTATAAATCATATCATTGCGAGGAGCGGGGGGGGTATGAGCAGGGCGCGACGTGGCAATCGCATGCTACACAGAGTGGCCATGTTTCCGTGCAATTGCTTCTTTCTGTATAATGATGTGATTATAAGTTTTTGATTATTAGGTGCGTTTTTGATCGATATTATAAATTTGGGCGTTGCCTGCGGCCCGTGCTCATACTGCACAGGCATTAGCCACGAGGCTGGTATCCGCTTCTATCACTAACGCAACCCCAGCGCACTATCGCCAAAATATACTTTATACGTCATCACGGTTTTTCCGGGATTTCTCAGGTCGTTTCTTACAGCAATGACATTTTATTGCTACTCCTATCCTCGGTAAAATTTCCACGCTACTTTTACCGTCAAAACCCATCATTTCACCGACTACTTATCTCCGCTAACCTATCTCCTGTAGGCGTTTCATGGCTGCTGCTGTACCTTTATATCATAAAACAATCACAAACTTTAAAACTTACTGAAATGAACGCTTATCAAAATCCATATATGTCTTTCGACGGTATCACTCCCGAAGAATATACATTTCTGCAACAGGCTACCGCCTCATTAACAGAAGACCAGGCCCGCACTTTCATGTCATTTTATGCCAGCAAAAGGCGTAACCCTCAAGACATCATGTTTGCTACGCTTGCCGGCTTTCTTGGCGTATCAGGCGTACAGCGTTTCATGACTGACCAGATTGGGATGGGGATCCTGTACTTTTTCACAGCCGGTTTTTGTTTCATCGGTACCATTGTCGACCTCATCAACTACAAAACCATCGCCAACGATTACAACAGGCAAATGGCCTACGAAAGCTTCAACATAGCTAAAATGAGCAACTAAATCCCTTTAAGGGTATAGTTTCACTATATAATAAAAAAATCCACCTTCTGTTACGGGGTGGATTTTTTTTTAAAAATAATCGTCATTGCGAGGAACGAAGCAATCCCCGACTTCAAGGTAAACCATGCAAGGCCGCCCTGTATAGTTCGGGATTGCTTCGTTCCTCGCAATGACGATTAAGATTAGAAAGCCTTTACTTCATCGATTTCTCCCTTATCGCCTTAAACTCCGAGCCATTTTTCCAGCCGGGGAAGATTGTTTCGTTGCCCAGCTTAGTACCAACTTCATAAAGGATATTAGCTATCTGTGCCATGCCGGTGGCATCCATGGTGTCGGTATAATTATCGGCCTGTTGGTGATAGCGGTTGTCGCCATAATCTTTTTGTTTGGCTTCGCCGTAGCTGCCCTCATGTACTGCGCTGATGCTGCCATTGTTAATATCAAGAGCCGGTACACCAACCTTAGCGAAGTTAAAATGGTCCGACCGGTAGTAGCTGCCAGAGCCGGGGTGCCTGTCGCCAACAGTGCTAAGCCCTTGTGCTTTTACTATTTCATCAACATAATCTTCCAAATCGTTTTGACCTTTACCGGTTACAGCTATGTCTTTGGTTTCGCCGTAATCGCCCAGGGCATCCATGTTGAGATCGGCAACTGTTTTGTTAACCGGGTAAATAGGATGGGTGGCATAATATTCCGAACCCAGTAAACCCTGTTCTTCGGCTGTAACGGCTAAAAATACAATGGAGCGTTTGGGTTTTTCTTTGGCCATGTTAAATGCTTTGGCCACACTGATAATAGCAGCCACACCATCGGCATTATCAACCGCGCCATTGTAAATGCTATCGCCTTTGGCGTTAGGCTTACCTACGCCCAGGTGGTCCCAATGGGCGGTGTATAATACATATTCGCCCGGTTGAGAGCTGCCTTTAAGTGTGCTGATAACGTTGTGCGATGTAGAATACTTTAACTGGTTGTTGATGGTTAAAGTAACTGATTGCTTAAGCGGGATGGCCTTAAAATCTTTTTTACGGGCCAGGGCGCGGAAATCGCCGGTTATGCCCACTTCAGCTAAAAGTTTTTTACCCATATCTTCGGTGATCCAGCCTTCAACCTTGCAGCGGTTCATATGCTTGTCTTTTTGCTGCAGGTAAAGTTTGGCGCCTGTGTTACTGTTGGATACCACTTCCCATCCATAACTTGCAGGTTCTTTTTGGTGGATGATAAGCACGCCTGCAGCACCCTGGCGCGCGGCTTCCTCATACTTGTAAGTCCACCTGCCGTAGTAGGTCATGGTATCGCCTTTGAAAAATGTAGGATCGCCGTTTTTAAATCCCGGATCGTTCACCAGTACCACAACCGTTTTCCCTTTAACATCAAGTCCGGCATAATCATTCCAGTGATATTCGGGAGCAACAACGCCATATCCCGCAAAAATCAGCGGCGAATTTTTAAGCGCTACCGAATCAACCTCGCGGCGGCTGAATGTTACGAAATCTGTGGTGGCATGCAGGCTGAGCGGCGTTTTACCGCCAGTTATTTCCATGACAGGGGATGGGGTACTGGTGATCTGCACCATGGGCACATCCTGGAAATAACTGCCATTGTTGCCCGGTTCGAGCCCGGCCAGTTTAAACTGCTCCGAAATGTATTTAATCGCCTTGTCTTCGCCGGCGGTGAAAGGTTTGCGGCCCATCATGGAATCATTGGCTAAAGCCGAGATATATTTTTTTATTTCGGCAGCGGTAATAGCTTTTTCGGCCGGCACGCTTTTATTATTCTGGCAGCCTGCTAAAATGGCAAGGCCACCAATAAGCATCAGGTATCGGTGTTTGATTTTCATATGATGTGAGTTTTCGGGAAAGGATCGAATTTACGCAAATCCCGGTCAATTATCCAATCATTGAAACGTTGAAGAAATTTAAGACACGAATTTTATGGGAGAGATAGCAATTCGTGTATAATTACTGCTTTAGTTCCGGTCTGCATAGCCGGATAACCTGCCAGGCCACTTCCGCACTTGATAATGCTACCAAAGCAAATATAGCCGCCGAAAGGGCCTTCGGTGTTGAGCTTAATGCCCCGCCCAGCGCTACGCTGTAAACAATAAATGGCAGCAGCAAAACCAGGCACAGGCCGGTAACACTAAGCGGGATGCGGAAAGGCCGCTCTTTCATCGGCTCCTTGACGCGGAGTTTTACGAGGGCGATATACTCTAAAGAAAGCCCCGCGCCGTAAACGGTTACATCAATGATGAGCAGATCGGCAAAAGTCCACAATACCATAAAACTTACTACTATGGAGCAAATGATGATGGAAATAAAAGGTGTTTTAAAACGCGGGTGCAGTTTGTTAACACCTTTTGGGAGTAAATTATCTTCAGACATCACCTGCGGTACTCGTGATACCGATAACAATACAGCGGTATAGATGCCGAGGGTACTGACCATACCGCCCGCTGCTACTACTATACCCAGCCAGTGCCCGCCAATCAATACGCCTAATGCAGGAAACCCATTTTCGGTTAATGTATCGTGGTTAATGCCCGATTGTTGGGCAACCCAAATGGCAAAAAAGTATACCACCATTACCAGCGCGAAAGCTGTAAAAATTGAAATAAGATATGAGCGTACGGGTTTTTCAACTTCTTCGGCATAGGTGGTTACATTATCCCAGCCCAGGCAGTTCCACATTACCGTGTACAAAGCCATACCAAACGACGGAAAGCTAAGTCCTTTTAATGATGTTGTGGGAATGTGCATTGGCCCGCTGTGGTGATAAATACCTAATGCTATCATTAATATAATGGGCGCAAGTACAGCTGCGCTTAAAAACAGCGATACCCTACCCACCGGCATAATGCCTAAAATATTTAACCCGGCTGATGCCCAGATGATCACCAAACAAACCGGGATCTGAAAATCCAATAATTCGGGGAAAAAGAAACCGGCGTATTG
>Ga0157372_10004005_pt1 | contig 15802 bp, 7 predicted proteins | sample C55metaG_FD_115307 | JGI IMG/M metagenome (GOLD analysis project Ga0157372, IMG submission 115307) | Corn rhizosphere microbial communities from Kellogg Biological Station, Michigan, USA - C5-5 metaG | ecosystem: Host-associated > Plants > Roots > Rhizosphere > Soil | place: USA: Michigan... | reverse complement strand
CACCTGCATCAAAAGGTCGTCTGTGCGGCGGTTATACACATCTACTGAGAAGTTAAGGCGCCAGTTAAACATGTTTCCGTCTAAACCGATATTAACATTTTTAGTAGTTTCCCATTTCGCTTTCCTATTCGCAACGTTTTCGGTAAGCTGTGCAATACCTGATAAAGCGGTAGCCTGTGTTCCAAGTGTAGCTGTATAGGCATAATCCCTTACGTTTTGGTTATTGGTTAATCCATACCCTACACGCAGCTTCAGTTCATTAATGCTCCTTACCCCTTTCAAAAATTTCTCATTGTGAAGTTTCCATGCAAAAGCTCCTGAGTAAGTAGTTATCCAACGGTCTGAAGGATCAAATTTTGAAGTACCGTCAAAACGCAGGTTACCTGTAAGCTGGTATTTGTCGCTAAGCCCCAGATTTAAACGGCCAAAGTACGACTCCTGGGCATTGTGAGTTTTTGCGCCAGAGTTTTCAGCCGTAAGAGGGTCACCGCTACTGATAGCCTGAACATTATTTGATGGGAAGGTATTACGACTTGCGCTGGCACTTTCGCCCCGGCTCAACTGTGCCTCGTGCCCGGTCATTATATTCACATTGTATTTGGTTTTAAACATATGCGAATAGGTCAGGTAGTTTCGTATAGTTGTACTCAAATTTTGAGAAGTATTAAGTGAAGCGCTGTTATTAGTGTTTACTACCCGGCCAAACGTATAGGTCGGAAAAAAGCGGTCCTGATTGGCGTTAGAATAATTTGCAGAGAATTCATTTTTTAACACCAGTTCTTTGGTAAAAGATATCTCTGCATAAGTATTACTGAACACCTGATTTCTTACCGCTTCGTCTTTATTGATCATGGCTATGGCAAAAGGGTTTACTATAGCGTTCACCCAGCCATTTGGATTATAGGCCCCGCCCCAGCTTCCGTCTGGATTGCTTACGGCGATGTCAGGAGTCTGGCTCAATGCAGTGCTAATAACATTAGAAGTGCTGGTAGTTACCTTATCCTTGATACTCGCATATTGAAGGCTAGTCCCGATCTTTAGCCAATCGGTTGTCTTATTATCAAGGTTAAGCCTGAATGAGGCCCTTTTGAAATTAGAACCTACGGCAATTCCGTTCTGATTGAAATAAGAACCCGAAAGAAGATAATTTGTCCTGGCATCAGATCCACTTAAAGTAAGGGAATGGTTAGACTGCATGGCATTCCTGAACATTGCATCCTGCCAGTCTGTACCTTCACCTAAATATTTAGGATTAACAAATTCAGGCCTGGTATCAAAACCCCAGCCATAACCAGTATTACGGGCGTTTATAAATGTTGCAAATTCCCGTAAATTCATTACCGGAACCTTAGCGGGTAATTGTTGAAAGCCGGAATACCCTTCATAAGTAATACTTGGAGTGGCCCCTTTTCCCCTTTTAGTGGTGATCACAATCACGCCGTTTGTAGCCTGTGAACCGTAGATAGCGGTAGCGGATGCATCCTTTAACACATCTACCGATTCAATATCAGAAGGATTGATACCAGCTAATGGGTTATTACCGGGAGCGTTTGGTCCATTACCTACTAATGTTGCAGTACCAACAGAACCGGCACTACTTACAATCACACCATCAATTACGTACATCGGTTCCCCACCACCAAAGGAAGTTATCCCGCGGATCTGTACCGAAACAGCTCCTCCAGGCTGACCTGATGCCTGCTGAACAACTACACCAGGAACTTTACCTTGTAGTGCCTGTTCAAATGTTACCGGCTGTGTCTTTCTCAGGTCCTCGCCTGTAATTGAACTTATGGCTCCCGTAAGGTCTTTTTTCTTTGCAGTACCATAGCCAATATTAACTACAACATCTGCTAATTGCGAAACACTTTCAGTCAGCTTAATTTTCAATGACGTACTTTTACCAACAACTACTTCGGCTCTCTGATACCCTAACATGGTTACTACCAGAGTTTCACCGGTTGACGCTTCGATACTAAACTTTCCGAATGCATCGGTATTAGCGATACGATTCGTATTTTTTACAGTAACAACAGCCCCGGGAAGCGCCTCTGAGTTACGTTGGTCGACCACAGAACCAGTAATCTTTGTTGTCTGTGCATAAGAATTGGTGCTGAATAGGAATACGGACAGAAGTCCCCAGAGCAGCAATAATCGCAAACGGATCGTTTTGAGTGATTGCATATTATAAAATTTAAAATTGGTTTATATTTTTTTTGATTAGCTTAACTTTATAACCTTTTAAAACTTACTCAAAAGCTGTTAGTCATCGTGTGGATATCTAGAAAATCACACCTGATTCTATCATTAATAAGGCTCAACTTACCTCCCTTTCTTCCTTTGCAGAAGTCACTTCAACAAGTACTCTGAAATACTCTGCGTATTCTCTTTTATATTCCAGGGATTTTGCCTTAACCTTTAATTTAAAGTTTTATTCATTTGTTAGTATTACAAAGTTAGACCGACCAGCTAAATTCATGTAGATCAAATGTTTCTATCTCAAGTAAAAATGTTAACCAAAAACAGCCTTAAACGCTATTTCGAAGCAGTTTTTATTATTATTAATGAATGGAATAAAAATATTTCAGGAGGTTAACATTAGTTATGTACATATTACGTTGATTAAGAGCATTATGTTATTATAAAATCGTTTGTACAGAAGTAGCCTGATACCTTCAAGAACACAGACAGACACCTGACATTGAGCCACTTAAAAGTTTAATGCCCCTGGTCCTTTTATAGAAAGACTTTTTTGCTTTTTGGGATGCTTATTTATCATAGGTGTCGCAATAAGATAAAATTTTAATGATCATTATCACCATTCACATGTCCTTGGTTAATGATCATTCGTATTAATTTTAAATGAAATTTTTTTAGATACAGAAAGCGACGAAGAACTTCAAAAAGAAATGTATTGATCCAGTATAATTTAAGAAAAAGCGGGCCTGGGAGCCCGCATATAACCAATTTAAGACGGACTACTGAAAATCCGAGGAGAGAAGATTTTAATTGTACTTTTTGGGTTAGAAATTTCTATCTATACCTGCCCTCTGTACATACACAAAGGTATCCCTGAACATAAAAGCAGGATAGCACAACTGTAAATTTCTTTAGTAATTATGTAAACTTATTTTTAGCTCTTCGTTTACATTTAGCGAATTGAAGAATATTCTGTAAAAGCTTCTTCTTTCAAGATTCAGTTAATAATACAAAGTTTTGCCAGCCCTCTTTTAGAAGAACCTTCCGCTTACAATTGAAATATCTTATTCATTAATATCCATTTTTCACCCTCTGCTGCCCATGGTAATGGTTGCTGAAACTTCCACATCAATGTTTCCCATTCCTGTACCTTTGGATTAGATGCATCCATTTCGGATTTACGTTCGAAGGAAAAAGACTGATCTGCTTCTACAATCATAAATAGACGATTTCCAGTTCTATAGATCTGCATGTCAGTTATACCACTGTCAGTAATACTTTTTTTAATTTCAGGCCATCCTTCTTCGTGCCATTTCTCATACTCATTTATCAATTCAGGATCATATACCAGATCTAAAGCAAGACAAAATCTTTTCATATAAAATTATTAGGGTTTGTACATCTTTAAGTCTTGTAAAAGTAAATGACGCTCCTGAAGCTCACATTGCATTAATCAGACTTTGTTTTATACAAATCCAACAATTCCTTCTCTCAGGCATTCAAATTCAATCTTCATATATATCTTACTTGGATTAAAAAACTACTGCATTTACAACTACTATTGATTATTTTAGTAGTTTCAGAAGAATAAAGCACGACAACACCACTTCCTTATACAAATCAGACTATCACAAAGAATTTCAAACAAAAGCCATGGCAAAAAGAATTCTTAAGCATTCATTTTCTCTTTTACATGTAGACTATGTAAAACTTAACCAGAAATGGAACTACAAAAACATTATAAGCCCTTACTACCGTATATATTACATTGACGATGGATCCGGATCAATATCGTATGGCAAACAAATTGTTGAATTAGAGCCCGGGTATTTATATATCATTCCAAGTTTTACACTCTGCAACCTGAGTTGTTCTCACTATCTGAGCCAATATTTCATCCAGTTTTTTGAAGAATCAGCAAATGGCATCAGCCTGTTTGCCAATAACAGGACAGTAATGAAAGTTAAAGCAATGGAGCTCGACATTGAAAATTTTAAAAGACTATTGGTAATTAATCCTGGAAGAGGAATTAATCGTTCTGATAACCCAAAAGTTTATGAAAAGAGCATTTATTATAAGGAGTATCAGGAACTGAATAACCGGCAAAGTGTATCGGTTTATTTGGAAACTCAGGGAATCATTTTGCAATTGTTATCAAGATTTCTAACTCCTGATACATTCACTCAATCTAACATTACTTCTATCCCATCCAAGATCATGGACGCGATAAGTTATATACAGATCAACCTGAATAAAAATCTGACAGTGGCACATCTTGCTGAAAGAGCCAATCAGCATCCTGATTACTTCTCCAGACTTTTTCAGCAGCATACAGGAGAGCGACCGATTGCATTTATCCATGAAAAGCGTATAGAAAGGGCACAATATCTTATTACTACCAGCAATATGCCTTACGAAGAAATAGCCTTCGAAACTGGCTTTGAAAACTACACTTATTTTTCACGGATTTTCAAAAAGGTAACTGGAATGACTCCGGGTCAATACCGGGAACAAGATAGTTTTGTAAACAGAATATAAGAATAAACCATTTAGGAATATCTGTTCTGCACTGAGTCCTTTAATGCTGGTTTAAGATTGAATACAGCAGCCCGCTTTTAGAAATGTTATCAACGTATTATAGAAGATAAAACAATCTTTGCCAGCTGCTATTTTATGCTTTAAGAATTAACAACAAAGAGGCGACTAGTTATCTATCAGGGTGAATTATAATTGAAAATCCGCCTCCATTAGCCATTTTAAGTGTTAATTTATCAGTATTCGTAACTTTAATTATTTCGTGTTTATAATCTGTAGGATCTTTTTCCGCATTAATTCCATCCTTGAAAATTTCTGCAGAGTAGCTCCCTTTGCTAAGGAAAGACAGATCTATAGTCATATCCCTTGCCGACCAGTTAGTTAATCCGCCTACAAACCAGGTATTCCCCTTTCTTCTGGCAATTGCAACATACTCCCCTACTTTTCCGTCCAGGGCCACTGTTTCCTCAAAGGTGGTAGGTATCTGAGAAATAAAATCAGTACTTTCCTGCTCTTTCATATAAGCGGTAGGACTATCGGCCATCATTTGCAGGGGTGCTTCATAAACAACATACATTCCTACCTGGTGGCTTCTTGTTCCCTGACTCATTGGCAAAGAATTACTTGGACGAAAATCATTCCTTGTTGCATTCCGCATTGCTCCCGGTGTATAATCCATCGGCCCGGCCAGCATTCTGATGAAGGGAATACTGGTTTCGTAACGCGGCATATCGTCATTAGGAGTCCATTTAGCATTTTCTAATCCCTTAACACCTTCAAAATTCACAATATTAGGATATGTTCGCTGGATACCAGTGGGCTTATACATTCCATGATAATCAATTAATAGTTTATATGAAGCTGCTTTTTTTGCAATATCATAAAGCGATTTTACCATTTTCTGATCATCACGATCGATAAAATCGATTTTAAAACCCTTTACTCCCATTTTAGAGTATTGAGAAAAAGCATCATCTAAAACCTGATTTATAGCATACCATGAAGCCCAAAGAATAATACCCACGTTTTTCTGCTTTCCGTAATTAATAAGTTCCTGAACGTTCATTGCTGGTGCAATTTCCAGAATATTAGTTTCTTTACTCCAGCCTTCATCAAGTACTACATACTCAATATGATTTTTAGATGCAAAATCGATATAGTGTTTATAGGTTTCTGTATTAATTCCTGCTTTAAAATCAACTTTTGAAATGTTCCAGTCATTCCACCAATCCCAGGCTACCTTACCTGGTTTTATCCAGCTCATGTCGGTAATTTGAGAGGGCGATGAAAGCTTCTGGACCATATCATTATTAGTCAGATCTTTATCGTTCTCACTTATTATCAATGCTCTCCATGGGAAACTGCGGGTTCCATTCGTTTTTGCAATAAAAGGCTCTCTCTTCGCTACCATATAATTCATTTTATTGTAGCCCCCTAAGCGTTCTTCTTTTGGATAGTGAGCAAAAGCACCCTTTAAGCCATGCTGTGTTTGACCATTACTTGTGAGGAACATTCCGGGATAATCCTGCAGTTCTGCCTCTACAATTGCCACTTTTCTTCCATCTCCTAAATCCACAAGAAGCGGAGAAAGAGCTAAAGAGTCCTTTACAAATTTAGATAGTGGAATTTCATCGTACATGGCTTCAAAGGCTGATGAATACATATCATTTTCCCTTAAGTCGCGTACGTAGGGGATGTAAGCTTTGTGATCCTTGCTGAAATTAAAGTTAGCTTCTTCTGATTTGACAACGATTTGCGCCTTCTTTTTTGTAAAAAAACGGTAAGCCACACCATCGTTATAAGCTCTTAAAATTATGCCAAAATCTCCTTTAAAGTTTACTGTTAGTTGATTGTATTCGTCAATCACCGACTTCTTTTTATAAACCGGCGTTGCAAAAGATGTGTTTACTTTTGTACTATTTATACTTACAACTTTTGCATTGCTTCCTAAAACTTCGTTATTACCAAGAGTAATTGAAATAACTGAAGGAGCAATAACTTCGGTACCATTATGCTTTACAGACCATGAAATTTTCGGACTGGTTTCCAAAACCATATCAATCTTGCCGTCAGGTGATTTTACGTGAGTTACATTACTTTGAGAGTGGGCAAGAGAAGCAAGTAAAATTGCAGGGATAGTTAAAAATATACTTATAAAACGTTTCATATTAGCTCTATAATTGGTCTCTACTTGGCTGATTGAGCCAAAGTTTTCATTAATGTTTCGAGCCAAAAATATAGGAGAGGCAGCTTTTAGCAAGGCTCCAATAGTAAAATATATAGAGCAAATGTTAACACTTTTAGAATTTTTACATGGTAATCGCTGCCCAAACGATGCTCCTTACAATATCGTGAAACCGGCAGAGAGTAAAACAAAACCTTCATGAACTGAATTTCGCAAACGGAGGATGAAAGTAGTTTGAAGGTTCTTTGTGTCCAAATAAACTTAGCGAAGCGATCTCATTGAGGCCATTAAAAAAACAATTTAAAAACTCAATAAAACAAATTAAACTTTCACAAAAAAGCCCGCCTCGGGGAGAGGCAGGACTTTACTTAACCAATTAAAAGAGAGAGAATGTTAATACTTATACTGTAACATCAATGTATATCAACTTTACAGACGTTAACCTTAGCAAAGGTATACTCATACAGCCGTTGATCTTGCTACAGATGTTAAAATGATTAGAACATATGTTAAGGCTGATTGAAGAATCTGTTATTCCACCTTATATCGGTACACAGCCTGCTGCATTATTCCCTCCGGCGTAATACCCTCTACTGTTATTCTAAAGTTGCCTAATGCATCAGAATTAAAATAAGAAATTGGCACATTACCTTGGGGAGAAGTTACAACAGATGGATTCCAATAAATAGTTGTTCTATAATCCGGCTTTTTAGTTGTTAACGGCACATTGTATTTAGGGACATAGAACTCCCTTACGTTATTAAATCCTGTTGGCTGAAACAACTTTGTGCTTAAATTCAACCTATTGCCTGATAAACTATTACCTCTGGTACTAACCACTATAACGCCACGACTTTGCGCTCCGTAAATGCTGGTATAATTGTCGTTCTTCAGAATTTCGATCGCTACAATGTCCTGAGGGTTTTCTACATTCTGTTCCAGGTAATTTGGATAGTCCTGCAAATCGATCTTTAAACCATTCCAGTAAAGAAGCATTGGTAATGCATTGCTGCCACCACGTGTTAAAAAAGGTGCGTTTACTACTCCAAAGTCGGTAGTTGTACTCTTAAATACAACTCCGTTTAACATGCCGGCAAGACATATAGATAAGTTAGCGCATGATTTAAACTGATCCCCTAAAAGCACCTGGTCTGCCCTGCCAGAACCATTAAAATTATCTGAAGTATACGTCTTTCTTTTATCCTTAACTACAACTTCTTTTAAATCTATTCCTAAACCCAGACCAAATTTAGTTTGTTGTTGTCCTTTTAAATCTAAAATCCCGTTTAACTTATTTTGCTGAAATGAATTTCGATATAAGTACTCATAAGAATCATTCGTTAGCGGATGAAATCCGGGTATGGAATCAATCTCTATAGCGAGCCTCTTTTTCTTATCCGGTGCGCTTGCCTTGAAAGTAATTTTTACACTATCAGCCAGAACAAAAGGAGGAAAAGAAAATCTTCCGGATGAGTCGGCCTTTGTCTGCTGAAAAAGTTTTGCCTTTATAGACAACATGGTTATATCTGCTCCCGGATAAGGCTTACCATTTAGCGTTTTAGCATACCCGCTAAAAACTGTTCCAACTGTTTCAGGCTTAAATAAAGGATCTTTATCCTCTACAAAAGCTTTCCTGTTAAAGCTTCTGTATCCTTGTGTTCGTAGCAGAAGATCAAGTTCTGCTTTCTTTTTATCATCTATATGATGAAAATAGTAGTTAGGATGTTCAATGTGCCCTTTTACATCAGAACTTAATAATAATGTACTTAAAATGGTTTGTTCATCATCCTCTGTGTTTGTGATAAAACTTTCATCAACTACAGATATCGAATAGCTTCCAACCCCTGCTTTACCTTCAATTGTACTTTTTAAATTCAGATCTACCTTTTCGCGTGGCTTATATATAGTTTTCAAATCTGAAATATCCAGCGATGATCGTAACTGCGGATAATTAAATACCAGTCTTTCGGCAACCGGTTCATATCTGTCAGAGAACAGAGTAAATTGAATTACTCCCGATGGCAATTCTTTACAAGGAAGCCTTAAAGATATTACTGGTCTATTTACGGTAAGATCATTTAGTATCACCAATTCATTTCCCGCAAAGCCGGTTAAATGCCAAACTGATTTCGCTTGAATAATAGCTGGACTGGCTTGAAACCTGATCACAACCGTATCAGGATTATTGGTGTATGCTGAAAAAGTAACCCCTTCAGAGGAAGCTGCCGGTAAGTTAACTTTTGCAGAAAGAGAGTTTTTTAAATCTGCCGTAGCGGCGTAAGTTTTACCTTTTTCCGGTACAAGAAAAAATTGCCCCATACCGAAATGGTCCGTTTTAAAATTAGTAACAGTTTCACCATTGTTATCAACTAATCGCCCTTCTACATCTCTGCCATATCCGTCAGGACCAAGACATTTAACCGCTACTCTTGATTGTAAGCCTTCCACTAAAGTTCCGCCCTCGGGGAAAATTTGTAAATCCAGATCTGAAGGCTGATTAATAGCAACAACTGTATTTACAAACTTGCCTTCCTTTTCTGCTTCCACCTTTACATCAGCTACCTTCCCCCCACTATTTGCTTTAAAATTTAAAACAAGATTACCGTCCTTATCTGTACTTGATCTTCCGCTTTTTAAAGTATCTTGTCCCTGCAGTACACAATACTTTAGCGACTTATCAGATAAAAAGTCTCCCTTCTCATCCATATACTTAATTACCACTTTGTTCGCTCCATTTTCGGCGCCAGAAGAAGAAACCACAGTGGAAAAAATATTGGTAGCCTTAACGCTTCCGAGATAGATATTTTTTTGAAAAAATGAAGTTGGATCATTCCTCATTAAACGAGTATATGCCCGAATACTGTAATCTCCTTCCTTCATTATGAAATCTGTAGGAAAACAACCTTTCGCAAGTCCATTAATTGCAGGAACCTTTAGTTGGGAAATTCTTCCGGATTTATCAAGAAGTTCAACATATAAAGCTCCACTAAGCCTTGAAAGTTTATTGTCAGATCCGGTAACCAGATAAGCTTTAAACCAAATGGTATCGCCCTTGAAATAGATGGATCGATCGGTGTGAATATAAACTTTCTCACTGACGTGTTGCTTTGCCCAATCTTCAAACTTTTTAGAGAGGTTAGTGCTGGTTGATTGTGCAAAAGAAATTTTAATACTCAGAAAAAAAAGAAATCCAGCTAGAATTAAAGAGGGCCTTGAGAAAATCATAAAAGGGATAGATTAATGGTAAATGAAAAGGCATAATGCCTTTCCATTACTTGTTATTAAGAGAAAAAATGTTGATTCGGAGTTATAAGGACAAATCCACTTAACTGGCCTCAGAAAATCCTGACTCGCCAATTTAGGGTTGTATCCATTTAATATCTTGAAACAGTATCATAAATAAGTATATGCCAATTAACACTTATAGAACTTTAAGCAATAGACGCTTGCTTGACATACCAGATACTCGTTTAAAATATCTTTTTTAAATTCGTTTTAAAACTCTAACATTATAGTAAGCAGTTAATTCGAATAGAGAAACGAAAGACTGTTACTTAACTGTTTTAATCTTTGCTCCTCTCCCGTTATCCTCTTATTTTATAGATAGCTCCCTTACTGGCAGCAAAAGTAGTCAGGTATCCGTTTCCTGATTTAATTGATTTCACCTTAATTCCCTCGACAGTAACAGGACTTTCGGTCCTTACTACGCAAGTACCACCATTTCCTGATTTTATAACTGCCGATTTTAATTTACCCTCAGCCCAATCCATGTCTACTGTAAAAGCACCTCTCGCCTTTAATCCTGAAACACTCCCATTTGCCCATGCTTTTGGCAATGCTGGTAAAAGATGCAGTTCGTCTAAGTGACTTTGCAACAGCATCTCAGTAATACCTGAAGTAGCACCGAAATTTCCATCAATCTGAAATGGAGGATGGGCATCAAAAAGGTTGGGGTATAATCCGCCGCCTTTTGACACACTCAGGTCACGCATCAGATCACGAACTAGTTTATACGCATGGTCGCCATCGAGTAAGCGTGCCCAGAAATTGATCTTCCATGCAAGGCTCCATCCGGTACCTTCGTCACCTCGTAATTCTAAAGTTTTTTTGCTGGCTGTAGCAATGTCTTCATTTATTAAAGGCGAAATTTCGCGACCGGGATGTAAACCATAAAGATGGCTTACGTGGCGATGGTGTGGTTCTACGTCTTCCCAGTCTTTATACCATTCCTGTAAATTCCCCTTCTTACCAATATGAAGGGGATAAAGCTTTGCCATTTTTGCTTTCAGCAGATTTCTAAATGCTGCATCAGTATTTAATGCCTGTGAAGCTTCTATGCAATTTCGTAAGTGATCGCGGACGATCGACATATCCATTGTTGTTGCTATAGACGTATTGGCCTTTTTTCTTCTATCATCGAAGTACTCGTTTTCTGGCGAAAAAGACGGGGCTGTAACCAGGTAACCATTCTTATCTTCTACCAAAAAGTTAAGCAGAAATTCTGCAGCGCCCTTCATCACCGGATATACATCTTTCAAAAAATTTTTATCTTTTGTAAAGCGATAATGTTCATAAAGATGACGGCTTAGCCACGGCGCAGCCATATACCAATTCGCCCATTTTGGATCTCCTTTACCTAAATCTCCTACCGGATTGCTTATAGCCCAGATATCGCTGTTGTGATGCGCTACCCAGCCTTTCATATTATAAAATTCGCGGGCCGTTACTTTGCCTGTCACCGATAGATCTTTTATAAACTTAAACAATGGATATTCCATTTCTTCCAGGTTGCTGATCGCGGCAGGCCAGTAATTCATTTGGGTATTAATATTGATAGTGTAATTAGAACTCCAGGGTGGTCTCATCGAGTTATTCCATATTCCCTGCAAATTTGCCGGTGGACCGCCCGGTCTCGAGGAACTGATAAGTAAATATCGTCCGTATTGATATAAAAGAGTTTCAAATGCAGGATCGCTTGCTCCGTTACTAAATGCAATAAGTCTTTCATCAGTAGGCAGCTTCACATTTGCAGCATCGTTACCATTTCCTAAAGTAAATTTTACGCGATTGAAATAGTGTGAATAATCTGCAAAATGCTCAGCGTATAACTTTTCCCATGGTCTTTTAATAGCTGCAGTAAGATTATCATTACATATTTTTAACTCATCTTTGCCTTCACTTACGGGACATTTATCAAAACCATTAAAACTTGTAGCAGCACATATAAATAATAGCACCTCATCAGCATTACTAATCTTTAGACCAGAGGTATCTGAGCTGGCACTTCCTCCTTTTAATAAAGCTCTTACCTGCATTGCTACACGCATGCCGCGGCAATCGCCCTCGTCATAATTTATTGGTTGAGCATTATATTTTACGTAACTGGGATCTACTTGTGATGGAGCTTTTCCCTTCATAATAATTCCGCTGGTTCCATCAGGTGCTATAGTGCTTCTAATCTGGCTGCTTACATTAGCTTTGAAACTAATCTTCCCTGGTTTATCTGCGGTTAGGCGAATAACAATGGCTTTTCCAGGAGCCGTAGCTATAATTTCACGTTTGTAGGTTACTCCATTTGCCCGAAAATTAACAGAGGCTATACTTTTATCAACGGAAAGATCACGAGCATAGTTATCGTATTGATCTGAACCAATGTCTTGTTTTAAACGAAGATCTGCCATCGGCAAATAAGATTGGGAATATAAACCCTGCATTTTTCTTACTTCCGAGTTCGCCTCCTGGTAATTTTCATTCTTTAACAGCAGCTCGCGGGTACGAGCCAGATATTCAGGAGCTTTAGGATTAACATTTGTTTTTACCGGGCCTCCACTCCATAAAGTTGCTTCATTTAGCTGAAGCAATTCATCTGTCGGATTTCCGAATATCATAGCACCCAGCATTCCATTTCCAACAGGTAGTGCCTCTACCCACCTGGTTGCCGGTTTATTATACCATAGTAAATTGTTGTTCTGGGCAAAAGATTGGTTTATTAAACCAATGGAGAGAAGTAAGCAAAAAAAGAAACGAATCATTATTGAATAAATATGTGTGTTTGTGTGTTATTTATTTTAATTAGACGAGTAAAACAGCTTGTACATACTCTTACCTTGATATAGAAGAGTAAATTTACACTAATTTCTTCTTTAATACCCTTTATCCTGAGATTCACGTGCCGTCTAGCTAAAGGACAGTAAGCTCAAACACAAAGTGAAACGAGGGTGACTATTTTTTTAACTGCTTAGCCCGCCTTGTTTCAAGAGCGGGCGAGAACTCAAATGTTTATAGCGTAATGAATGCCCTCGCTTGAAAGTGGATAGTTTCACTAGCATCCGAAATACCTATTCGAATGCTTTAAGGAAACATAAAAAGGAGCAGAGTTTAAATGCCTCTGCTCCTTCTAGCCTGGTGCGAAGGGCTTTTTTCAGGTTATTTATTTATGGAATACCCCAGCTTTATAGCAACAACAAGCTTTACCCAACAAGTCCGTCTAATCAAAGCAGTAATTGAGAATTGTAAAGATATTTGGCTCCCCTCAAAATAGTTTAGTTGCCTTATAGCTAATATTATCTATTTATAAGCAAGAGTGGCAAATTGAAGTGTTTTTCAGATTATTAGGCAAGGACTAAACTTTAGTTATTTTATGTTTACCCATATTAATGAAATCAAAATCGTTCTTCAAATGACCCTTATCTTTATCGATGCTTATTCACGTGTATAAGAAATGCAATAAAGTTGGATTTAAAACAGTTAAAAGAAGGGCTGCTCACGAACTGGATAAATTAATACGATTCACCTGCGGTGAGGGATCCAGACGTTGTTTTCAGGGGACTAGCTTTCGAACACTCCTAATCTGTAATCCGATTGGCCTAAACAACCAAAACTAAAGTACCTGTTTTAATAACCTCTCAGTTTCGCTTTTATCTGCTGCAGGTGCCTCGTCATTAATTATTTTACCTGTTTTGTCTACGATAATATGATGAGGTAGACCTTTTAACCTTAGTGCTTTGTTTATCGCATCCGATTGTTCTATGGATAGGAAATAATTTTCACCTTCAATTTTATTTTCGGCAATTAAATCCAACCATCTGCTTTTATTAGGAGAACTTATGCAGATGTAAATAAATTTGACATCAGTTTCTTTAAACTTTTCCCGCAATGCTCGTGCATTTTTCATTTCTGCGATGCAAGGCGCGCACCAAGTTGCCCATATGTCTATGTATAAAACTTTTCCCTGATATTTTTTAATAATTGGACTTATAGGATTCTTATCTCCAAATTCTTCAGTAGTGTTAATAATAGACTTAGCAGAAACCTTAGACGACTTGATTTGTAGTAACTTCTTGTTATAAGCATCCGAAATCAATTCTTTGAATTCTTTCCGCTTAGTTTCTTTGTTAAAACGGTTTATTTCATTTGATGCGTAAATAATTTCACGTGAAGAGGAAAGCTTTAATAAATAAATGGTAGAGAAAAGTTCTTTTAAATAGAGATTATTTAAACTTAGAAAATAGTTTAGATAAGATTTCATAGTAGCTATTTCTCCAAAGCTAGACATGTATTCTCTTACTTGTTTTATTTCAGCTTCAGTGGGAAACTGACCGCCCGATATCTTACTAAGAATTATAGAATCTTTAGCAGGAACGATTGAATAATTATTTGCAACAAAAGATGAAATACCAGAAAAATCTACTCCATCTGTTTTTATCGAAGATTCCTTAATAAAGTAATAAGATTGGATAAAATCCATATAACTATTATTGCCTTCAGCGCTTATATTCGATACCGGAATTCCAGTTGCGTTAGAAAAGTCAGCTATTAAAGCATCATTTATTTTAAGACCGTACAGATTAAGCAAGTGGTTGAATGTACTGTATTCAGAACAGTATTTGGCCTCTGTTCTTACAAAGGTTGAGCTATTATGCTTTTTAAAATATTCATTAAGGAAAGTGCGTTCTTTAAGTAAGTTTCTTAATAATGCAGGTTTTAAAATATCATACCGATTTTTCCATTTTTCTTGGTTGCTAAAAAATAGTGAATCAAAATTTTCATCACTATAGGCTTTGCTGAATAGTTGATATTCATTGTTTTCAACTGAAAAATCTCCGCTGAATTTTTTATTCCAAACTTGATCTTTAATAATATTGATTTTCATCGTTTGTCCAGGCCTGGCAAAAAATGAAAATAGAGATAAGCCCTCGCTGTAAACAGCATTATTGCCAATAAAATACGAGGAAGAAAAGATTACTTCTTGTGTCTGTTCAATATAAAAAGAAGTGTTGAAGTTGCCTAGCGTGTCGGTTATAATTGGAATTATTACATTTTTCTCCGAATAGATAGGTTTGTAATAGAAACAAAACTTAGTAGGCAAACCCGGTTCTCGTAATTCAATTTTAATAGTTCCTGATACTGTTACTTTGGTTGGATGAGAAAATACAACGCTGTTTATCAGAATAAGGAGTGTGGTGATAATGGCCCTGTTGATCATTTTAGGTTTTAAATAGTTTTTAAGTTTTTTTATTTCGCACTTAGTTACAACATTTAAACAAACTAAGCTTTTTAAGAGCCCCAGTGGAATTTGCAATCCAACGAGCACATAAATGAGGATTTGTAATTAGTAGGGCTGAAACCTTTATTTAGGATTGACGAGTAAAACAGCTTATACATACTCTTACCTTAATGTAAAAGAGGAAATTTACACCTATTTTCATCCTCAAACCCATAAAAAAACAGCCGTAAAATACAATGCTTTCACGGCTGTTTTTATTAAACTACATAAATTATTTTATTATTAGCTTACCCAAATATTGATTATTCAGTATTAAGCTATAAATACCAGCCGGCAAAGCTGGGTTTAACACAACATCTATATTACCTGAGTTATTT
>Ga0157372_10004004_pt1 | contig 15805 bp, 14 predicted proteins | sample C55metaG_FD_115307 | JGI IMG/M metagenome (GOLD analysis project Ga0157372, IMG submission 115307) | Corn rhizosphere microbial communities from Kellogg Biological Station, Michigan, USA - C5-5 metaG | ecosystem: Host-associated > Plants > Roots > Rhizosphere > Soil | place: USA: Michigan... | reverse complement strand
GGTGGCCGCCGCGGATCAGCGCGAAGGACGTGGCGCTGTCGAAGGCGCACGCGCCCGGCAGCGCGGTGATCGGCTGGCCGCCCGCATCGGTGAGGCGGGCCTGCTCGAGTCCCGCTTCGGGCACGGGGCCGGCGCCGATGAGCCCGTTCTCCGATTGGAACCACACGTTCACGCCCGCGGGCACGTGGTTCGCCACGAGTGTCGGGATGCCGATGCCGAGGTTCACGAGCATGCCGTCGCGCAGCTCCTGGGCGATGCGGCGGGCGATGAGGCCGGGGGCGTCCATGGCTCGGGCGTTCAGGCGGCGACGAGGTAATCGACGAGAGGGCCGGGCGTGTGCACGTGGTCGGGCTGGATCACGCCCACGGGCACGATGTGCTCGGCCTCGACGATCACCGTGCCGGCCGCGAGCGCGATGACCGGGTTGAAGTTTCGCGCCGTGAGCGCGTAGGCGAGGTTGCCCACGTAGTCGGCGAGGAACGAATGGATGAGCGCGAAGTCCGCTCGCAGCGCCGTCTCGACCAGGTAGCGCTTGCCCTCCACTTCCAGGACCTGCTTGCCCTCCTCGACCACGGTGCCGACGCCGGTCGGCGTGAGGACGCCGCCCAGGCCGGCCCCGCCCGCGCGGATGCGCTCGATCAAGGTGCCCTGCGGCACGAGGTCGACCTGCATCGTGCCGGCGAGCATCCGCTTCTGCGTCTGCGGGTTGAGGCCGATGTGGCTCGTGATCGTGCGCGCGACCAGGCCCGCGTCGACCAGCTTGCCGATGCCCTTGCCCGGCAGCGCGTTGTCGTTGGCGATCACGGTGAGCCGGCACTTGCCCTGGCGCACGAGCTCATCGACGATCTTCTCCGGCGTGCCCACGCCCATGAACCCCCCGATCATGAGCGTCGCCCCGTCCGGGATGCGGCAGACGGCCTGTTCGAGGGAGAGCGTCTTCATGTCGTGCCTATTGCGCGAGCCACGCGCCGTCGACGGGCAGCGCCGCGCCGCGGATCTGCGCCGCGTCCTCGGAGCAGAGGAAGGCGGCGAGCGCGCCGATCTGCGCGGGTGTGGCGAAGGATCCCGAGGGCTGCTTCTCTCCCACCAGGCGCGCGCGGGCCTGGTCGCCCGGGAGGCGCTCGCGCGCCGCGAGCTCGTCGATCTGCTTCTGCACGAGCGGCGTGAGCACCCATCCCGGGCAGATCGCGTTGCAGGTGACGCCGGTCGCCGCGGTCTCGAGCGCCACGACCTTCGTGAGGCCGATCACGCCGTGCTTGGCGGCCACGTACGCGGCCTTCTGCGTGGAGGCGACGAGACCGTGCACGGAGGCCACGTTGACGATGCGGCCCCAGTTGCGCGCGAGCATCTGCGGCAGCACCGCGGCGCTCGCGTGGAACACCGCCGACAGGTTGATCGAGAGGATGGCGTCCCAGCGCTCCGCCGGGAAGTCCTGCACAGCGGCGGTGTGCTGGATGCCGGCGTTGTTGACGAGGATGTCGACGCGGCCCAGCTCCCGGGTCGCGTGCTCGATCATCGCGCGCACCTCGGTGGGCCTCGACATGTCGGCGCCGCTGTAGAGCACGCGCACCCCGGCGTCATCGGCGATGCGGCTGCGCAACGCCTCGATCTCGCGCGGGTCGCCGAAGCCGTTGATCACGAGATCGCACCCCTCCGCGGCCAGGGCCTCGGCGATGCCGAGCCCGATGCCGCTCGTCGAGCCCGTCACGACGGCCACGCAGCCCTCAGGCATGGAGGCACTCCCCGACGCCCGAGCGCGCGGCGAGCCGCTGGGTGTGGCGTGCGATGACACCCTCCTCGTCGGTGGCGATGCGCCACGCCTTGACCGCGCTCGCAGATGTGGAGAGGAGGCGCGCGTTGGCGGCGTTGGCGTCGCCGTCGAGCTCGACGCCCAGCCACGCGGCGTCGCGGCAGACCCGGGCGCGAATCGCGGCCGCGTTCTCGCCGATGCCACCCGTGAAGACGAGCGCATCGAGGCCGCCCAGCGCGGCGGCGAGGCCGCCCAGCTCGCGGCGGATGCGATAGATGTACAGCTCGACGGCGAGCCGGGCGCCCGGCTCGCACGAGCCGAGGAGCGTGCGCATGTCGGACGAGATGCCGGAGACGCCGAGCAGGCCCGAATGCTGGTAGATCAGCTTCTCCACCGCGCGCGCGTCCATGCGGTGCTCCTGCATGAGATACAGCACCACGCCCGGGTCGAGCGCGCCGCAGCGCGTGCCCATGAGGAGCCCGTCGACGGCGGTGAAGCCCATCGTCGTCGCGATCGAGCGCCCCTCGAGCAGCGCGCACATGCTGGCGCCATTGCCCAGGTGCATCACGACGGTGCGGCCGCGCGCGGCGGCGGGATCGAGCGCCGGAAGCTGCGAGGCGATGAATTCGTAGGAGAGCCCGTGGAAGCCGAAGCGGCGCACGCCCTCGTCGTGGTACTCGCGCGGCAGGCCGAACATCTGCGCGGCCTCGGGCTGCGTGCGGTGGAAGGCCGTGTCGAAGCACGCGACCTGCGGCACCTCGGGCGCGCGCTCGAGCAGGCGCCGGATGGGCGCGAGGTTGTGCGGCTGGTGCAGGGGCGCCAGCGGCACGAACCTTTCGAGCTGCGTGAGCACGCGCGCATCGATGCGCACCGGTGCGTCGTAGAGGAGGCCGCCGTGCACCACGCGGTGGCCGACCGCGGCGAGCGCTGTCGCGCCCAGCATCCCGCGCAGGTAGCCCACGATATGGTCGAGGGCGCCGTCGTGGCCGAGCGGCGTGCCGGAGGCCCACGTCCTCTCCGCGAGCACCTGGCCCGCCGCATCCTTCGCGACGAAGCGCGGCGCGGTGTGCACGGCCTCGAGCTGTCCGCGCACGCGCACGTGCGCGCCGCCCGCCTCGTAGAGCGAGAACTTGATGCTCGAGGAGCCGGAGTTGAGGACCGCGATGGCGCCGCTCATGCGACCGCCTTCAGCACGTCGCGGCTGCGCGCGTGCGCGACGAGCGCCGCGACGGCGCACGAGGCGAGCCGGGTCGTCACCGAGTCCGCGCGGCTCGTGAGGATGACCGGCACGCGCGCACCGAGCACGATGCCGGCCGCGTCCGCGTTCGCCATGAAGGAGAGGCTCTTGGCCAGCATGTTCCCGGCCTCGAGATCGGGCACCACGAGCACGTCGGCCTTGCCCGCCACGGGAGAATCGATCTTCTTGATGCGCGCGGCCGCGAGGTCGATCGCGTTGTCGAGCGCGAGCGGGCCGTCGAGGATGCCGCCCGTGATCTGGCCGCGGTCGGCCATCTTGCAGAGCGCCGCCGCCTCGATGGTCGAGGCGACCTTCGGGTTCACCGTCTCCATGGCCGAGAGGATCGCGACGAGGGGCTTCGGCTTGCCGAGCGCATGGCACAGGTCGATCGCGTTCTGGACGATGTCGACCTTGTCCTCGAGCGACGGGAAGATGTTGATCGCCGCATCCGTCACGATGACCACGCGGTCGATCGCCGGCACGTCCATCACGAAGCAGTGGCTGATGCGACGCTGCGTGCGCAACCCCGCCTCGCGCTTCACCACCGCGCCCATGATGTGGTCGGTGTGCAGGCTTCCCTTCATGAGCATCTGGGCGCGCCCTTCGCTCGCGAGGCGCACGGCGGCCGCGGCGGCGTCGGGCTCGCTGTCGGCGGTGTCGACGATCTCCACGCCCGAGAGGTCGAGCTTCGCCTTGCGCGCCACCTCGGCAATGCGCGACCTGGGACCCACGAGGATCGCCTGCAGGATGCCCATGTGCCGCGCCTCGAGCGCCCCGCGCAGCGACGACTCGTCGCACGGATACGCGACGGCGGTGGTCGCGGGCTCGAGCGCCTTCGCGCGTTCGATGAGCTTCTCGTACTTGGCGTGACGCCGGGCTTCGTTCATGTGACCGCCTTCCGGTGGCTCTTTCCGCGCCCGGCGGGCTTGCGCAGGCGCGCGGGGGCGCCGGTCGCGAGCGCCTCGCGAATGCGCGCGAAGGTGGCGAGCTGCTCGGGCGAGGGTGTGATCCCGTGAACGCCCCCTTCCTCGATCACGCGCTCCACCAGCGTCACGAGGCGCTCCCGATCCTTCATGGCGGGCACGAGCCCGGGCAGGGTCGCGACGGCGCGCTCGGGCTCGAGCTGCGCCACCACTTCCTGCTCGCCGCGGATGCGCCGCCATTCCTCGGGCTTCACGCGCGGCAGCAGCGCGTCGTACTTGCGCACGAGGCTGCGCTTCAAGTCGAGGCGGGCGAGCGGGATCGGCTGCCCGGTGCGCGCGAGGAGCGCCGCCACGCGCGCGACCGCCTCGGGATAGCCGCCGCGGGCAATGGCGTCGAGCGCCTTGCGCGCGAACGCCTGCTCGTGCAGCGCGAGGGGTGCCGCCGGGCCGTTCGCCGCGTCCGCATCGAGGACCAGCATGTTGCCGTAGACCTGGAAGAACGCCGCCTCGCTCGCCGCGTCGCGCACGCCGCGGTAGTACTCGAGCGACGCGCTCAGCATGTCCGACATGTAGCGCTCGAACCGGCGCGCGCTCGATTCCTTGCCGAGCGGCCGGCGGTTCGCGCGCACGGCGGCCGCCATGGGGCCGATCGCCGCCATCCACGGGTTCAGGTCGGAGAAGCCCCAGCGCTGCGCGCGCAGCGGATGGAAGGAGCGGGCGAGGCGCTCGACGTCGTCCGTGACGACGCCGCGCAGCGCGGGACGCCCGAAGATCTCGTAGGCCCTCTGGTTGAACTCGGAGGCGACGTTCGCGTTGGCGAAGGCCCGCTCGTCCTCGCGCTCGAAGCGGTTGAGCCGCTTCATCACGTCCTCGAGCGTGCGCTCCTCGAAGGCCACGTCGTAGCCGCCGCCCGCGCGGTCGGTGATCTTCATCGCGTAGAGGCCGGGCCGGAGCGACTCGATCGCCTCCATCACCTCGACGATCTTGGTGTACTCCTTCTTCGCGACCTTGCCCGAGACGAAGATGCCGAGGTGCCCGACGCTTTCGTGCACCAGTCCCACGATCACCTGGCCGTTCGCCTTGATCTCCTCGGTCGAGCCGTAGACGTCGGCGACCCAGTTGAAGGCCTGCTGCGGCGGGGTGATGTTGTCGCCGATGGAGGCGAAGAGGACGATGGGCACGCGGATCGCGCGCAGGTCGAAGAGGCCGCTCGCGTCCGACCTGGCCCAGAGCCGGTTGCCCACGAAGAGGTTCTGCGTGATCCACTCGATCTCTTCGCGGTTCATGAGGTAGAAGCCGCCCCACCAGCGCTCGAACTCGAGGAAGCGCGGCGCCTCGTCGTCGATGTTCGCGAAGAGGTGGTAGTACTTGTCCCAGAACGTGTTCGCGGGATTGAGGTTCTCGAAGTTCTGCACCAGCCAGGCGCCGTCGAACTTGCCGGCGCCCAGGTCCGACACCATCGAGGCGAGCCACGTGCCGCCGAGAAGGCCGCCCGCATAGCGCATGGGGTTGTCGCCCTCGCCCTCGCTCCAGGCGCCGCCCCAGTACGACATGGGCGCGCCGTTGATGACGATCGGGCCCGTCTCGTCGGGGTCGGAGGCGGCGACCATCATCGCGGCCCAGCCGCCCTGGCAGTTGCCGATGATCACGGGCTTGCCGCTCTCCGGATGGAGGCTGCGCACCTTCTTCACGAACTCGCGCTCGGCCGCGCACACGTCGAGCAGCGTCTGTCCCGGCTCGGGCTCGGGAAAGAACATCACGAAGTAGACCGCGTGGCCGGCGCGCAACGCGACGCCCACTTGCGAGTCGTCCTTCATGCCGCCGATGCCCGGCCCGTGGCCGGCGCGCGGATCGATCACGATGTAGGGCCGCGACTGCGGGTCGACCTTCACGCCGGCGGGCGGGAGGATGCGCACCAGCGCGTAGTTCGCGGGCCGCGCGAAGGTGCGCGCGTCCAGCACCGTCTCGTGTTCGAAGTGCAGCACCGGGGGCGAGCCCGCGCGGACGTGCTCGATGAAACGGTTGCCGCGCTCGCGCAACGTGTCCCAGAAGAGCACGGAGCGCTGCGCGAGATCGGTCCAGTAGGCGCCGGCCTCGAGGGCCGCCTCGAGCGGTGTCGCCGGCCGGTCGCCTTTCAGGCCCTGCATCGCGGCGGTGGCCGCCGAGGTGAAGCGCTCATAGGCGCCTTGCGAGCGCTTCTGCAGGACGACGGCCGACTTCGCGGCGAGCTGCGCGCCCCTCGCCGCGCGGCTCGCGGGATCGGACGCGGCAGGCCGCGCGCCGCGCGCTGTCGCGGCGGCTGTGCGTGACATCAGTTGAGCCCCTTGTCCTTCCAGAACTTGGTGCCGGCGAACTCGCCGCCGAACTCGACGCCGTTCTTCGTGTACGTGTAGACCATCGCGTCGTTCACGAACTTCTCGCCCTCGCCCGCGCCGGCCTTGTGCTTGCCCGCGCCCGCGCTCGCGGCCCCCGCGCCGCCGAACTCCCATCCCTTGTCGACGAAGCGTTTGTAGGCCGCCGGAGTCTTGAAGACCATCAGCATCTCCGTGCTGCCGATGCCGATCTTCGGGCCGGCGCTCGCCTGCGCCATCGACATGTAGGTCACCTTGCCGGAGTGGTTGTCCTTCGCGACGCCGCCGCCGCCGGCACCGCCGAGGAGGAAGGTGAGGCCGTACGAGGTGAAGACGGCGTAGCCGGGAGACGCTTTCACCTCGCCCTCGAGCTCGGGCTTCGACTGGTAGAACTTCTCCAGCGTGGACTGGGCGGCCTTGTTCAGCTCGTCCTGCTTCTCGGCTTTCGTCGCGGCGAAGCCGCTGGTGCCGGCGAGGGCCAGGAGCAACGCGGCCGATGCGGCGATCAAACGGGATTTCATGGCGGGTCCTTTCGGGGTTTGAAGGTCAGTCGCGCAAGCGCGCGCCGGTGAGGGCATGCCGCGGCAGCGCGCCGAGGGCCTGCTTCGAGACGTTGGGAACCGAGAACGCGATGTACTTGACGCTGGTGACCGGGAACACGAAGAGCTGCCCCTCCGCCTCGATCACCAGGTGCTTGCTCGCCATGAAGTCGGCGAGCTTCACGTGCTTGCCGGCGGCGTTGGACGCCTGCTCGGGAAAGTCGAACGCGAGCTTCGAGCCGTCGACGAAGTGCAGCGTGACGATGCGGTCCATGGCGCGCAGGAGGGAGTTCTCGATCTTGTGAATCGAGGATGCGCGCCGCGCCCCCCGGGGCGTAATGGCACCATGGTGCCGCGCGCCCGAAAGGGCTTTCAACCTTTCGTGTGTCCCTGCGGAGAATCGATCCAGTGCGGTTTCGGGATGCCCAGGCCGAGGCGCAATGAGGCGAGCCGCAGCGTGACCGTCATCGCGATGCCGAGCAGCGACGCATAGCCGTAGCCCAGGTCCTGCTGCAGTCCGGCGACGAAGACGAGCGCGCCGCCGAGCGCCGCGGTGGCATAGAGCCCGCCGGGACGGAAGAGGTCGGGCATCTCGTTCACGACGACGTCGCGCAGCATCCCGCCCATCGTTCCGGTGATGACGCCCATCAGCAGCGCCACGACGAGCGGCGACTGGTGCTGCAGCGCGATGCCGACCCCGGTGATGGTGAAGAGCGCGAGGCCCACCGCGTCGACCCGCACCGAGCGCCGATGCACCGCGGAGGCCATGCGGTACATGCGTGCGTTGTAGACGAACGGCACGCAGATCGCGCTGATCACGACGAGATACCACCAGTGCGCCATCCAGTAGAACGGCCGGTTGTCGAGCAGCAGGTCGCGCACGGTGCCCCCGCCGAAGGCGTTCAGGACCGCGAGCGCATAAGCGCCGACGAGATCCATGCCCTTGTTCGCGGCGACGATCATCCCCGCGATCGCGGAGACGAGCACCGCCGCCGCCTCGAGCAACGTGAGGACCAGGTCGCCGCTCAGGTGCGGAAGCGCCATGGGCTCGTCACGCGACCAGGTGGACGATCACCGTGCCCCACGTCGTGAGCAGGATGTGGCCGATGGCGACGGTGCCCGAGTACCCCAGCACCGCGACCGGGCTGCCGGAGCGGTCCTGCACCGCGGCCATCGCGGCGGTCATCGTCTGCGCGCCGGCGAGCCCGCCGAGCAGCAGCACCGGATCGAGCTTGAGCACGTAACGGCCGAAGTAGAGCCCCACGATCATCGGCACGAGCGTCACCACGACGCCGCCCAGCAGCAGCCCGGCGCCCGATTGCTCGAGGGCCTCGATGAAGTGCGGACCCGCGCCGATGCCCACCATCGCCACGAAGCCCGCGAGCCCGAGCGAAGTCATGAGGGAGACCGCGCCTTCCGGGATGCGCCCGAAGAGCGGCCGGATCGAATGCAGGTAGCCCACGACCAGGCCCGCGAGCAGCGTCCCCACGCTGGTCCCGATGGCGATGCGCATCGACCCGACCGGGAGCACGAGGAAGACGCCCGCCAGGGCGCCGATGCAGATCGCGAGGCCCAGCGTCACGAAGTCGGTCGTCTCGGTGGGATACACCGTGCGGCCGAGCACCTTCTCTGCGCGCATCACGGCAGGCTCGGGCCCTTCCACGCGCAACACGTCGCCGCGCTCGAGCACGGTGCCGCGGCCCACGGGCACCCGCGTCCCGCCGCGCACGATCTCGCGCAGGAAGACGCCGCGCACCTCGCCCATCGTCTGCACGATCTCGCCCAGGCGCCGCCCCGCCACGGCGGCGCTCGAGACGAAGATGTCGTACGAGGCCACCGGCAGGTCGAGGAGCTCGCGGTCCTCGACCTCGCGCGCGGCCGACTGTCCCAGCGCCTCGACCAGCACCTCGCGCCGGCCCGACGCCACGACCACGTCGCCTTCCTGCAGCACGGTGTGCGGCGTGGGCGCGATGATGCCCGCGCCGCGGCGGATGCGCTCGATGAAGAGGCGCGCCTCCGGCACGAGCGACTCGGCCGCGGCGACCGTCCGGCCGATCACGTTGACGCCCGGCTCCAGTCGATAGGCGCGCATCTCGAAGGGGCGCCACGCGGAGGCGACTCCGGCGCGCTCGCGATCGATGCCGAGCTCCTCCTCGACCTTGCGCGCCTCCTCGGCAAGGTCGACGCCGAGCAGCTTCGGCGCGACGTGGCTGCAGAACACGATCACGCCGAGCGCGCCGAAAACGTAGCAGAGCGCATCGGCGACGGCGACGTGGGCGATGAGCTTGTCCTGCTCGGCGATGGGAATGGCGAGGGCGCGGATCGCCTCGCTCGCGGTGCCCATCGTGGCCGACTGCGTGAGGGCGCCCGAGAGCAGCCCCGCGGCGAGCCCCGGGTCCAGGCGCAGGAATGCGGCGACGGCCCACGAGACCAGCAGGCCCGTGACGGCGACGGTGACGCCGAGCGTGGCCCAGCGCAGCCCGTCACCCTTCATCGCGGCGAAGAAGCGCGGCCCCACCGAGTAGCCGATGCTGAAGAGGAACATCAGGAAGAGCAGCGACTTCGCCGTCCCCGAGACGGGGATGTCGGCGAAGTACCCCGCGGCGAGGCCCGCGATGAGCGAGCCCGTCACGGGACCGAGGCCGAAGCCCTTCACCTTCCTCGCGCCGATCCAGTACCCGAGGCCCACGACCGCGAAGACCGCGAGCTCCGGGTACTTGTGCAGGTTCTGCGCGAGCCACTGCACGGTGCGACTACTTCGACAGGATCATCGCCACGTAGCCGAAGACGGTGAGGAGGATCCCGGACACCGCATAGCCCACGGGGAAGCCGATCCACGGGACGCTGCTGCCGATCTCCTTCGCGGCCTCGCGCGCGGGGCCCGAGTGCGAGCGCGCGCCCGCGACACCGCCCATCAGGATCGCCGGGTTGATCTTCATCATGTGCAGCCCGATCGCCCACACCAGGATCGGCGGGATCGTGCACGTCACGAAGCCGGCGATGAGGATCTTCAGCGCGACCTCGCCCGAGAGCTGCGTGACGAGGCTCGCACCCGCGTTGATGCCGACGATCGCGATGAACATCACGAGCCCGAGGTCCTCGAGGATGTTGCGCGCGGCGTTCGGCGTGTTGCCGAAGAAGCGCAGGCGCGACTGGACCGAGGACACGATGACGCCGGAGACGAGCAGGCCGCCCGCATTGCCGAGGCCGACCTTGGCGCCGGCGAGCGGGAACGAGATGGCGCCGATGAGCAGCCCCAGGATCATGCCGAGCGACAGGGTCAGGAGGTCGGTCGACGTGCTCGGCCGCGCCACGCGTCCCGCCAGCGCCGCCAGCTTGTCCACGCCGGACTTGATGCCGCCCACGAAGAGCACGTCGAAGCGCTGCAGCTTGGTCTTGAGCCCGATGGGGATGGGCACGCCGCCGCGCTCGATGTGGTGCAGCGCCACCTGGCCCGCGAACTCGGAGTTGCGGAATTCTCCCAGCTCCTTGCCCTCGAGCGCCTTGTTGGTGACGAGGATCTCGGCGGCATCGAGCGGGACCGCGAGCGCGGCCTGGTCCGCGACCTCGGGGCCGACCAGGCCGATGTTCGCCGTGAGCTCCTCGAGGCGACCGCCGATCGTGATGATGTCGCCCTTCTGCAGCTCGAGATCGTCCGCGGCGCCGAGCTTCACGTAGGTCGACTCGGGCAGCATGCCGCGCTCGCGGGTTACCTGCGCGGCAGGCGCCGTCGAGGTGGTCTCGCGCACGCGCGTGGTGCTCGGCACGCCGGCGGCGGCGAGCTCCTCCTCCATCGCGAAGGCCTTGCTCTGCGCCATGATCGCCTCGCGCTTCGCCGGGGCGATGCGAAGGACGTTGAGCACCTTGTACTGCGGATGCTTCTGGATGAACTGCCGCACCGTCCACCCGGACACCGTGTCGTTGGTGAGGCGGTAGGCGCGCACCGAGAGCGGACGGTAGCCCGTGAGGCCCGCGTCGTCGACGTTGGGAACGCCGAACTGCTCCTCGTACTTCTTCGCCTCGGCCTTGGCGTCGATGCCCCACCAGCGCGGCAGGTACTTGCAGATGAGGATGATGCCCACCGTGCCCCAGATGTAGGTGAGGCCGTAGGAGAGCGCGATCATGCCGCTCACGTCCTCGAACTTCTGCCCGGCCGGCAGCGGGAAGGCGCCCTGCCTCACCGCTTCCTCCGCCGAGCCGATCGCCGCGGACATCGTCATGGAGCCCGCGAGGATCCCGCCGGCGCTGCCCGCGGGAAGGCTCCACATCTTCACGAAGCCCACAGCGGCCAGCAGGCCGAGGATCGAGCAGAAGACCGCGAGGATGGTGAACTTGAGGCCGTCGCCCTTGAGGCTGTTGATGAACGACGGGCCCACGCGCAGGCCGACGCCGTACATGAAGAGGTAATAGAAGATCGACTTCGCGAAGTTGTCGATCGACATCTTGATGCCCATGGTCGAGGCGATGGCGGAGACCGCCGCGCCGACCACGATGGCCGAGGCCACCATCCCGAGCCCGTAGCCCTTGATGGTCATCTTGCCGAGCAGGACCGCGCCCAGCACCACCGTGAAGAGCAGGACGTACGAATTGGATGCGAGCCACTGGAAGAAGGGTTGCATGGTCTAGGCTCCCACGGGGGTCTTGGTGGTGCGCTCGGCGGCCGCCGGCGCCTTGGACTTGAGCGCCGCGAGCGCATCGGGCCTCAGGCACTCCAGGCCCATCGCGGCGTTGTAGCCATGGATCTCCTTCACGTCGAGCTTGCGCATGAAGGTGATCGTCTCCTGGGTCACGACCTGGCCCGGCACGAGGATCGGGAATCCCGGCGGGTACGGGATCACGAACTTCGCCGACACCAGCTCCGGCCCGTTCTTCAACCGGTCGTCCATCTCCTTGCCGCTGATCTTCACGTGCTCGCACGCGGCCGGGTTCGCCGCGAGGTAGAACGCGGCCCGCATGTTGCCCTCGTTCGAGGCCGACTTCGGGTTCTCCCGGAAGGCGTCGTGGAAGCGCGAGAAGTCGGGCAGGTCCGGCACGTCGTGCACCAGCGACTTGACGCGCGCCTGGAACGCCGCGCGCTCGGCCTCGCCGCCTTCGGCGAGCCGCTTCTCGATCGCGCGCGCCATGTCGGCGAGAGACTTCACGAGGTGCGCCACGTCGCTCTTCGTGTTGTTGATGTTGAGCTGGACCAGCACGCTGTTGCGCGAGGTCTTGTTGATCTGGATGTCGTAATCGTTCGCGAGCAGCGCCTTGAACTGGGTGCCGTCGTAGCCCGCGTTGCCGCAGAGCAGCGTCACCCGCGTCGGGTCGAGGAAGAACTCGTCGTTGTCGAGCGCGGCCACCGTCTTCGCGACGTTCCAGCCCGGGGCGCCGTAGTCGGTCATGCCCGAGGCGCGATACTCCGCGGGCACCATCTCGGCGGGCGTGGCGGCGCGGAAGTACCTCGAGATGAGCGGGTGCGAGTTGATCTCCTGCCGCAGCTCGATCGAGAGCTGCGTCGCGCGCTGCACGAGCTCGTAGCCCTCCAGCTCCATCTGCCTGCGCGCGAGGTCGAGCGTCGCGATGATCTGCAGGTTCGGCGAGGTCGACGTGTGGGTGAAGAACGCCTCCTTGAACATCGGCTCGAACTTGTGGAAGTCCTGGTCCATCGCGACGATGATCGAGGACTGGCGCAGGGACGACATCGACTTGTGCACCGAATCGGTCTCCCAGACGCGCACGCGCACCTTGTCGGGGTCGGGCAGCAGCGGCGTGTCCAGCAGCGCCTTGTTCTTCGGGTCGATCTCGCCCACCTTCGCCTTGAACGCGTTGTAGCGCTCGCGGTAGGCGGGGTCCTTCATCATGTCGCGGATCTTGGCTCCCGCCCCCATGGCCGTGCGGCGCCGCAGGAAGGGCGAGAACCGGGCGAAGCCGAACCACGCCTCGTCCCACAGGAAGACGATGTCGGGCTTGATCGCGAGGCACTCGAGCATGGTGCGCTCGACGTTCGCGACGTGGCCGTCGAAGGTGCAGTTGGTGAGCACCACCATCTTCGCGCGGTCGAGCTTGCCCTCGCCCTTCAATGCGAGCAGCGCTTCCTTGATCGGACGGATCGCGAGGCTGCCGTACATCGAGTATTGCGTCAGCGGGAAGGCGTCGATGTAATAAGGCTGCGCGCCCGCGAGCACGAGGCCGTAGTGGTGCGACTTGTGGCAATCGCGGTCGATCAGCACGATGTCGCCCGGCGAGAGCAGGGCCATGTGCACGATCTTGTTCGAGGTCGACGTGCCGTTCGTCACGAAGAAGGTGCGATCGCCGCCCAGGGCGCGCGCCGCCTTCTCCTGCGCGACCTTGATGTTGCCGGTCGGCTCGAGCAGGCTGTCCAGCCCGCCCGTGGTCGCGGACGACTCGGCGAGGAACAGGTTCGCGCCGTAGAACTCGCCCATGTCGCGGATCCAGTTCGACTTGAAGATCGACTTGCCGCGCGCGACGGGCAGCGCGTGGAACGTGCCCATGGGGCGCTGCGCGTATTTCTTCAGGTTGTCGAAGTAGGGCGTGGCGTAGCGGTCGTTCACGCCGTCGAGGATCGACAGGTGGATCTCGAGCATCTCCTCCAGGCCGTAGAAGACGCGCCGGATGCACGCCGCCTCGTCGCTGCCGGCGAGGTGGCCCACGTTGCGGTCGGTGGAAAGATAGATGTCGAGCTCGGGCCGGTACCCCTTCAGCATGCGCGCGAGCGTGGTGCCGAGGTCGGCGGTCGCGGCGGCCTCGGCCGGGACGTGCGCGCAGAGAAGTTGGCGCAGGTCGGAGACCGCGTGCTGCGACGGATACGGGAAGCCGTCGAAGACCACGACGGCCTGGATGTTGTAGTTGATGATCGCGGCGAGCGCGGCGTCCTCGAAGCTGCCGACGACGACGGGCTCGTAGATGAAGGCATCGGTGTCGCGGCGCAGGCGGCGCAGCGACTCGCGCGTGGCGGCCCACGTCGAGCGCTCGCCCGGCGTCACCACCAGGACCTCGAAGTAGGGCTTGCGCGTGGCGGCGGTCGCGATGCCCGGGGGCAGCACGTCGGGCGTGTGCGCCTCGTCGTCCTCCTCGTTCGCCCACGCGGCGGGATCGTCGCGATAGCTGTTCGAGAGCAGCGACACGCTGATGCGCTGCGCGAGCCGCGCGAAGCCGGCCCAGTCGCCGGTCTGCAGGCGCTCCTTCAGCGTGCCGAGCAGCCGCGGGCCGGGATAGGCGCACAGCTCCTCCAGCGGCGCGAGCGCGGCGATCTCTTCCTGCGCCTGCTTGCGCAGCGGGTCGGCGAGCGGCGAGCCCGCGGCGAGCTTGCGCGCGAGCCGGTGCACCGAGCGCCAGCGGTCGACGCGTGCCTGGGCGCTGGACAAATAGTTGGAGAGGCCCTTGCCTTCCGTCGGGGTCGCGGTCGCTGCCATGGATTCCTCCTCGATCGATCTGTGGGCCGGCGCGCGCACGCGATCGCGACGCGAAATCCGGATGACACGAGGATGTCCGCGCTCCCCCGATGCCGCTATGGCACCAAGGTGCTCGGGGTCCTAACGGACCGGTTGCGGCTCGCCGAGGCGGGAGGCGATGAGGGCGATGCTGATGCGGTGCCGCGTGAGCTGCGCGGCGAAGAAGAGCTCCTGGTGGTTGCCGCCGGCGCTTCCCGTGGCGACGAACCGCGCGAGGGCCTGGGACAGCCGTGCGGCCTCCCGTTCGTGCTGGCGCAACGCGGCGCGCAGCTCGTCCCTTTGATTTTCGGGCATGCCTCTCCCCCTCGAACCGGCGAGCCTAGGTCGGCGCGGCGGGTGCGCACAATGACACCAAAGTGCCATGGCGCCCTCGTGCCAGGGGGAAAAAACGCGCCCGCCGGGACGGGCCCGAACGGGCGGAAAGCGGGCAGATGCAGCCCGCGGAGGAGACGAAAGCTTAGTGCAAGCTGGGCTCGGCCACGCCGAGGCGCGAGGCGAGGAGCGCCATGCTGATGCGGTGCTTCATCATCTGGGCGGTGAGGTAGACCACGTGCTGCTGCGCTTCCTGGGCAAGCCCCGGCATGGACCCCGCGTGCGCGAGCGCAAGGGAGAGTTCGCCGACCTGCCGTTCGTGCTCGCGCATCGCCGCGGTCAACGCGTCCTGCTGGAGCCGGCTCATGGCTCACTCCCTCGGAGTCGGTAGGGGCACCTCAAGCCACAGCAAGAACCTGCATTTGCCGGAAGTCAAGCGAATGTTGGTTGGTCCACTCGCTGGAACGCGGAATCAGTCGCGGAAGTTGTCGTAGCGCAGGGGAACGTCGGTCACCTTCTGGCGCACCAGCTGGATCGCGGCCTGCAGGTCGTCCTTCTTGTTGCCGGAGACGCGCACCACGTCGCCCTGGATCGAGGCGGTGACCTTGAGCTTGGCGTCCTTGATGAGCTTCACGATGCGCTTGGCGAGATCGGAGTCGACGCCGTTCTTCACGACGATCTTCTGCTTCACCTTGTCGCCGCCGATCTTCTCGATGTCCTTGTTGTCGAGGAAGCGCGCGTCGACACCGCGCTTGGCGAACTTGCCGAGCATCACGTCGCGCACCTGCGTGAGCTTGAAATCGTCGTCGGCGAAGGCGGTGAGCTCGTGCTCCTTCTCCTTCCACTCGATGCGGGCGTCCGACCCCTTGAAGTCGAAGCGGTTGGCGATCTCCTTGTTGGCCGTGTCGACGGCGTTCTTCACCTCGACCGGGTTGGCTTCACACAGGATGTCGAAGGACGGCATGGCTCTTCCTCGGGGCGCGCGGGAATCGGGGAGAGCGATTCTATCGCGTAAAATCGACCCTTTTCCCCTCGACGCCCGATTGCCCGTGGCCACCATCCTGCAAACGCTTCCCGCCGGCGAGAAGGTCGGCATCGCCTTCTCGGGCGGCCTCGACACGAGTGCCGCGCTCGCGTGGATGCGCGAGAAGGGCGCGATCCCCTACGCCTACACCGCCAACCTGGGCCAGCCCGACGAGAGCGACTACGAGGAGATCCCGCGCAAGGCGAAGCTCTACGGCG
>Ga0157372_10003997_pt1 | contig 15821 bp, 8 predicted proteins | sample C55metaG_FD_115307 | JGI IMG/M metagenome (GOLD analysis project Ga0157372, IMG submission 115307) | Corn rhizosphere microbial communities from Kellogg Biological Station, Michigan, USA - C5-5 metaG | ecosystem: Host-associated > Plants > Roots > Rhizosphere > Soil | place: USA: Michigan... | reverse complement strand
TTCATCCTCTGTTAGTGTAACAGTCCCATATTTTTCACATTCCGATACTATAAGTTCATTTACTGATGCGCGGAGAGAGGAATTTTTCACTGATGGATATTCTTTCAACACAAGGCTTAGGTATTGCTTAAATTCCTGCGGAATCATCTTTCTACGGGAAGCGTCTGCAATCAATGCTTTAAGACGTTCGATAAGATGTTCTACTTCTGTAAACTCTTTATCCGTTGTTTCTTCAAATGAAGTCTCTGCTGGATGGATATTTCCCCCGATGGTTGAACGATATTCACCTTTTGAGTTGTTGGGTAAGGCTGTTTTCAGGCTTAATTTTCTCTTCCCGGATAACAGGTCTTTGATGTCTCCGGAATAATACCGTATTCCTACAAAGAGATAGTAAATTGCCAACAGTATGATCACCGTAATGAAGTAGTCCGTCCATGAGATGTTTGTAAACATGTGCTTCTTATTTAATCGTGTTTCACTAATCAATCTTTGCTGTTAAAGCGCTTCCGATTGTTTTAATTTCTACACAAAAGAACACCTACATGAAAGTGTGTACAAGTCCAACTTTTTTTGTTTTTATCTTGTACCCTTGTACCTCTTGATTATCAAGGAAGAAATTTTTATTAAAGCAGTAAACGAATAAATAATTGGTTTTTCTATTTCCAAAAAAACCTTTAATAAAAGGAAACTCTTCAGGTAAACCGGCGTTTAAATCCGATAATGATTCATAGAATTTAACTGTATATTTGATCAACCAGATATTGTGATTAACAAAAGAAAAGCTACTGAAAGGGAAATTTTTAATGAACATAAAAGAACTGAAACCAAAAAAGGCGCTCAACAAAGCATTTTTAAAAGTAAAGCCGAACAGAACTGATATTGAGTGCTTTAAAGCGAATCTTATTCAGCTTCTCGACCGGACAAACGACACCGAATCGGAAGAATTTCATAAAAACCTTGTTTCTGATTTTTTAAAAAAGACTTATTACGATCCCGCTTATTTTATCAATACCAAAGGACGCAAAGACCTTGTGATTCATAACGGAAACAATGCTGCCTCGCCTGTTGCTGTGATCATTGAAGCAAAAAAGCCAACGAACAAAAGCGAAATGATAATGACTGAAAAGCTGAATGCAAAGGCTTTTCACGAACTCATGCTTTATTATCTCGAGGAAAGGATCACTCACAAAAACCTGGAATTAAAGCATCTTGTTATTACCAACATTAATGAATGGTTCATCTTTGACGCAACGCTTTTTGAAAGGCTCTTTGCAGAAAATAAAAACCTGGTAAAACAATTTAATGATTTCGAAGGGCAAAGATTATCAGGTATTAAAACAGATTTCTTTTATAAACAAATTGCAGAGCCGTTTTTGGCGCATCTTACGCAAGAAATTGAATTCACCTATTTCGACATACGCGATTATCAAAACCCGCTTCGCAATTCCAACAAAAGCGATGATAATAAACTGATCGCTTTATTTAAGCTTTTGTCGCCGGAGCATCTTTTAAAGCTTCCTTTTGCCAATGACAGCAACAGTCTCGATAAACGTTTTTATACAGAGCTGCTTCACATTATCGGGCTTGCAGAAACCAAAGAAGGAAGTAAGAAAATTATTGGCAGAAACAAAGAAGGTGAAAGAAATTCAGGTTCCATTTTGGAAGATGCCATTATTCAGTTAGACAGTCTTGATAAGATCAGCCGCCTTGATAATGCCAATCATTTTGGCACCACAAATGACGAACGCTTGTTCAACATAGGGCTGGAACTAAGCATTACATGGATCAACAGGATATTGTTTCTGAAACTGCTGGAAGCGCAATTGATTTCTTATCACAAAGGCGATGAATCATTTTCTTTTCTCAATTTCCATAAGATCAAAAACTTTGACGATCTGAATAGTTTGTTTTTCCAGGTGTTGGCAAGAAGATTTGAAGAACGAAACGCCGATGTAAAACAGGCATTTCAGAAAGTGCCTTACCTGAATAGTTCGCTTTTTGAGCCTACCGATATTGAACAACAAACGCTTTTTATCAGCAACTTAAAAGATGATAAGACGCTACCCGTTCTTCCTTCAACAGTTTTGAAAAATGAACAAGGCAAAAAGAGAACGGGCCATCTTACCACGCTGCAATATTTATTTGAATTTCTCAACGCCTATGATTTCAGCAGCGAAGGCTCCGAAGAGATACAGGAAGATAATAAAACACTGATCAATGCTTCTGTACTCGGGTTGATCTTTGAAAAAATAAACGGCTACAAGGAAGGCTCCTTTTTTACGCCAGGCTTCATCACGATGTATATGTGCCGCGAAACTATCAGCAAAGCCGTTATTCAAAAGTTTGGTGAATATTGTTTAAATCATGATTTGCGGGATTCAAGGATTGAAAGGATGGAGGATATTTATGATTTGGTTCCCAAAAGCATCAGTCGCGCAAAAGCAAACGAGATTATTAACAGCATTAAGATTTGCGATCCGGCAGTAGGCTCCGGCCACTTTTTAGTTTCTGCATTGAATGAAATGATCGCTGTAAAAAGTTATCTCAAAATACTGGAGGATAAATCCGGTAAATCTTTGAACCGTTATGAGATACAAGTAGTAAATGATGAACTGATTATAACAGACGAAGATGGAGATTTCTTTGAGTATCATCCTAACAATCCTGAAAGCCAGCGCGTACAGCAAACGCTTTTTCATGAGAAGCAAAGGATCATTGAAAATTGTTTGTTTGGGGTTGACATCAATTCGAATTCTGTGAAGATTTGCATGCTGCGTTTGTGGATCGAGTTGCTAAAAAATGCTTACTATAAAAATGCTACAGAATTAGAAACACTTCCCAATATTGACATCAATATTAAATGTGGAAACTCTTTGGTGAGCCGCTTTGCTATAGATGCTGACCTTAGCAAGGCTTTGAAAAAAAGCAAATGGACGATTGACAGTTATCGAATTGCTGTGGCTACTTATCGCAATGCAGAAAACAAAGAACAGAAAAGGGAAATGGAACGGCTGATAAGGGATATTAAGAATGATTTTGTTTCAGAGTTATCTTTTAGAAATAAAGAAGCAAAAAGTGTGGTAAAACTTCGTGGAGAAGTAGTAAATATAGCAAGTGAAATAAACAGGCGTAAAGCATTCAGAGAAGAGGTTTCTGCAAAAATATTTGCTTCACTTGAGAAAGCAGTACAAAAAAGGGATGCAGCAGAAAAGAAGATTCAAGAAATTGAAAACAATAAGATTTATGAAAATGCTTTTGAATGGCGATTTGAATTTCCCGAGGTCTTGGATGATGAAGGAAAGTTTGTCGGGTTTGATGTGGTGATTGGGAATCCGCCGTATATTTCGTTATCTAAAGTGAAAGAACAATCAGAATATTTTTCAAAAGCAAGATTTCAAACATATTCTAAAGGAGCAGACATCTATTGTTTATTTTATGAATTAGGTGGAATTATTCTGAAACCATTTGGACTGCTTACCTATATCACTTCAAATTCCTGGTTAAGGGCTATATATGGTGAATTATTGAAACAATATTTCATAAATAACTTACAGCCAATTGCACTTTTAAATATTGAAGATGTACAAATTTTTGATGAAGCTACTGTTGAGTCAAATATTATTACTCTTCAAAAAGCAGTTCACTTTGGTTCATTTCCAGTGGCGAATTTATCGAAAGAATACTCTTTTGTTAATCCGCTTAGCGAATATTTTGAGAACAATAAATTTGATTTTATCCCACCACAAACTGCTGAATGGTTTATAGGAAATCAATGTTCCGGTTTATTAAAAAATAAAATTGAAAGTGGATCCAAATTATTGAGAGAATATAATATCAGAATAAATTTTGGAATAAAAACTGGCTATAACGAAGCATTCATTATTGATAAAAAAATCAAGAATGAACTTATTGATACTGATATGAAAAATGCAGAAATAATTAAGCCAATCATTCGGGGAAGAGATTTAAAGAAATATAGTTATAGTTTTTGTAACCAATGGGTAATATGCACATTCCCAAGCTTGGAAATTAACATTGATAATTTTCCATCAATTAAGAAATACTTTTTAAATTTTGGAAAGAGCAGATTAGAACAAATTGGAGATAAAGGAAGTAGAAAAAAAACAAATAACAAGTGGTTTGAAACTCAAGATTCCATATCGTATTGGCAAGATTTTGAAAAGCCGAAAATAATTTGGGGCGAAATTTCTGATAAGCCAAAATTTGCTTATGATGATAGTAACTATTATGCAGAAGCAACAACATTTATAATGACCGGAGAAAAACTTAAATTCCTTTTGGCTATTCTAAACTCAAAAGTTTCAGAATGGTATTTTAAGTTAATTGGAACAACAACAGGAATGGGAACCAACAGATGGAAAAAGTACAAGATTGAATTATTGCCAATAAAGCAACCATCTGAAGAACTTGAAAAACAAATTGAGAACCTCGTAAATGAAATCTTAGAGAACAATAAAAAAAATCTACTGGCAGAAAACACCGCTCTTGAAAATCAAATCGATCAATTAGTTTATCGACTCTATAATCTCTCTTCTGAAGAAATACAAATTATCGAAAACTCCATCAAGTGAATAAAGGAAAAGACTTTGAAGAATTAGTAACATTAGTTGAAAGCGCAGTACATAACTTGCCGGGTGTTGAAGTCTTGCACGATGTTAAGCTTCCGACTAAATACGGAGGAAAAAGACAGATTGATATTGTTTTAAAAGAAAACAGGGGAAGGTTTACTTATCTAACTATAATTGAATGTAAGAGCACAAAAGCAAAAGTTAATGTTAACACAGTGGGTGCTTTTAAAGAACTTATGGACAGCGTCAGTGCTCACCAGGGAATTATTGTATCACCAGCAGGCTTTCAAAGAGGGGCATTGCTCTCAGTAAAAGACAAAAACATATTTCTATACCAATTGTCGCAAGTTAACGAGTTAGCACGGCACTTGCAGACTCATCGTTTTTCAATGTATGAGCTTAAACATACTTCCAAATTCGTAACAATAAATTTTCGAGAAAAAAAATCAATCAACAGGGATATAACAATTTATACTGAATTATTTTCTCCAATGATTAATCGGAAAGTTTCAATCGTAAATATTACGCAGGATTTTCTTAACCGTATGGGAAGTAGTATAGTTGATAGCTTAGTTAGCAAAATAAAAGATCCTTTGATACCGCAGTTGATAACCGGCAATTCAATAATAAAAATCAACTTTTCCGCTCCGATCATTTTTACAAAAGACAATGCAACTACTGAGATAATTGGTTTTTACGGAGAAATAGAATCCAAAATGTTTACAGCACCCACAGAGACAAAAAACATCTCAGAATATAAAGATGCAGTGCAAAAAAAAACTTTTGCCTTAGTATATGAAGTAGAATATGATGGCAAAAGTTACAATCTCCTTCAACCGAAATTATAACAGAGCAGTACTTATTCTGCCCATTGTTGGTCTCGGATAATGGCGCAGAAATGAGGAAAGGGAGTAGTTTACCTTCTTGTATCGTCAAAGGAGTTTGCTTCTCACAAACTACCTTAATTGCGAAGAGTTAGTTATGATTGCCCTCCGGTTGAAAAGGAAGGATAGCAGATTTTAAGCAGTAATTAAATGATTGAATAAAAATTGTGAACTTTCTTTAATAATGTTACTCAAATTTTCTTTTTCAATACCAGTTTCACTCAAAAGAAGAATTAATAAAAAGATTTTTAATCTTTCGGTAAGGTAAAATAATTGTGTATCCTTTAAAGCTTTTTTTTCTAGCTTCGGTGAATAATGAGTATAATAGTTTCTTGAATTTTTGGCATTACTTATTATCGACTCGTAATCATTAAATAAATGGTTTTTTAATAGTGGATCCATTGTCTCAAAAAGCTCCTCAATTCTTTGTTTGAGGGTAGGTTCATTTGAAAAATTCAATTTTTCTTGTAGCCAAGGTCTATATTCAAGAGGACAAAGAGCTATAATTTCAGAAACGCGCTTTTTATGAAATATATCCTTTTCCATTTCATTTTTTTTTACTCTCCGGTGAAAAGTTTCTATTCCTTGAATAATATTAAGAAATTTATTTTCATTAATTATATTCCTCGTTCCAAAGGCTTCCAGTAATATGTTTACTACAGGATCAAGAACCTTATTAAGAGTAGCCCATTTTGAAAAAATTGTTTGTAACTGATTTTTTACATTTTTATAAGTGAATAGGAAATCTCTTTTATTCACTTTTAGTTTCTTAAAATCTGTCTTTTGTCCAGCATAAATAACTTCTAAAATTTTATTTTCTTTTTTAAATTTTATTTCTTGAAGTATTGGTTCTGAAAAATACGCTAATGTTAAGAAGCTTTTAATGATAGAAACATATTCCCAGAATTCATCTAAATTAAATTCATTTTTATGCTTAATTTGTATTACGGTCTGTTGGCTAATTGTATACGAATGTGTTGGGCGAAATATGGGAGAACTGCTTTGAAATACAAATGCAAACTCTATGTTTTCCGTTTTATAAAAAGTTATTGCTTCAGGCGTTTTATATTTTATGGATAATTCTTCCCTATTTTCGAAATCTGTAAAGCCTCCAATATCAATCCACTCACTCAAGCCTGAAAAATCTAAAAGAGCATTACTGAATGTAAGAGAATCGTCTGTTAGATGTTCTCCCTTAATAAAATAATTTGATGTAACTTCTGCATATGGAATTCCAGGAACAGACATACTTCTCTTTGTTGTAAAACATTTATATAGAGTTATTTTCTTACCAAATGTAGATAATCCATGAACTGTAAACGTTCCACCAGGTAAGTCATAGCAGCCTAATAAAGTCAATTTAATTTTCCCATCTTCGACTAATAAATTGCCCGAATATGAATTAGACTCATCCCCTGGAAGATTCCAATATCCAACAATTTCAATTTTTTCCAATTATCATCAATTTTTTTGTGAAAGCAAGATTGGCGCTTGCTGAAAAGTAATTAGGCCTGCCAATAAGAATTGTCAGCCGGAATAAATGCTCAATTGAAAACAAAAGTCGAAGATAATAACTAATGCTCAACATTGCCGGGTCTCATACCTGTGATTGTTCGAGCCAGCATTATTAAAACAAACCAAGAACTGGCAAGGTCTTTCCAGACCTGTGATTGATTGTTACGTGATCAGTAAAAAAATAATTGCCAGTGTTTTAAAACCTCCCCCTGGCGTTGGCGTCCGTCACTACGCCTTACTACAAGATTAATAAAAAACTTCACTCCTATCTCAAAAAAGGTGGAAGAAAAGTTTTAATAATAAAATAGAAATTTATAAAAGAAGTTGGATGGCTGTTGTATTCGCAGTTGGATGTCTGTCCGCGATCCTAATCTTTTTCTTAAAAGACTTCCATTGCCATCCCTAACGCTGAAAAAAATGCGCTTGACTTTACCCTCCACAAGCAGAATGAAAAACGACCATATTTTTTATCCCGGATTAAGCCGGATGCTCATTTGACACAAGGCATCATCGGAATCTTTGGATGTATTGCAAGCACTGTTTACAGCACACCTTACTTGAACTTCCTAAAAAGGGCTTTTAATAGTTTTTCTCCTACGGCCATTGGCGGATCCATGAAATATAATCCGTTACCTATAAGATCATCTTAAAACAGATTGGATTGTCAGAGATATTTTTCAAAAATGCCTAATCATATTATTTGGAGAGCCGTTTGGCAAACGAACTAACATTTATTCATTTTCAAGTCGCTTAGTATTATTTGGTCACTGAAAAATTATCAAATGAATTTTGATCATAGCTGCTTGCTAATCCACACAAACCATGACTGTATTTTTTATTTTTTATTATAGCTACCTGAACATTATTAATAAAAGCAGTTATTAAATCAATATTTGTTGTTAATCGTAAGTTACTCCATTCGTTGTTTCTCATTTTTACAATACCAGTTGATACTATTGAATCTCCTACTAACAACTGCCATTTACCACTTGAAAAATATCTTAAAGAATAACCTTCTGGCATTTGGTGTGAGCGGTGCATTTCAGTAGCGCGACTAATCAGAGATACATAAGACGTATTTTTTTTATTAAGTCGTACATCCACACTTACCGTATAATTTTTCCAGCTCGTATCTCCTATAACTGTTTCGATGAATGAGGTATCACCTTCCCATTCATTTCCCGGTTCTTTAACCATTTGCTTAAGATATTTATTAGGATGCTTTTTATCTTGTGAAACTTCAAACGCTCCCGCCTGATCAGAAAAGTATTTGGGGGAAGTCCCAACAGGTGCTGAGTTAAAGTCATCAACAAAAGGCAGGGGAAATGGTTTTTTTGCCGGAATGTGTTTAAAGCTGCCCTTAGATTGTCCCCGGGTTGTAGTAATTGAATAGAGCGCGTTTGTATCTAAATTAATAGTAATGGTATTTCTATGAACAGCTAACCTGGAAATTCTTTCAAATTCTTCCCCATTAACTTTCGACTTCCAAACGTAAAAATATTTTTTTGCATAATTTAGTGGAAACGTGATTACTATAGATTGTGGTGACTTAGCATCCATAGTTTCTATTATGATGCTCAAATCATGCCCTGTTTTTTTTGCTGATTTTAACGTAACGAAACTGCCACCCTTTTCTAAATAGCCACAATCGTCATTTAGGTACTGCCAGCCTGGTTGTGCAAATTGAGTAGTATGAGCAAACGCCCAAAGTGCGGGTTGAATTTCATAATTTCCAGACCATGGGCTATTTGCTTTCATCATTCCGGAATTGGGAAGCGCCAGGTTATCATAGTAGGAAGTTATCAAACTCCAGGTAATATTTTTAGTCATTCTTCCTTCAATATAATTTCGGTTAAACATTTTGGCCAGGTATTTAAATCCTTTCCAATCTCCGCGCCATGGGCCTCCTTCACTATCCCAAAGAGGCAAACCTGAATTCTTTGCATTATCAGAACTGTTATAACCTTTATCTTTTTCCGGGTAGTGATCGCCAATAACAGCGACCGCTTTTTTAAGTACTGAATCCTTTACTATATCATTGGCGATCTTCCATTGATCGTTACAACATAGGTCCGCAGCTACTATTTTTACATTGGCAAGTCCACTCGTATCAAGTGCTGAACGAAGCTTTTTAATCCATGCTACGTCGTACATTCTTTCATTGTGCACACCCGTGTAATTGATAGTTAGCGCATGATATTTTTCTGCTCCTTTAATAAATGAAATGATATAATTGATGTTATCATCAGAATAGAATTGGTGGTTCCCAACCCAACCAGGCAAACCCCATTCAAGGCAATCCAGGAGAATGTTCGGATTTCTTTTTTTTGCTTCCTGCATCAGCCACCATTCATACCCGCGTTCATAATAGGATCTTTGAGGATGTAACATTTCATTTCTTGTTCTTGCATGGCTGGGCTCGGCGCCGGATGTTGAATTTATATCGCCTCCAATTTCAACTTTCAAGTGCTGCAGGTTCGCACCGAACATAGGTTTGAAAAGGAAATCAAGTATTTGATCTCTATATGGCTCAGGGTAGTCAATCAATAATCTGCTTGAAGCTCCTGCGCTTAATGAACCAAGGCCTTCAAAAATTCTTCCTTTACTATTTAAATTAATTTTAATTTGCTGCTGCCCCCAAGTATTTATGGCAAAAAAAGAAAGAAGTACAACAGTGAACAGAGTAACTTTCATCCTTACCTTATTTTCTTAAAATAAATGCCAGAATCTTTCCTTTACTGAATTGTTCCGGTATTTCCAATGTCACATTAATTAAAAGGTTCGGGGCAATTCCTGTTAGATTAAAATGGATCCTGTCCGGAAATTTCTCGTCCTTCAATAAATATTGATCGGCATCCACACCATCAAATATCAAATGTTTATTAATTACAACCAAACGGTTCTCTTGTTGAATATTATCAGTCCATAACCCGGTCTCGGCCCAATCGTAAGAAAACAGCGGTTCTTTTACTTTATCATTTTGCAGCACAAAAGCAACTTCATAAGCCTGCGCATCTTTGCAATAAGGGGAAATGTTTACCTGTATCTTCTTTATGCCCGAATCTTTTTTGTTGAAATCCCACTGTCCAATATTTCGGATATTCCAGTTATCTTTTACTTTAGGAATTTCAATTAAGGGAGCCTTATTATAAAACGCGCTGAACGTTTTAATTTGTGGAGTACCAGAGGAGGATAGAATTCGTAATCGGGCAGAGGAAGCGGTAACCGCCGGAAATTGTATGATCAGTTTATGTCCAATGGAAGAACCTGTAAATACATTCTTCCATTTGTTACCTGTGTGAACTTCAGCCACGAATGATCTTACACGTTCTCCAAACCGAATGTCTTCCATGAGGATCAGATGGTCAATTTTTTCTTCTTTCGGCAGCTTTAAAAAGATCTGTTTGCCGCTACCGGAAGTGGTTGCAATCGGATGTCCGAATCTGCGCTTAATCTCCTCACCAAATTCTTTTAAACGGGCAGCATCTTTTTCAGGAATCAAACCGGTAGTATCAGGACTTGTATTTATTAACAGGACGCAACCTCTGCCCACTGAGAGATAATACAACTTCATCAATTCCTTCAAGGAAAGGATTGCATTCTCATTGTTGGTTTTCCAAAACCAATTAGGTCTTCTTAAACTCACATCCACTTCAATAGGAAGCCATGTATCGCCATTGGGGTTCCCATGGCTGGCAGTACTATTACCAGACTCAGCATCAGCCTTACTGACTGCATTCCAGGCAGGGTAAGGAGCATACCCTATTTCGTTTCCGACCCATCTGATGGTAGCTGCAGAACTTTGTAATATCGCTGCATTAGGAGCAAACTTTTTAATTAAATCGCCAATATTGAATACAAGACTGCCATCAACCCAAATTTCTTTGATATCTCCATATCTTGTAAGTAATTCTGTAAGCTGTTTACGATAAATATGCTCATATTCCTGCTGAAAGGCGGTATCCCTGGCCTTGCCACCCATGCCCACATTTAAGTAACGATCTTCGGGACTCAAGTAAACGCCCAAGCCCAACCCGTATTTTTTACACGAGACGGATAAGTCTTTCATTACATCACCTTTTCCGTTTCTCCACGGTGTATTTTTAACGGAATATGCAGTTGTATTTGTTTGCCACCAACAAAAGCCTCCTGTATGTTTTGCTACAAAGATGATGATTTTTGCCCCATAAGATTTTGCCACGCGTGCCCATTGGTCGGTGCTTAATTTTTTGGGATCAATTCTATCCATTGGTGTAGATAAATCGTCATACTCCTGATTCTGCCAGGTGGCGGGTCCAAGATGTACAAACATGGTTAACTCATTATTTTGCCATTTCAATTGCACATCAGAGGGAAGCGCGAGCTTATCGGTAACATCTTTTTGAGCATAAGAGAAAAATACGGTTAAAAAAAACAAGAGAGATAGTAAGTATGCTTTCATCATAAAAAATTATACTGTTTTATTTCATAATTGAAAAAATAATAGAAATCAAATCCCATTGATATGGAAAAGAGGATTTTCTGTTAAATCAAGGTTCACTGTTTTCCGTGCAAGTTGATTTCAAATTTTATTTATCTCCACATATTTTTGAAACTCATCAAAACTTTGGGGAAGCCTTTTTTTGAAACTATTTACTATTACATCCTTTAAAATAAATCCGAATGCTTTTGGTTCAAAAGAAACTGTCTGCGTAAACTCTGTTTGCCCATTTTTAGCTGCTACTTTGTAGGTGTGATGAAACTCGCCAAGAGGTATGAGATTAAACATTTTCATTTTGGAATAATGAGTGAACTCCTGGTTTGATTTTACGTTTTGGAATATAACAGTGGCTTTTCCGGACCTTTTGAATTTGCCCGCCATAGTTGTTCCATTCCTTATTTCACCCTTAGGCTCGGCGTGTGCTTCTAAATAAAGTGTGTTCCATTTCACTTGTTCTGATGGTTCTATTAATCCTTTAAACGCATTTTCAACCGGGGTATTGATTATTCTGCTGCCGGTTAACGTTATTATTTTACTCATAGCGAAATTTGTTGATTGAACCAATTTGAAATTTCATTTATTGATCTAACAATTATGCGCGGGTCGTCGTAAAACTGAAAATGTACCGCTTTGTCTATCCAAACCGCTTTTTTGTTTTGCGTTGGAATGGCATTGAAAATTTGCTTTGCAAATTCATAACCACCGTCGCTCATTTCTCCGTGAACAAGTAGGGTGGGTTTGGTTATTTCTTTCGAAACAGCCAATGCATCAAACGTCAATGTTTCTACTTCACTCATAGCAGTTACTTTGTTTTGCCAACCACCACGATAAGAAAAATAAGGCGCTTTATTTTCCCAGGGATGGTACCAATCATAAATAGGCAGAGGAGGAAGAAGCTGTGCTGTTCCAGAACTGTCAACTATTTTAATGTATTCTAATTCGCCTGTCTTCTCAAACTTTTCTTTGGCACTTTTTCCTCTTTGCAAATGAATATTCCAGATGCCTTCATTGCCCAACAGGTGCACCATATTTTCTTTTATTAAATAATTACCTGACACCAATGCCAATGCCTTTATCCGGTTGTCGTCGATACTTACCTGCATCATTTCATTGGTGCCGTTGCAAATACCAACAAGGAATATTTGATAGACATCTACGTCGTTTCTTAATATTAAGTAGTCAATGGCTGCTTTAACGTCTTGCTCTTTGTTTTTTAAACTTTCAAATTGCGTGAGTTGTCCTTCACTTTCACCATACCCCCTTGCATCAAAACATAGCGCAACAAAGCCTTTTTCAGCAAGTTGTGCGGCGTATTGAATGGGTGATTGTTCTTTTACTGAACATATAGGGCCTAATATTACGACTGCCGGTTTTTTATCCTTGGATTCATTATGGCATAAAAGCCCAACAATATTTTGATCATTGCATTTAAAATTTACTTTTTCGGTTGCGAAACGATTCATCTTTTTTATTTTTTGGTTACAAGAAACACTAATTTGTCTAATAAATTTCCATCTCAAAAGAGACATTAAAGTGTGTCTAGCGACTTTTTTTTGAATAAGAAAGTTCTATATATCGGCGTCTTTCATTTTGTTTTCATTTTTGAAATATCACTTATAAGATTTTAATACTTTATATTTCGCATTTATGATATATTGGTACCCGAAAGATTCGAATTATTCTTACCAGCCAGGATTTTGTTTCAATGCAGGATTAAGCAAGATCTCCTTTGTAGGTAAAGGCTTTAAATAATCTTTGACCGGATCAAAAAAGCGATTTGAGCCACTTTCTACAATCAGAAATCCATCTTGGTCGGTTCTGTTTTGATAACTAGGATCATTATATGGTTTTTTATTTTGCCAGTCAGAATTTTTTATTTTGATACCTTTAATATCTTGTTTCATTACTATTTCAGCTGTTTTCCACCTTCTGATGTCGTCGTAACGAAAGCCTTCTAAAGCTAATTCTACAGTTCGTTCTCTACGTATTTCATTTTGCATATCGAGCCCGTTTGCGTTGACGAAAGAATTGGTAAGTGCAGGCATATTTACCCTGCCTCTGATGAGATTAATCGATTTATCCAAGTCTATATCAGAAATGGAATTGTTTTTTTCAAAAGTTGCTTCAGCATAAATCAATAGAATTTCTGCATATCTTATTATGTGCTTATCATAGCTATTACTATTTCCTGTTTCTCCCGCACTGTTTGCTGTCACATCCTCAGAAAGGTATTTATAAGTAATGTAACCAGTATTAGGAACTCTTTGTGGATTATCAGGCCAGTTAATAACTCCCGGAGGATTTGGATAGAACGGCCTGACTGTTTTAGTACCTGGAATAATCATTGTCATGGTCATTCGTGGGTCTCTGTTATCAAATTCAGAAGTAAAAGTGTTATAGCCATCAAATTCGGGTGATTTAGAAATGGGCAGCCCATCCTTACATAGATACATATCTGCAAGTTTCTTTGTTGGCAAGTACCCAATTCTATCAATTAAATATGGGTAGGATTGGCCTTGAATATTTTTTTGATACCTTCTATCTAAAATACATTCTTTAGAATCGTCTCCTTCCTCAATAAACAAATATCTATAACTCTGATCACCTTTATCGTTGAATAATGAATATTCTTTGCTAGTTATAATTTGATTCGAAGCATCAATTGCATCATCCAAATATTGATTCGCATCGGAGCCAGACCTGAATTTTTGCCATGTTCCTTCAAATAAAGCTACTCGGGCTTTCAAACCCAATGCGGCGCCTTTTGTTATCCTCCCGATTTCAGAAGATGATAGCGAAGATTGTTTAGGTAAATCGTTTGCTGCTTCGGTAAGGTCTTTTAAAATAAAATCAACAGTAGTTTTTCTGTCTGCTCTTGGTTCATATAATTTTTTGTCATTTATGTCTAACACTTCTGTAATAATGGGTACCCCACCAAAATCACGGAATAGCAACCAGTAGTTGTAAGCTCTGAAAAATTTTGCTTCCGCCAGTTGAATTTTTATGTCATCCGGAGAAGGATATGTCATTCCCTTTAATAAAATATTATTAGCACGGCGAATATAAACATAAGCATTTGTCCATAAAGAGGAAACCTCGGTAGGCAAATATGTACCGCGGCTAATGTCATTTCCAACATTATACGCCGTCTCTGTTTGGGTATCTTCAAAACCAAACCCTTCTAAAGAATTGTAAAGGTCATTTGTTGCTAAGGTGTAATCAGCAGACGTTTTCCAAAAAGTGGCATCAGAAATTGTATCAAGAGGTGCAAGATTCAGCTTTTTAGAACAACTTTGTATAAGCATACAGATAATTAAAATAGAAAATATTTTTTTCATGATAAAAAATTAATTGAGATTAAAATTTGATGTTTGCACCAATAGAAATTACTTTACTAAACGGATAAGTTCTCTCATCGGAACTTTGCCATAATTCTTCTGGATTAAAAGAATGTCCCCAGGTGCCTTTTGAAATTGTAAATAAATCCTGGCCACTCACATATACTCGTAGATCATTTAATTTAAATCTTTTTATGACATTTTGAGGAATATTATATCCTAAAGTGATTAACTTGAGACGTGCATATGCCATATTATTTATTCTCATAGAAGAGGCTGCCCAATCCCAATTTCTAAGTCCATCATATCCGATACCTCCCGGAACGATTCTTGGATATTGAGCGTTCGGGCGATCAGGAGTCCACGTTTTACCATAGAAATATTGCAAGGGTTGAAACCAAACTTCTTCTAAAGGGGCCTGGAAGTCGCCCTGTACCATTCCTTCTCGCTTACCTACGCCCTGAATGAATAAACCTAAATCAAAATTTTTGTAGGATAAACTTATATTGGAGGAAAAGGTATAACGCGGTAAAAGACTACCTAAATAAACTAAATCTCCCTTTGTCCCCTTCGCCGGATCTCCAAAAGCTGAAATTTTTCCATCTCCATCAACATCCTTATACATTACATCACCTAATGAAATTCCAGCCGGTATTCCTCCAAGTTTCTTATAATCATCAAGTTGTTTTTGTGTTTTTATTATTCCATCATAGGCATATCCAAAATATGAATAAATAGCATATCCTTGTCGCGCATAATTTAATCCTTCACCGTATGCATCGTTTCCTTTTAATTCTACCAATTTATTTTTATTATCTGCAAGTGACAAGGTTATACTATACCTCAAACTATTAATTTTATCCTTCCAACCAATTGACGCTTCCCAACCCTTCGTAACCAGGCGGCCACTATTTTGGGTAGGCGGTATTCCTCCTAAAGTTGCAGGAACCTGAACACCTACCAGCATATTCTTATTTATCTTTGTATAATAATCAAAGCTGCCAGATAATCTTGA
>Ga0157372_10003994_pt1 | contig 15830 bp, 11 predicted proteins | sample C55metaG_FD_115307 | JGI IMG/M metagenome (GOLD analysis project Ga0157372, IMG submission 115307) | Corn rhizosphere microbial communities from Kellogg Biological Station, Michigan, USA - C5-5 metaG | ecosystem: Host-associated > Plants > Roots > Rhizosphere > Soil | place: USA: Michigan... | reverse complement strand
TTTCTTTGTCAGCTGCGCGACCCGCTCGTCCACATACCGGCCCATGGCGGCGGCATTCTCTATGAGGTTCTCGTCCTCATAGATCTTCAGCACTTCCAGCCCGGCGGCACAGGAGACAGGGTGGGCCGAATAGGTGAGCCCCAGCCAGAGAACACGGTCGTTGAAGGCATCGGCGATGGTATCGGTGACGATCAGCGCGCCCAGCGGCAGGTAGCCGGCGGTGATCCCCTTGGCCGTTGCGATCATATCGGGGACGACGCCATGCAGCTCTGAGGCAAACCACTTTCCCGTCCGGCCAAAGCCGCTCATGACCTCGTCGGCGATGAGCAAGATGCCGTATTTGTCGCAGAGGGCGCGGACCTTTTGCAGGTAGTCCGGCGGATACTTTATACAGCCCGACGAGCCGCTTTCGCCTTCCATGAGGATGGCCGCGATGTTTTCGGGCCCTTCGAGCCCGATGATCCTTTCGATATGGGATACACATTCCCGGTGGCAGGTGCTGATCTCCTGGCTCCAGGGGCAGCGATAGCAATAAGGATCTTCGACATGGATGAAGTTGGGCGCCTGCTGGCTGTCGGCAGGGAGTTTCCGTGGATCGCCACCGGCCGTCATCGCGCCATAGGAGCTGCCGTGGAAGGCGCGGTAGCGGGCGATGATCTTGTGGCGGCCGGTGTAGAGCCGGGCGAGCTTTATCGCGTTCTCGATGGCGGTGGCGCCGCAGACCGTGAAGAGCGTTTTTGTCAGGTTACCCGGAGTTATCTCCGCGAGTTTCTTTCCGAGCTCGCCGCGGGCTTTTGTGACGCACGAGGGGGTGACATAGCTCACTTCCTGCATCTGGCGGACGACGGCTTCTGTGACGCGGGGATTGCCATGCCCGATGTTGACGTTCATCAGGCCGGAGGAGAAATCGAGATAGCGTTTCCCGTCGTAGTCGTAGAGATAGACCCCTTCCGCCCGTTGGACGGCGATGGGGTTGAGGCCTTTTTGCTTGCTCCAGGAGAAGAGGGTGTAGTCGAGGTTGTCCTGCAGGATCTCTTGAGTTTCGGATAGAGTGCTTGGTTGCATATGGTAATGATTTAACTCATCCAGTTTATCCCCGCTTCGGGATTCCATTTCGTGGTGCTTTTTTTCAGCCGGGTCCAGAATTCGATAGAGGATTTTCCGGTGATATCGCCGACGCCGAACTTGCTCTCGTTCCAGCCGCCGAAGGAGAAGGGCTCCCGGGGAACAGGAACGCCGACGTTCACCCCGACCATGCCGGCGCTGGCGCGATCGATGACGTAGCGGGCGAAAGCGCCGTTCTGCGTAAAGACAGAAGCCGCATTGCCATAAGGGCTGGCATTCTCGATGGCGATCGCCTCGTCGAGGGTGTCGACGCGGAGGATGCTGATGACGGGCCCAAAGATCTCTTCTTTGGCAACGGCCATATTGGGCTTCACATAATCGATCACCGTGGGGCCGACATAGGTGCCGCCCTCTTTGCCGGGGACAGTGTAGTTGCGCCCGTCGACGAGGATCTTTGCGCCCTGTCGTTCGGCTTCGGTGATATAGCGTTCGATGCGGTCTTTGGCAGTCTTATCGATGACGGCGCCGAGATTCTGACCCGGGACGATCCGGCGGGCTTCGGCGCAAATGCGGTCGATGATCGCGTCCACGGGTCCGACGGCCACCATCGCCGATGCGGCCATACAGCGCTGGCCGGCGCAGCCGCTCATCGAGGCGGCGACATTCTGCGCCGTCATCTCGGGCTGGGCGTCCGGCAGTACCAACAAGTGGTTCTTGGCGCCCCCGAGGGCCAGACAACGTTTGAGGTTGTGGGTGGCGCGCTGGTAGACCAGTTTGGCCACGCGGGTCGAGCCGACAAAAGAGACAGCATCTATCCCCGGATGGTCGCAGATGGCTTCGACGATGGCGCTGTCACCATTGATGATATTGAAGACCCCGTCGGGAAGGCCCGCTTCCTTTAATAAAAGGGCAAGCCGGGCGACGCTAAGGGGAACTTTTTCGGAAGGTTTGATGATCATGCAGTTGCCAAGAGCGATGGCATTGGGGATCGTCCAGTTGGGAACCATCGCGGGGAAATTGAAGGGAACGATCGAGGCCACGACGCCCAGTGCGACATGTTCCACCCGGCATTCGACGCCTTTGCTGACCTCGAGGACTTCGCCGCCGATCAACTGCGGCAGGGCGGTGGCGAACTCGGTGAGCTCGATGCATTTCTCGATCTCGGCGACGGCTTCGCCGCGGGTCTTGCCGTTCTCTTCGCTGACGAGGTCCGCCAGCTCGTCGAGGTGCTGCTCGAGCAGGTATTTATAGCGGAAGAAGACCTGGACCCGCTCTTTGACCGGCGTCCGGCTCCAGCGGGGAAAGGCGCTCTTTGCCGCGGCAACGGCGGCATCCAGCTCCGCAGCGGTGGCGCAGGGCATCTCGGCCAATAAATTCCCGTCGAGCGGGGAATGAACGGAAAGGCTTCGTCCCGAGCTGCTCGTGACGAAGCCTCCGTTGATATAGTTCTTCAATTGACCGTATTTGCTTTCGGTGGTGACGGCTGGCATGGTACTACAGTTAAGTAGTACAATTTAACTTATTTTGGGCTCACCACCAACACCCCAAAAGTACCGGGGATCACCTTGGGACGCTCGCCTGCGGCGCCGGGTTCGGTGTCGGCGAAGGGTAGGTACACCGTATGCGTGTGGCCATCGACCGCAATGGTCCGGGCGCTGCGTTTGGTAGGAACATTTTCCGCGACGCTATACGCGGTTGCGGAGTTCTCTTTGATCACCGTGAGCTTGCCTTCGCCGCAGGAAGCGAAGATGAGTCCCTTGCTTTCATCAAAGCCGACCCCGTCGCAACCGTCGCCGATGGGAAGCTTGGTGACGACGTTGCCGCCGGTGGCATCCATGACGACCAGCTGCTTGTCGCAACCCGCGAACAGGCGTTTTGTCTTCCGGTCGATCTCCAGCCCGGTGGGACCTTCGGCGCCGAGCGGCCAGCTGGTGACCACCTTATTTTCGCGGATATCCACCACGGTTATTTTGTTCTTGTCTTCGATGTTGACATAGATGCGCCCGGCATTGTCAGACACTGCGGTCTCGGGTTTGCCGTCGAGGGCGATGGTGGCCGTGACGGCGCCTTTGGCCGGATCGATGACGGTCAGATCGTGACTGCGGCCGTTACAGGTGATGATCGTTTTTGAAAAAGGATCATACATAATAGCGTCGGGGTTCTGGCCCGTGGCGATCTGCCCGAGTACCGCGGCAGTCTTCAGGTCGAAAACAGTGACGTTGTTGAGCCGGCCGTTACTGGTATAGCCCTTACCGAGAGATTCGACGAAGGCGATGCCATGCACCCCGGTGGTGTTGGGGATGACACCTACCGAATCCCCCGTCTTTGCATCGAGGATATTCACCTGGGCGCCATGGGAGACGTATAGCTTTCCATTCGGCCCTACGGCTATATAGTCCCAGCCGCCGGGGCTGCCGATCCTGAAGGTCCTGGAGACGGCATAGGTCTGGGCGCCGGCCGACATGGCGATAAGGCAAAGCAAAAGGGAAGTGATGCTAGGGCGCATGGCTTTTTTTGACCAAGCTAGCGGTCGATTCTGGCGAAATCTTGTAGACTAAGACACTCTCTTGCCCTCCAGCAGCATATTGACCGCCTGGTCGAGGCTTCCCGCACGGGTTATCTCCCCGGCATTGACGAAGAAGATCTCATCGGCATTCTCGATGGTATTCAGCCGGTGCGCGATGATGACGCGGGTGGTGGTATCCGGAAGCCGCCGCAGGATATCCTCCAGCATCTTCTCGGTGACGGTATCGATATTGGCCGTGGCCTCGTCGAGAATCAGCAGCTCAGGATTGCGGAGCACCGCGCGGATAAAGGCGATCAGCTGTTTCTGGCCCAGGCTGATGCTCTCGCCGGCCGAGGTAACCTTTGTTTCGAGCCCTTCGTCGAAGCGGGTGAGCAGGGTCTCCAGGCCGGAACGATGGAGCACATCGGTCAGCTGTTCGTTGGTATAGTCCTTGTATTCCTCGTTGCCATATAAGATATTGTCGCGGACGGTGCCGGTGAAAAGGAAGGGTTCCTGCAGGATGAAGCCGATCTTCTTTGTACGTTCGGCAGGAGTGTAGGTGCGGATATCGCGGCCGTTGAGATAGATCATGCCTTCACTGGCATCGTACAGCCGCGCGATGAGCGAGGCCGTCGTCGTCTTGCCGCCGCCGGTGGGCCCGACAAGGGCATAGGTCTTCCCCTTTTCCATGCGGAAGCTGTTGTGCCGGAGAATATCGTTGCCTTCCGTATACCGGAAGGTCACGTTCTTGAATTCCAGCAGCGGGGTAGTGCCGTTGGAGGGTCCGGTCAGCGCCGGGCCCCCATTGGCCGAAGCCGTGGCCGCCGTTACCGGCAGGGTAGGGAGGTCCGACTCGAGGGAGAGGATATGCGAGATACGGTCCCAGCCGGCGATGGCCGTCTGGAAATTGGCCCAGAGCGCCGCAATCTGCCGCAGGGGATCGTAGAAGTTGCTCGTATACATGAAGTAACTGACGATAAAACCAACGGCGAGATGACCGGTGCGGGAAAGATACACCCCATAGACCAAGACCACCACCTGGCCCATGGCGGCAAGCAGGCCATACACGGGGGTGAAGAGGCTGTTGGCGATACCGGCCTTTACGGCGGAGCCATAGTTCTGTGCATTTGCTGCATCGAAACGCTGACGGAAATAGTCGCGCCGGTTGAAGGCCAGCACGACCTTGAAGTTGCCGAGGCTTTCCTGTATCTCCGCACTCATTGCGCCCGTAGCCTTTAGGCTGACGGCATTCTTCTTCTTCACCCAGGGGGAGATGAGCTTGGTGTAGATCCACATCAGGGCGGCCGGGGCAAGGGTGGCAAGACCCAGGCGCCAGTTGAGCCATACCAGCGCCACACCCGCTCCCGAAATAATAAAGATACTGGACACGAATTGCATCAACGACTGAGAGAAGAACTGGTTGATCTTATCGGTATCGTTATTGATGCGGGAGATAAGATCGCCGGCCTTGTTGCGGGCAAAAAAAGCGACCGGCAACTCCTGCAGCTTGTTGAAGATCGCGTTGCGCAGGGTATAGAGCAGGTGCTGACCGAAACCGCCCATGAGGATGGTCCGCACATAGACGGCGGCGAGGTTGAGCAGGTAAATGACCAGCAAAATACCGCAGACGGTGAGGACCAGTCCATAGCCGCTGCCGCTGAGGACATGCCAGCCGAAGATATCGAGCGTGGAGGAGGCTTCGCCGCTGATCAGGACCTTGTTGATCGTGAAACCGATCAGCACGGGAGGCAGCATGCTCAGGACGGCATAGAGCACCATGGTCAGCAGGGCAAAGATCAACTGTCCCCGTTGCTCCGGCAGGAGATTGATCAGCTTGATCAGCGCAGGCCAGGTCTTGCTTTTCGGTTGTCCTTCGGTCAGGCTGTTAAGATTGTAATTCGGGTTGCTCATAATGGCTGGTGCTTCTTTGTGATTGATAGATCTGGACATATTCCGGGCAGGTCTGCATCAATTGCTCATGTGTACCGGAGGCGATCATCTCCCCTTCCATCAGCAGGACGATCTGTTCGTAGTCTTCGATGGAAGCGATCTTCTGGGTAACGGAAAGCAGCGTGATGCCGGGGTAGTTCTGCCGGACATTGGCGAGTATCTTCTGCTCGGTCTGGGTATCCACGCGGGCGGTGAAATCATCCAGCAGCAGGATACGGGGTTCGATGGCCAGAGCGCGGGCCAGCATGATCCGTTGTTTCTGGCCGCCCGAAAGGGTGGTGCCCCGCTCGGACACGAGGGTGTCGAGCTTCTCCGGCAAAGTATCGACGAAGTCCGCCAGTTCCGCGGTGGCGATGGCCCGCTGGAGCGATTCATCGGTGACCTTGTCACCGAAGGCGATGTTCTCGCGAATGCTCATATTGAAGATGATGCTGTCCTGGAACACGAAACCTACCTGGCGATGGAAATCCTCTTTTTTGTATTCGCCGACCGGCCGGCCATCAAATTCTATGTTCCCGCCGGTGGGCTGGGTGAGCCCGGTCAGCAGGTAGAGCAGCTGCGTCTTGCCCGCCGCCGTGGGACCGATGACGGCTGTCTTCGAACCGCCGGCCACGGTGAAGGAGACGTCTTTAAGGACCTCTTTCTCACCGTAAGCGATGGTAACATCGGTCAGCCGGATATTTCCTTCAAGTGTCTTTACGAGGGTGCCGCTCTCCACCGGATCGGGGGCATTCAGGACGCCGCTGATGCGGGCATACGATGCCTGCGCCTGGGCGATGACATTGCTCATGAACCCGATGACGAGGATCGGGAAGACGAGCATCGTGAGATAAAGATTGAACGCCGCGAAATCGCCAAGGGTCATCGATCCCATGATAACATAGTGACCGCCGAGGGCCAGGATGGTGAGGGTCGCCATATTGGCCGTGAAGATGATCACCGGGATCAGCGTGGCGAATGTCTTCAGGATGCGCATGCCGAGGCCCAGCGCCTTCGAGTTGGCTTCGAGGAACTTGGCATATTCGAGCTGTTGGGACTGGATGACCCGGATGAGGGCCGCGCCCAGGATGCTTTCGTTGATGACCTTGTTGAGCCAGTCGATGACTTCCCGGCTGGCCAGGAAAAGGGCCCGTACCTTCTTCAGGATGACGAAGAACGTGATGCCGATGACCGGGATGATGGCGATGACACAAAGACCCAGCTGCCAACGGATCTTCAGCAGGTAGATACTGGCGCCGACTATCGTGAAGACCGAAGAAAAGATGGAGGGGATGGCCGTCGAGATAAAGGTCTTTATCGAATCGGCGTCCGCCGTAAGATTGGTCAGCAGCTGCGCGGGCGTCGTCTTGTTGAGGAAACTATAGTTCTGCCGGGAGATGCGGGTCGCCAGGCGGGTACGAAGATCGCGCGCGACCATTTCCGAGGCATAGGTCTGGACATAGCTCATGCCGAGCGTAAAAATGAAGACGCCCACCGCGGCCAGCACCAACTGATCGACGAAACGGTAGACACTTGCACGGTCATGAACAAAGGCGTCGATGCCATGTTTGATGATCTCGGGGATCTGGAGGTTGATGGCATTCATGACGAGGGCCAGCACTACCAGCAGGAGGATCAGCCGGCGATAAGGTTTTAGCAGCGGGAAAAGACTTGGACCTTTTGGCGGTTTACCTTTTGGAGCCGTTGCCTGGGAAGGTTTCTGGTTACTCATAACGCCTGCAAAAATAGCTAAAATCCCCCAGGGCCGAAGGTGATTCCCGGAAGCCGCGGGAAAAGGACGGTGGAAGGGGGTGAATTGTCGGTGGATGATTTATATTTGGCGAATGAGAAAAGCATTTTTGGGTCTTCTGCTATTAACACAAACGGTGTTTGGACAATTGCGGCAGATGCCCGCGTACCCGCTGATCACGCATTTCCCTTACTTTAGTGTATGGTCCTTTTCGGACTCGCTGGCGACCGGGGAGACGAAACACTGGACGGGGAAACCGCAACCGCTGTTGGGTGTACTCGTGGTCGACGGGCAGCGGTATCGTTTTCTCGGAAAGCCTACTCTCGAGGACAGCAGCATGGCCTCGACCCGGCCGGCCCTGCAGCAGTGGGTAAGCGTGAACGCCACCCAGACGAAGTACCAGTTTGCCTGTGGCGGCGTCGATCTGACGCTGACCTTCACTTCGCCCTTACTTTTGAACGATCTCACCCTCCTGTCACGACCGGTGACCTATCTTTCGTTCCGGATGCGCAGCAACGATGGGGTGCCTCACAGCGCGCAGTTGTATGTCGGTGTCGCAGGAGCGCTCGCGGCCAATACCAGCGACCAGGAGCTGAAGATAGACCAGGGGACAGCCGGAAATCTCGTTTATCTCCGGGCAGGCACCAGGGGACAGCCGGTGCTCGCGAAGAAAGGGGACGATGTACGCATCGACTGGGGCTATATATATGTCGCCGCTCCATCCGAGACCGGGCTCATCCAGACCATCGGATCGGGCTTTATGCATACCGGCTTCCCCACGATCAAGATCGGCGAGGACCCGGTGGAAAAGCTGGTCCTGATAGGATACGACGAACGGTATTCCGTAAAATTCTTCCACCGGCGGCTCGTGCCCTGGTGGCGCAGCCATCCGGAAGGCAATGCGAGGAAGGCGACGCTCGAAGGGGTGCTGCAAAATGCCTATAGCGGCTATGACAAGGTCCTTTCCCGTTGCGACACCTTCAATAAGACGATGTACTCCACCGCGATGAACGCAGGGGGCCAGAACTATGCAGACCTCTGCGTGGCCGCCTACCGGCAAAGCATCTCCGCACACGCGCTGGTGCAAAGCCGCAAAGGCGAACTGCTGTTCCTTTCCAAGGAGAACTTCAGCAACGGCTCCATCAATACCGTGGACGTCACCTATCCATCGGCTCCTTTGTATCTGTTGTATAATCCCCGGCTGCTGGAAGGGATGCTGAACGGCATCTTTTATTACAGCGAGAGCCATCGCTGGAAGAAACCATTTGCCGCGCATGATCTCGGCACCTACCCGGTCGCCAATGGACAGACCTATGGGGAAGATATGCCGGTGGAAGAGTGCGGCAACATGATCCTGCTCACGGCGGCCATCACGAAGGCGGAGAACAGTCCCGACTATGCCCGGCAGCACTGGGCGACCCTCGGCACCTGGGTGCAGTACCTGGAGACGAAGGGCTTCGATCCAGTGAACCAGCTTTGCACCGACGATTTTGCGGGGCATCTTGCCCGCAACGCCAATCTCTCGGTAAAGGCGATCGTCGCGATCGGCGCCTATGGCTGGATGGCCAAACAGCTGGGCAAGGACGGGGATGCGGCAAAATACCAGCAGCTCGCGGCGGACATGGCAAAGAAATGGATGCGGATGGCGGACGCGGGCGATCACTACGCACTGACCTTCGACCGGAAGGACAGCTGGAGCCAGAAATACAATCTTGTCTGGGACAAGCTGCTGGGATTGAAACTATTCCCGGCCGAGGTATATGAGAAGGAGATAGCCTGGTATCTCAGCCACCAGGAGCCGTTTGGCCTCCCCCTGGACAGTCGTAAGACGTACACAAAGTCCGACTGGATTTGCTGGACAGCCACACTGGCCTCAAAGCCCGAAGATTTCGAAGCCCTGATCGACCCGGTACACACATACCCCCCCGAGACCCTGAGCCGCGTGCCGCTGAGCGACTGGCATGAGACCACCGATGGGCGCCAGGTGGGATTCCAAGCCCGCAGTGTGGTGGGCGGATATTTTATCAAACTTTTAGATTACCAATGGAACAAACGATGAGAAAGCTTTTTCCTTTTTGCGCGTTGGCGCTACCCCTTTTGACGACGGCACAGACAACTGAGAATTTGGTGCAATATGTTCATCCCATCTTCGGCACGCAACGAATGGGGCACGTGTATCCCGGGGCCACCGCACCCTTCGGGGCCGTACAGCTGAGCCCGGACACCGACACGATCCCCTATGAGATGAATGGCAAGTACAACCCCGACGTATATAAATACTGCGCCGGTTATCAGTACGACGACAAGACGATAGTAGGGTTCAGCCATACGCATTTCAGCGGAACGGGGCACTCCGATCTCGGCGACTTTTTGATCATGCCGACGACGGGGGACCTCAAGCTCAATCCCGGCGTAGCCGGCCAGCCGCGGAGCGGTTATCGTTCGGCCTTTCGCCATGAAGCGGAAACGGCGGAGGCGGACTATTACAAGGTGAAGCTGGAGGATTACAATATCCTCGCCGAGCTGACCGCGACGACGCGGGTCGGGTTTCACCAGTATACCTTCCCCGCCACCAACCAGGCGCATATCATCCTGGACCTGATGCACGGCATCTATAATTACGACGACAAGAATGTGTGGACATATGTACGTGTCGTCAACGACACGCTTGTCACCGGCTACCGGGAGACCAACGGCTGGGCGCGCACGCGGCGGGTGTATTTTGCGATGGTGTTCTCCAAACCGTTTGACCAATACGGGGCCCGCAAATACGATCGCCGCCAGGCCTATCACGGATTCTGGGGCCATTTCGACCAGAACCACAATTTCCCCGAACAGGCAGGACGGCAGATCCGGATGTACTTCGACTTCAAGACCCAGGAAGGGGAGAAGGTGAAGATCAAATTCGCGTTGTCGCCGGTAAGCACGGAAGGCGCGCTGCTGAACCTGCGGACCGAGATCCCGGGATGGGATTTCGAGGCGGTAAAACGGCAGGAGCAGGAAGCCTGGAATACCGAGCTGAGCAAAGTGGTCATCGACGCGGGCCAGGAGGAAAAAGAGAATTTTTATACCTCGATGTACCACGCCTTCATCAACCCGACGGTCTATATGGATGTCGACGGAAGGTACCGGGGGGTGGATCAGCTGGATCATACCGCGGATGGTTTTGTGAACTATACGACCTTCTCCCTGTGGGACACCCACCGAGCGCTGCATCCGCTGTTCAATATCCTGCAACCGACGCGCAATGCCGATATGATCCGCAGCATGCTGGCCCATTACCAGCAAAGCGCCGAACATATGTTACCCATCTGGTCGCATTATGCAAACGAGAATTGGTGCATGAGCGGTTATCATTCCGTATCCGTCATTGCAGACGCCATCGTCAAGGGCAATACGCCTTTTGATCCCAACAAGGCCCTCGATGCCTGTATTGCGACGTCGACCCGGCGCAGCTTCGAGGGATTGGGCGACTATATCGACAAGGGCTATATACCCGCCGAAAAGGACGGGGTGTCGGTCTCTTCCACACTGGAATATGCCTATGACGACTGGTGTATCGCGCAGGCGGCAAAGAAGCTGGGCCGGATGGACGTCTATGACACCTACAGCAAGCGGGCGCAGAACTATAAGAATGTCTGGGATCCGTCGATCGAATATATGCGGCCGCGGTTGAGCGACGGCAGCTTCCGGAAGGATTTCGATGTGCTGAGCACCAATGGCCAGGGTTTTATCGAAGGCAATGCATGGAACTACAGCCTCTATGTACCGCACGATCCCGCCGCGCTGGTGGCGATGTATGGCGGCAACAAGCCCTTTGTCCGCCACCTGGACTCCTTGTTTACGATGGAGCTGCCCGACAAGTTCTTCGCCGAAACGGAGGACATCACCCGCGATGGCATCATCGGCAACTATGTTCACGGTAACGAGCCTTCGCATCATGTCGCCTACCTGTACAATTGGACCGACCAGCCCTGGAAGACGCAGGAACGGGTGCGGATGATCCTGAAGAAACAGTATAAGCCCGCTCCGGACGGGCTCGGCGGCAACGACGACTGCGGCCAGATGAGCGCCTGGTACCTGTTTACCGCGCTTGGATTCTATCCCGTGGCGCCGGGTTCGGAGGATTATTCGTTGGGCAGCCCGGCGATCAATAAGGCGGTGATCCGGTTGGAAAACGGCAAGACATTTACTATTCAAGCTGATAATCAATCAGATAAAAATGTTTACGTAAGGAAGGTCACGTTGAATGGCAAGCCGCTGACGGGACATACGCTGACTCATCAACAGATTATGCAAGGAGGAACGCTGATTTTTACGATGAGCGCAAATCATTAGGGAAAACCGCAACCAAAAATCTGCGTCTTTTTACGCTTGCAAACATCCTGTTTTTTTCATATATTAGATATGAGAATTTGATTATTATCAATTCATAAAATGCCGTCATATGAAAAAAGCTACCCACTCCATGCATGTAGGTGCAGCCGCTCAAACGATCCTGCTGGCTGTCGCGTTTCTCGGGCTGGTGATGTTCTTATCGTACTTGTTTATTACCGGCAATAGCTAAGGGCCGATCCTGACCCATAAATCAATGAGGCCAGCTCTCCGAGCTGGCCTTTATTATGGATTGACGTTATAGCCAGTGCTGAACTTGCCGTTGGTGATCACGACGCTGTCGTTGAAGTTGGCGCTTGTATGACCGGTCGCGGTAAAGGAGCCGGTGATCTTGTGGCCGGTGCTATCGATGGAAGTAATGGTCAGCTGGAGCTGGCCTTCGGTCGACCAGGCGTCATATTCCTTGCCTTTGGCCGAATAGGAAAGGGTGAGGAGGGAGTCGGCGGGAAGAACCTGGTTGAAGACTTTTGCGGGCCATGGCATGGTGACCTGGAAGGCCGATGTGTCATTGGTGCGTTGCGAATAGCTGACGATCGCCAGTTCGCCGAGGTTATAAGAATAGGCCCCGAGGGTGGTGGTGCCCTGGTAGGAAGCGGAGCCGATGGTTGCCGAGAAACTGCCGGAGGGGGAACTATTGTTGTTCTTGGAGCAGCCGATGAAGGCGAAAAGGAGCAAAAATGCGGCAACAGGATATTTCATGGGGTAAAGATAAAAAAAAGGCCGGCGTCAGCCGGCCTCGGTAGGTGATTTATAGAAATCTTATTGTTTCGTATAGGAGGAGCTGAACTTCCCGTTGGTGATCAGGACGCTGTCGTTAGCCGAGGCGTAGGCCGTTGCGGAGAAGATGCCGCTGATCTTGTGATTGACGGAGTCCAGGGTGTTGATGGTCAGGGTGACGTGACCGTTCTGGTTGTACGCTGCATAATCGGCCCCGTTGCTGCCGACGTAGTCCACTTCCAGGAAGGTGGTGTCCGAGGAGATGGCCTTACCGACCTTGGCGTTGGGGATGGTCAGGAAAAAGCCGGTGGTGTCCTTGCCTTGTACATTGTAGCTGGCGATGAGGAACATGTCCAGGTAGGTCGAATAAGCCGCCTGGGTATGCGCGCCCGACACGTTGGTGGCGCCAACCGTGGCGGAAATGTTATCCCCGCCGCCGTTGTTGTTATTTTTCTTACAGCTGGAGGCGAGAACGAGGGCAAAAGCGGAAGCGATGAGGGTGAGGGAGTAGATACGCGTTGGTCGCATAGTTAGGTTTTTTGATATAGGAATTGAATTACCCGCTAAAAACGGCTTTTGCCTAAGTTTATTTTTATTTGCGCCTAAAAGTTATTCACTACCGAGTAGGTTCCCGAGAAGCTGCCATTGGTCATCGGAAGGGAGTCCCGGCGATTCATAGCCCAGAGCGACCCCGAAAAGCTACCCGTGATCGTATGTTTGGCCGAGTCGAGGGCGCTTACCGTAAGGGCGAGGCGGCCCCACCCGGTACCCGAGAGATATTGCTGCCCTTTTGCCTGGTATTCCAGGAACGCGAGGCCGGACGCCCCCAGGTCGGTGTTGAGGGAGACGGGCTGGTCGAGCTTGAGGGTGATCAGGGTGGTATCCCCGTTGCTCACAGTCGTGCCGCCCAGGATAAAGGAATGGCTGAGAGTGCCATAGGCCGCGTTATCCAGTTGTGGCTTGAAGACGGCGCCGTTGATCGTAGCTGAAATAGTGATGGAAGGGGTGTCGTTGTTGTCGTTGTGCTTTTTGCAGCCGGTTACGGCGGACAGACAAAGGACCGTGGCCAAAAGGGCGGAAAAAGGAAGAAGTCTTAGGTACATGTTCAGTTATTGAGTCAATGACAAATGTACGGGTAAATTGCCCGATATTTGCCGGTCGAATGGTAACCATTGGAAATATCGTTTTGCCGCGCTCTCCCTTATTGCTGGCGCCGATGGAAGATGTGAGCGATCCGCCTTTTCGGGCTGTCTGCAAGGCTTTTGGGGCTGATCTGACCTACTCCGAGTTCATTTCCAGCCAGAGCCTGGTGAAAGGTGCGATCCACGCCCGGCGAAAGCTGGACATCTTCGAGACCGAGCGGCCGGTGGGTATCCAGCTCTATGGCGGTGACGAGGAGAGTCTGGCGATGGCGGCCGCGATCGTGGAGGTCACCGATCCCTCTTTACTGGACATCAACTTTGGATGCCCGATAAAGGGCGTTGTCGGCCGCGGTGCGGGGGCGGGAGTCCTGCGGGACCCCGAGCTGATGGTGAGGTTGACCAGGGCTACGGTACGGGCGACATCGCTGCCGGTGACCGTCAAGACCCGGCTGGGCTGGGACGAGAGTTCCAAAAACATCGTCGAGGTGGCCGAGCGGCTGCAGGACGCCGGTATCCAGGCGCTGACCATTCACGGCCGGACGCGTTGTCAGCTGTACAAAGGAGAAGCGGACTGGGCGCTGATCGGGGCGGTGAAGAACAATCCGCGGATGCGTATTCCGATATTTGGGAATGGCGATATCGACAGTGCGGAAAAGGCGGTGGAGTATGTTGACCGATATGGGGTAGACGGGATCATGGTGGGTAGGGCGGCGATCGGCTACCCATGGATCTTCCGGGAGATAAAGCATCTTCGACAAAAAGGTACCTCCGCGCCGCCGCCGACGGTGGAAGAGCGCGTCGAAGTTTGCCGGATGCACCTGGCGGGCGCCCTGCGGTGGAATGGGCCGGCACAGGGACTGAACGAGATGCGGGGCCGTTATGCCCACTATCTGAAAGGGCTTCCGGAGATCCATCATTATACGCGGCGGCTGGTGCGGCTGCCGGATGCGGATGCCGTCGGGGCCCTGCTGGACGAGATCGAGAGAGAATACCGGGGCTATGTGACGTCCGCCGAGCCGATCCGGCTGGTGAACTATCATACGAATTGCGCGTTGTAGGTTCGCAAAAGACCCTAACTTCGGGCACTTAAATCTACGCACGTGCTCAAAACTAAACTCCTTCTGCTGGCTGGCGCGGTCCTTGCGGGATCGTCCACTATGGCACAGCCAAAATCCATTACCGTCTATACAACGGCTGCCAACACGCAACTCCGGTTGTCCGAGAACGGCAAGCTGAACTTCTCCCCGGCGCGTCAACCGCTGGAGACGGAACCTTTCGTCCTTGTCGACGCCGCCGTAACGTTTCAATCGATCGTCGGCATCGGCGGCGCCCTGACCGATGCCTCGGCGGAGACGTTTGCCAAATTGCCAAAGGACAAACAGCAGGAGCTGCTGGCCGCCTATTATGGCATGGGTACCGGTATCGGTTATACGCTCGCCCGCACGAATATCCAGAGCTGCGACTTCTCCAGCGACACCTATAGCTATGTGCAGGAAGGGGATTCCGCGCTGAAGACCTTCAGCGTCGCCCATGACGAACAGTACAAGATCCCGCTGATCAAACAGGCGATAGCCGCGGCCGGCGGAAGGCTGAAGCTGTTCGTCTCCCCCTGGAGTCCGCCCGCTTTCATGAAGGACAATAACAGCGTCATACAAGGGGGACATCTCAAGCCCGAATTTGCGGCGGCCTGGGCAAGATTCTATGTGAAATTCATCAAGACCTATGAAGCGAAGGGGATCCCCGTCTGGGGTTTGTCGGTGCAGAACGAACCGATGGCCAAACAAAAATGGGAGTCCTGTATCTATACGGCGGAAGAAGAACGGGATTTCATCAAGAACCATCTCGGCCCTACGCTGGCCAAAGCCGGGATGGGGGAGAAGAAGCTCATCGCCTGGGATCACAATCGTGACTTGATCTTTCAACGCGCATCTACTATACTCGGAGATCCGGCGGCGGCGAAATATGTCTGGGGCATCGGCTTCCACTGGTACGAGACGTGGACGGGCGGGCCGATGCAGTTCAACAACGTACAGCTGACCCATGCCGCGTTCCCCTCGAAGAACCTCATCTTTACGGAAGGGTGCAAGGAGAAATTCTCCTTTGACAGCCTCCATGCCTGGTCGCTGGGCGAACGGTACGGGTACTCGATGATCAACGACTTCAACGACGGCACGGCGGCCTGGACCGACTGGAACATCCTGCTGGATGAGAACGGCGGACCCAACCATGTCGGCAATTTCTGCTTTGCCCCGGTACACGCCGATACGCGGACGGGCGAGCTGATCTATACCAATGCCTTCTATTACATCGGGCATTTCTCGAAATT
>Ga0157372_10003987_pt1 | contig 15850 bp, 12 predicted proteins | sample C55metaG_FD_115307 | JGI IMG/M metagenome (GOLD analysis project Ga0157372, IMG submission 115307) | Corn rhizosphere microbial communities from Kellogg Biological Station, Michigan, USA - C5-5 metaG | ecosystem: Host-associated > Plants > Roots > Rhizosphere > Soil | place: USA: Michigan... | reverse complement strand
GGTTCTCCTGCACCAGAGAAATCAGGCGCTCTTCGCCGAATTCCCCAAAGTCATTTTCCGGCTCGGTCACACCATCGCTGTAGGCGAGGAAAATATCGCCAGGTCGCAGTTGCACCGTACCTTCCTCATACGGGATCTCATCGAACAGCCCAACCACGGTGCCGCCGCGTTCCAAACGGCAACAGGAACCGTCTTCGCCCAGCAACAGTGGCGGCAAGTGGCCCGCGTTGCTGTAAATCAGGCGCCGGGCGTCGCTGTCGTACATTCCCAAGAACAACGTCGCGTATTTCTCCAGTGGCGTGCTGTGATAGAGCTGATGATTCAGCAGCGACAGCATTGTCCCGGGCGAGACTTCGGCGCCCTGCATCACGGATTCATATTTCGCCGAAATCATCTCGCCCGCAACCACGGCCTCCGCTTGCCGGAAAATCGGAATACCCTCGATGGCGTACGCCCGCACTGCTGAGTGGATCGTAGCCATGAGCAGCGCCGCGGAAATTCCCTTCCCGCTCACGTCGCCAACGGCCAGAATCATGCGATCGGAGCCGACTGACAGAAAATCGTAATAGTCGCCACTGACACTGCGCGCCGGCCGGCAGAAGCCATGGACTTCCAGGTTGGCGAGTTGCGACACCTGCTTCGGGAAGAGCTGGTTCTGTACTTCTTGCGCAATGGAAATCTCGTTCTGCAGCCGCTGCTTCTCCTTTTGCTCGAGAATCAGCTTCTGGATGGACTCCGTCATGAGGTTGAACGAGCCCGCAAGCGCCGCCAGTTGATCCTTGGAAGTAATCGGAATGCGATGGCTGAAGTCACCGCGATTCACGAAAGTGGTTGCGCGATAGAGTTCCGCGACGCTGCCCGTCACCGTGCGGGTCAACTGTGTGCCGATGTAGCCCGCGACAAACTCGAAGACGCCCAGCACGATCAGAATAATAAGGAGGAACACCTCCACGGTTGCCCCGATCTCCCCCAGTGCTGAAAAGAGATGGTCGTAGAGTTTCGCAAGCCGTGTGCCGCCTCCCATGCCTAGATCGCTGGCCTTAGCGCCGGTTGGCCAGTTTATCGTTTCAAGGTGAGTCGCGATCCGAATACGCACATCTGCGAAGTTACGGGCCGTTTCGACGTTACCTGCGCTGTATAGCGGCGGGATCAATCTTCCAGTCTCGTCCAGTTCACCAATATTAATTTCTCCCACATCGGGAGCGACGGTTGAGAGCACTCGCTCGCCGAAGGGTTCGCTGACCACAACGCTTAATTGCCCTTTTGTCGTCGAAGCCCGGCTGATGGCGCGCAAGAAAACTTTGTTCTTTTCGCGTGACAGGCCGGCAAAGCCACTCGCCACTCCTTTTGGATTCTCAATCGCCGCCTCATCTGCCGGACTGTTATATAAGACTGTTCCGTTCAGCCAAACCGTAATTTGCGCGCTTGGAGTGGGAGCAGACGCGAAATTCACTGGCGTGCGACCGGCGTCGAGATCGTTCGCCACACTGCGCTCCACAGTGCCGGCAGTGGCCCTGAGTTCCGTGGCAACGGCGTCCAACCGCGAAGTTGCAACGAATGTGGCGAACTGTCCCGCCAACAGATACAGCGCTCCGAGGAACAGCGCGACCAACAGAATGAAGGGAATTACGCCTATGAATATGTAAGTAACGATCAGTCGGTTGCGTAATCGCCACAAGACGCCGCCGGAGATCCGGCGAACAATCAGCACCAGAAGAAACGCAATCACTACCGCGCTGAGAACTGTCACCCAGCCGCCGAGCGATTCGCCAAACGAGCGGCCGAGAGTGTGTGAGAGCTGCTGTAAGGCGAACAGCAGGATGTCAATCGCCAGCACGTAGCAGGTGACCACGGCCAACTTGCTGCGCGGATACACCGCGTGCTTCTCCATCCAGATCCGTAGCTGGAGCAGGTGGGAACTCATGAGGAGACGCCTGAATTATAGACGGTACAATCGTCGGAAAGTTCGGGCGACAGGTCAGAAGAGTGGCGCCTGCGGCTGCTACAATGCGGCTGTGCTCCGAACAATTCTGATAGCAGGCTCGCTATTGTTGGCGGCGATGTGCGCGGCGCAGCAACCCGCCAACCCCCAGACGCCTCCGGTCAAAGTCAACGTGCTCAACGTCTGCACGCCGTCGCCGGATGAGCAGCAGGAGATCGCAGCGGCTTTGGCGGCCATTCCCAAGCGCCCCTCGTTCAGCCCGGACTTCGAGGTGGACCGCGGCCGTTCCGTGCTCGATCCAACTTCGAATCCGCTGGTGGCCGCGGGAAGCCCGCATCCCACAGGAGATGCCGCCGTCGCCGACTTCGTCCGCATGCGCCATGACATGAGCGGCGGTTCCCAGTATTCAACGGTGCAGTATTCATTCAGCCGCGACACCAAGCAGATGGTCGAGACCCTGGTCTTCCGGGTGCGCGACCCTAAGGATTTGCTGCAAGTTTCGCTGGAAGACAGCGCCTCTTCCGTAACACCTGCTCCTGCCATGTTGACTGCCGCCACACCGGTCTCACGAATCAAGCTGGAGCGTTTTGGCAAGCCTTCAGTAGTGCTGGCGCGTTGTACCAGTATGGAAACCGGTCAACAGGTGGATCAGAGCAAATATGAGCCGCTGTTTTCAGCCGCGACGGCAGCATTGTCGTCGTATCGCGACCTGTTGAACGCGCGGGTCCTGGTACCGGAAGAGTTGACGAGGCTGGGGAACGCTCGGCGAAAACCGGCGGCCAAAGCCGCTGCGCCCAGGCATTGATCGCAAATTGCAGTCTGAAACCGAATCAAGCCTCACCTCATCGAATTTATCTCTATGGAAAACGTCAGAAACGTAGTGATTATGGGCTCGGGATGCGCAGGGCATACGGCCGCACTCTATACCGCGCGCGCAAACTTGAAGCCGCTGGTCCTCGAAGGGCACGAACCGGGAGGCCAACTCTCGCTCACCACCCTGGTCGAGAATTTCCCCGGTTTCCCCGAGGGCATTCAGGGCCCCGAACTCATCGCTAACATGCGGCGTCAGGCAGAACGCTTCGGAGCGGAATACAAGCTGGCACACGTCAATAAGGCGGACCTGTCGACCAGCCCTATCACTTTGCAGGTCGGAAAAGATACTGTTCAAACTCGTACTCTCATTATTGCTAGCGGCGCCTCCGCACGATGGCTGGGATTGCCGAGTGAACAGGCGCTAATCGGGCATGGCGTCTCTTCCTGTGCCACTTGCGATGGCTTTTTCTTTTCCGGAAAAGATATCGCGGTCATTGGCGGCGGAGACTCGGCGATGGAAGAAGCTCTGTTCCTCACCCGCTTCGCAACCAAAGTCAATCTCATTCATCGGCGTGATCAGTTTCGAGCTTCCAAAATCATGTTGGAGCGCGCGCAGCAGCATCCCAAGATCGAAATGGTCACCAACGCCGTCGTCGACGAAGTTCTCGATCCATCAAAAAAAGAAGTCACCGCGCTGAAGCTTCGCGACATTCGCGACAGCAAGACCTGGGAACTGCCGGTCAGCGCCATGTTCCTGGGCATCGGCCACATACCCAACGCCAAAATGTTCGAGGGCCAGCTCGATACCGATCAGGATGGCTACCTGAAGACGACAAATTATGTCTTCACCAAGGTCCCCGGAGTATTTGCCTGTGGAGACGTCCAGGACCGGCGCTATCGCCAAGCGATTACAGCCGCCGGTTCCGGCTGCATGGCGGCTTTGGAAGTTGAAAAGTTTCTTGAAGATCAGGGGCACTGAGCCATCTGAGCAGGTTACTTTGCTGTATTACCGTCATTTACGTCCGTAATCTAGCTCCATCGGAAGATTGGAGATAGTCTTTCCGCCATGAAAGCCTTCTCCCTCGCCGCTCTCTTCCTGGTCCTCAACGTGTACCTTGCGCCCTTTGCCAATGCCCAAGACGCAGAAACATCTGGCACTCGCAAGCTCGTCACTCGAGTTACTCCGTCGTACCCGACAATCGCTCGCAATCTTAATCTGAGCGGGACGGTCCGGCTGGAGGTCACTGTGACGCCTTCCGGAACCGTCAAATCCGTTCAACTGCTCGGCGGCAATCCTCTGCTTGGGCAATCGGCTGAGACGGCCGTGCGCGAATGGAAGTGGGAAAAGAGCGATCACGAGACCGTCGAACACGTCGAAGCTCAATTCAAACCGTAGCGCTTGGGCTTGAACCCGCGCCGTGAATCCCGTTTGTGATACAACTTTCTGTGCTCCTGCAGAATTGGCACGTCCGCGCGGAGGCCACAGCAAAGCCTTGCTGAGAGCCGCCCTCATTTCCCTTTCAGAAAGCCGCGCACTTCGCGCTTGGGCCGAAAAATCGTCGTTAGGACAGCGAGTATCCGGCCGCTTTGTCGCGGGGACGCAGCTCGAAGATGCATTGCGCGTGACCCAGACCCTGAATGCTGCTGGAATGGCTGTGTCGGTCGACAATCTCGGCGAAAACGTGACCAATGTCGACGAGGCCCGCCAGAGCGCCGCACTCTACAAGCAACTGATCGCCGAAATGTCAGCACGCAAACTGAATGCCAACGTGAGCCTGAAGCTGACTCACATGGGCCTTGATGTCGACCCGAGTCTTGCCTTCGACCAAGTGCGAAACCTCGTAGCCCAGGCAGCAGCTTCGCAGCCCAAGAATTTTGTCCGGGTGGACATGGAGGGCTCTCCCTACACCCAGCGCACGCTCGACTTCATCCACGATTTACATCGCATCCCGGGAAATCGTGGCTGCGTCGGTGCCGTGATTCAGTCCTATATGCGACGCTCCGAGGCGGACGTCGCAGCCTTGCTGCAGGATAGTATCCGCATCCGTTTATGCAAAGGCGCCTACAAGGAACCGCCAGAGATTGCGTTCCAAGCAAAATCTGAAGTCGATGGAAACTACATCCGCCTGATGAAGCTGCTATTGAAAAGCGGCATTTATCACGGCCTCGCAACCCATGACCCCAACATCATTCGCGAAGCGCAAGCCTTTGTTATCCGCGAGAGAATTGCGCGTGACGCATTCGAATTTCAGATGTTGTATGGCGTTCGCCGCGACCTGCAGCAGTCGCTTGTGCGCGAAGGCTGGCGCATGCGCGTATACGTGCCGTTTGGAACGGAGTGGTATCCATATTTAATGAGGCGGATGGCAGAGCGTCCGGCAAACTTGCGCTTTGTACTGAAGAATATGCTGCGAGGATAGAATTAACTGGCCCTGTCGCTACTTGCCGCAAACGCCGCCCGGTTCGACTGCGGCAGTGTCGCGGTCACGCAGGTTCCCTTTCCGCTGGAGTCGATATCCAACGATCCGCCCACTTCATGAATTCGTTCTCGCATACCCGCCAGTCCCACACCTGTTCCGCCCGAAGCACGAAATTGCTCCAGGGTCTCCGGCGAGATGCCTGTCCCGTAATCACGCACCGCCAGCACAACATTGGCACCGTCAGCCTTGAAAGTCACTTCCGCTGACCGGCTTCCCGAATGACGATGAATGTTGGTGAGTGCTTCCTGCAAAATCCGGAACAGGGTGATTTCGACCTCGGGCGCAAGCCGCTGGGCGAGATCCTGGATGTCCACCTTGAGCGCAATTCCACTGCGGCTTGCAAACCCCTCGGTGTACCAGCGCGCCGCTGTCGAAAATCCCGCTTCTTCCAGTCCCGAAGGGTGTAATAAATGAGACAGCGTGCGAATCTCACGTAGCGAACGATCCAGCAAATCCATGCATTCCGCGAACCGCTTATCTTCCGGATGCGCGGCGGCCAGGGGCGACAGCACCATCTTTGCCGCTGCCAGGTATTGACCGGTGCTGTCGTGCAGATCCCGGGAAAGACGACGACGCTCTTCATCCTGGAGCGACATCAACCGCCCGCTCAGCCTTCTTGCTGCCTCGTTGCTGGCCACAGCAACTGATTCTGATGCTCGCGCCTTTTGCTCGGCTTCGCGAGCCTGGCTCTCCGCCATTTCTCGCGCCTCCAACTCCCCGCGGACCAGCCGGTAATGCCAGAACAGAAGTAGCACCGCGGTTATAAAAGTGATCGCGAGGAACGCAACCGCAACCATCAGGTGCATCCGCGAAGATGCGCGCGTTTGCTCGAGTTCGACCGCCTCTTCGTGTTGCATCTTCTGCGTCACGGCAACGATCTCCTCGGCAAACGCTACACTTTGGCGCGTCATTTCCGGCTGACCCGGTGGCGCTGATTGGCCGCTCTTCTTTAGGTTGATCGAGTCTTCCCAAAGCTTCATTCGATCGCCGACCAATTTTTCCAGCGTATTGCATTGTGATTGCTGTTCCGCGCTGGAGCGGGTGCTTTGGCGCAAATCGGCGAGTTCCGTGGGAATGGTGGCGACGGTCTTTTCGTATTGACCCAAGGCGTCAGCATCGCCGCTGAAAACATACGTGAGCCGTGCACGCGCAGCGGCTGCAATGGCCGACTCCGTTGTCCCCAGCAGCACTTGAATGTGCTGAGCGTGCTGCACTGCCCGCTCACTCTCCGTGAACGCGTGCAGGGCTCCGTACACCACCAGTGCGCAAGCGAGCAGCAGGCCAATAGCAATCAGGAACGCAATCCGGGCTTTCAACAAGCTCGACATGATTAAGGAGAGCTACTAATTATGCGTACTGGTGGCCGGAGTTGCTTCGTGAATAGCCGGATTCTAGCAGCTTACTAAGTAGGCGTCAGTACTCGATTGCCAACTCAAGTTCAGCGCGGAGGCCGCGGTACATACCTGTTTGGACCGGTCCGCTGCTGATCGTTCTGCTCCGGCGCAGGGTTGTTCGAATCCTGTGGGGCCGGTGCCAACGGCAGCCGCGATGCCCCATTCAGAATGTTTCGTTCCTGCGGCGAGAAGTCATTGAAGCGACCTGACTGCAATTCGCGCTGGCGTGCATCGGGTGGCATCGCGCGCAAGGTCTCAATAGCGTTGCGCACGGCGCGTCGGCGATCTGCAGGCAAACTATTGAACTGCTGTCCAATACCGCGAAGATCCTGCTTCTGCGTAGGCGTCAAGTGTTCCCAAGTCTCCATGCGGCGCAATACCTGCTGCTGCCGGTCTGGAGGCATACTGTTGAAGCGCTGCAAGCGCTGTTCGTACTGGCGCTGGGTTTCGCGCGGCAATCTTCGGAAAGCCGGGTCGCTTTCTAAAGTCTTCCTACGCTGCTCCGGAGGCAACTCGCGTTGCCGGTTCAACCACTGCCCTGAATGATGCCCCTGCGCGGGTGGCTGATACGGTCGATACTGTGGCTGAGGAGCAGGCTGAAAATTCGGCCGCGACAACTCGCGGTTACTCTGCGGATTCGAAGGCGGACGATTGAACTGAGGACGCGACTGGCGTGGTTCTTCCCTCCGCGGCTGGCGATTCTCTTGCCGGGGTTGCTGCACGTTCGGGCGCGGCACCGAACGCTGCTGATCATGTCGATTCTGCGCGAGCAACGGTGACGTCCCCAGGGCCAGCAACAAACCTGCCCAGCTACACCATTGGCGAATTTTCCCTCGCGCCGTCATCTTCTATCCCCGGAAACCTACATCTTGCAGGTGCCCGCGCATGATTGCGCGTGACCCCGCCACTTCATTACGGATTCGCGTTCACGTCCTGCTGTACCTGCAAATCGTCGAGCAAACTCGCGGCAGAATCCGGATCCGAATCGGAAAGCATGTCGTGGTCCTTGTCGAGCACCTGCAAATCACTGACTGCGCTGCCTACGGCTACAGGCACAGGTTTCGCAGATTGACGATATTGCTCAATCCAAGTCCCCAAACTCACGCCAACAACCAGCACCACCGCGGCGGCCACCGCGACCACCGGGCGTCTCAACCACGAAAACCAGCTGTGCTGTTGCTTGGCGGCCTCTTCGCGCAACCGCGCCTGAAGCCGCACATCAAAATAGGGTGATGGTTCAGGCGCCTGCCACTCGTCGAGCAGCGCCATCGTCTTGCGCAACTCATCCAGCACCCCGGCACACCCGGTGCAGGAGCGCAGATGCAGGTTGACCTCTGGTTCGGCGGCTACGAGTCCGGCGGCCAGGTCCGGGAGCAGTTCGCGAATTTCATTGCACTTCATGACAGTTCCTTCTTCATGTTGCCGGACATTCCTGTCCGGCAATGTTGCTAAACAAATTCTTTCAGCTGCGTCCGCAACGTTTCGTACGCGCGGAACAACAGCGACTTGGTGGCTGACTCACTCAACTTCAAAACCTCTGCTATCTGCCGATAATCCATCTGCTGATACTTGTGCATCAGCACTGCCATCTTCTGCCGCTCGGGCAAGGCTTCTACCTTCTGCCGGATGGCCGCCAACCTTTCGCGCCTGACAATCTCTTCTTCCACCGTTGGCGTTTTGTCGGCCAAGTCTGGCGTCTGTCCCGTTTCCTCGTCCGCTTCGTCCAGGTTCACCATGTTCTCAGCGCGCTCGTGTCTTGTGTCGCGCGCAAAATTCACGCCAAGGTTGGTCGCGATCCGATACAGCCAGGTGCTGAACTTCGCGCTCGGCTCGTAATTCGCCCGCGACCGGTACACCCGCAGAAAAACTTCCTGCGCCAACTCCTCCGCCGTAGCAGAATTATGCGCCATCCGGTACATGAAGCTAATAATCGGCCGACGATACTTCTGCACCAGGTAGTCGAATGCCGCGTCATCTCCGGCCTTTACCCTCAACATGACTTCGGCATCCGAGATCGCGTTCGCATCCACCCCAGCTGACGCGCTTCCGCCAACTGCAAGCAATCCGTGATTTAAGGCCACGCTGCTCACACTAGAATCAACCCGATCGGATTCAGAAAGTTGCGCCTCCGACGACTCAGAATCCCGGCCGGAACTCATTGGTTCTGAGGGACTTAGGTCCTGACTGGCGGGTTTTCGCTTCTTCCACATGTAAAGATAGTTGAAATTTGACAAAAGAGGGCGGCTGGATACACTATCCCGAGTTCGCCCGAGCTTCCGCAGTAAGGCTACCACGCTGGGGCAGGGGTGTTGTGCCTCTATCGATGCGCTCGAACCGACGGTACAAGGTCTCATGCAGTGGACAGCCTTGAACCACGACGAGGATCGATTCGGGCCGGCACAACTAGGGCGCCAAATTGCAGGAATACTCCCCCGATCAACTCAAGTGGCGAGCGCATGAAGAATGCGCCCCGAGCCACCTTAGCTGCGACGCTTCTGTGAGAATCGCCTTGAGCCGCCAAGCCACGTAAGAGCCGCCTGAGCCGCAAAGCGGCGGCAGACTAGAGCCCAGGGCGTAAGCCCTGGGTACAAATTCATGAAGAGTCAGCACCGATGGTGCGAAAGAACTGCACTCTACTTTCGCTCGACCTTGAGCCGTTCCCTCACCAGCGCGGCAGAAATCCCCAACACGCGAATCACTTTGTTTCGGCTGGTCTCGCCGGCGGCAATCATCACCGCCGAACGTGGCACCCGGAGAATTCCGGAGAAAAATTCAACGCACGCCTGATTCGCCTTCCCATCCACCGGAGGCGCAGTCAAAGCCACCTTGAACGCGTCTCCTAATTCTCCGAGAATCGCGTTCCGTTTCGAACGTGGCTGGACCTTGATCGCGAACGTCACTCCCGACGCGGTTTCGTTGATCGCAATCACGTCCTATATGATAAGCACGAAGTAGCTGTTAGCGATCGGCTCTTAGCTCTTAGCCAAGAACGAGAGCGATTAAGCTGCGAGCTGACAGCTGAAAGCTTTCTCTGGGCCCATAGCTCAACGGTTAGAGCAGCAGACTCATAATCTGTTGGTTCTAGGTTCAAATCCTAGTGGGCCCACCAGAAGACCAGTTGCTAGTGGCTAGTTTCCAGTAGCTAGTTCACAAGATGCATACAATTACGCTTGCTCTTGCCGCGCAGGCACGTAAGTGCCGGGAAGGCAGTGCGCGCCCCGAGTTCGCTTCAGCGGACCGTACACATTCCTCGAGGTAGCGGGTGGTCGCACAGGTCTTCTCGAGCATTTGTGCTTCCCTCCCCATAACCCAGTCTTATGGACGCGCGCCGATTTTCCGTTTTGCACAATGACGATCTGCATCGAATAGAGACATCAAAGACAAAGAACGCCAAGGAGTACAGGCCATGCAGATTCAACTTAGCCCAGCCCACACCGATGCCGGCAAGGTGGACTTCACTGAACTCGAGGACAGGGTTCGTCAGCGAGCTTATCAACTGTTCGAACAGAGAGGCTGCGTGCATGGTTACGCGCTCTGCGACTGGCTGGAAGCCAAAGCCGAGGTGCTCGGCGTGACCAAAGGCGAATCTTATCTGGAAAACGTGCCCCCGTCAGCAAAGCAGATAACCGGCAAACCATAACGCTGGAGCGCTGGATTTGCAGAGTTTCCGGGTTGTTCGATAAGCCCTAGTCCGCCGCTGAAGTGTCGTTCTCTCCCACCGCGCCGCTCATCAGCATCTTTTTCAGTCGCATCTTCTCGTCCATAAGAGCCTTGATTTGCGCAGCATCCAGCGTCTTCATCGACTCTAATTGCCGCTGAATTCGCTCTAGCCTGCGTTTGTAGTCGAGTCGTCGCAATGCTCGCGCCGCGCCATCAACCTTCTCGGCCGTGAGTTCCTCGTCATGCTTCATCAGGATCGCCGCCAGCAGTCCGCGATCGGAATCGGAAAGCGGCAGATCCATCGGCTCCGAACCATCCGGCGCGTTCAGCAGGGCTTCGATCAAGGACTCCGTCCCGAGCCCCACATGCATCCGCTCCGACGCAAGAAAGAACTTCGCCTGTCGCACCGGATCGAACGCATCGTCTGCACCTGAGCGGTCGGAAACGTAACCTTCTGATTCAGACTGATCTCCCGAAGCCAGCGCGCGAATAAGAATCTTCTCTGCATCCGTGACCTGCGCCTCGGGTACCGCCTTCACCTCGGTTGTCTTGCGCGAGGCGGCAGCATTCTTCAGTTCCTGCCGCAACACGGCAGAATCCACGCTCAACTTCTGCGCGATCTCCTGCGCCAATTCGTCGCGAACAATGCGGCTGGGCACCCGCTGAATATGCGGCAAGAGATAATTCACCGCCTTCAACTTGCCCTCGCCGCTGCGCACCTGGAACTGCGCCCGCGCCCGCTCGATCAGGTAATCAAAATACCGCTGCGAATTTTTCAGCGCTGCCGCATACGCCTCTTTTCCCTTGCGCCTTATAAAGAGGTCCGGATCGAATCCCTGCTCCAGAGTCAGCACGCGAATTTCGAATTCTTCTTCCACCAGCAACCCGAGCGTGCGCTCGGTAGCTTTGGCGCCCGCAGCATCGGGATCGAAATTCACCACTACCTGTTTGCTGAACCTGCCCAGCAGTGCGGCTTGCGCCTGCGTGAACGCCGTTCCGGAACTGGCGATCACGTTGTGAAATCCTGCGGCAAACACGGAAATGCAATCCATCTGTCCTTCTACCAGGATGGCGTACTTCAGCGCGCGAATGGCTTCTTTCGCCTGGTCAAGATTGAACAGCACGCGCGACTTCGAATAGATCGCCGTCTCCGGCGAATTCAAGTACTTCGGCCCGGCCTTCTCGTCGGTCGAGAGCGTTCGCCCGGTAAACGCAATCACCCGCCCGCCATCATTCGCGATCGGAAACATCACGCGGTTACGGAACTTGGAGTACATGGAGGCGGCCGTCGGCCGGCGGTCGTCGGTCGTCGGAAAGCCGTCCTTGGTCGTTGGTCCTTGGTCCTTGGCCGAAACGGACCCGTTCTGCCCCTGCGGGTTTTCGGCCGACGACCGACGACCGACAGCCGACGACGAACTCTCTTTCCACGAAAACAACCCGCTCTCCCGCAACACTTCCTCGCTGAACTCGCCCTTCAGGCGATCGCGCAGTAAGAATCCAGAGTCCGGTGCGAAGCCAATGCGGAATTTGCGGATGGTTGCTTCATCGAGTCCCCGCCCAATGAGGTATTCCCGTGCACGCGCCCCCTCTGAGCGCCACAAACATTCCTGGAAAAATGACGCCGCCCGTTCGTGGATTTCCAGCAACGCCGTGCGCAGTTTCGCATCCCGCGCCTCGCCTTCGCTGCTGAAAGTAGTTTTGGGCATCGGCACGCCCATCTTCTGCGCGACCACGCGGATCGCTTCGGGGAACGAAATGTTTTCGAGCTCTTGCACAAATTTAAAGACGTCCCCTGACTTCCCACACCCGAAGCAGTGAAAGAACTGGCGCGTGGCATGCACCGAGAACGACGGCGTCTTCTCTTTGTGGAAAGGGCACAGTCCGGAGTAGTTCTGCGCGCCCGCCTTCTTCAAGCTGATGTAGTCCCCGACCACGCGGACGATGTCCGCCTGCTGCTTCAGGGTTTGCGCGAAATCGGAGGCCAACGCCATTGGAAAGGTCTGTTGCGATTATCTTTCAGGGCTGTCGATTAGCATAGCTGGATGTTTGTGGAACCCTGTGGGAAAATGAAGCAGTTCTCAGTTCTCAGTTTCCAGTTCTCAAAAAAACCCTCAGAAATTGTTTTGGGAAGAGCACGACAATTGTTTTGGGAAGGGCACGACTTCAGTCGTGCCGCTCACGGTCCCAAGATGGAGCGGGCTTTAGCCCTTGAGGGAATCGCAAACTTGCCCTCTCTATTCATCTGTGACAGTGCTTCTCAGCTCTCAACACGAAGTATGGCCTGGTGTTCTTTGCGATAATGGTGCCGAACCTTAAACCGCAAAGATCGCAAAGCACGCAAAGAAGACAAGAAAAGCTGATAGCTGGTAACTGACAACTCGGGCATCCAACCGCATGTTTCGTTGCGAAATCGCCTCATTCTTTGTGCAAAAAGCAGAGTTGTTGCAGTGTTAGAATTCTCCCCGCACAGGAGCACGTCTATGTCTGAAAAGCTTCCTCCCGGCTCCGATCCGAGTCCCTCCAAAGACAACCAAAAACGCGGAACCACCCGGCGCACATTCCTGAAGTCCGCAGGAATCGTTTCTGCCAGCGTTGCCGGCGCCGAAATGTTGAGCGGCGTTCCGCGTGCTGAAGCCGAAGCGCAAGCGGGTGCGGTAGGTCCCGGCAAAGTTCCGCTGAAGCTGCGGATCAACGGCGAAGTGCGCGCGGTGAGTGTCGAGCCGCGTACCACGCTCGCCGAGGCCTTGCGCGACGAATTGCACCTGACCGGAACCAAGGTGGTGTGCGACCGCGGCTCTTGTTCGGCGTGCACAGTGATGCTCGACAAGACGCCGGTCTGCTCGTGCATGACGCTCGCCGTCGACGTCGGCGATCGCAACGTCACGACTATTGAAGGTCTCGCCCACGGCGAAGGCCTCCATCCGATTCAGGCGGCCTTCATCGAGCACGACGCCCTGCAGTGTGGATTCTGCACCTCAGGCATGCTAATGAGTTGCGCCTCGCTGCTGGAGCGCAATCCCAAGCCCAGCGCCGATGACGTGCGAACCGCGATCAGCGGTAACATCTGCCGCTGCGCTACTTATCCAAGAGTTCTGGAAGCGGTGGTCGCCGCCTCCCAGAGTAAGGGGGCTTAGCCATGCCGGTTCAGGAACAGTCCCAGCAGAGCAAAGACGTAAAGGGCGGCACCAAGGGCGAACCCAAGCCGGTGCAGCATAGCCGCGAAAAGGATCAGGCCAAAAAGGCGACGCCAGCTCAGCCTTCCAATCACGACATGAAAGTGCGTTCGGGCATCGTCTCCGCCGCCGCGCAACAAGATGCGATCACGGAAGTGACCCGCGTCGTACCCGCCGGCGAACCCGCCCAACTGGCTAATAATGACGAACTCAAATTGATCGGCAAGCGAGTCGCTCGGATCGACGGCCCGATGAAGACTACGGGACGCGCCCGCTACACAGCCGACGTCTACCTCCCAGGAATGCTTTACGGCGCAATGATCACTTCGACGGTGCCGCATGCGCGCATCCGCTCTATTGACGTCACCAACGCGAAGGCCTACCCAGGCGTGAAGGGCGTTTACATCCTGCAGCACATCAGTGACATGGCCGAGGTAAAAGACAAATCAAAAGAGCTTCCCTCGAAGTACCCGATTGTGCGCTTTGCCGGTCAGCCCATTGGAGGCGTCGCAGCAACTTCACAGGCTGCGGCGAACGAGGCTGTGAAGCTGGTCCAGATCGATTACGAGCAACTACCGTTTGTGACCAGCGTTGAAGATGCGCGCCGTCCGGGCGCGCCCCTGGTTTATCCCGCGCCCGCAGCCATGGGTGCGACGGCGGGCGGCGGCGGTGGCGAAGAGGATGTTCCGCAGAAAGGCAACGTGCGCGGTCCGGCCAGGAGTCGCCGCGGCGGCCCGCATGGAGACCTCGCACAAGGCTTTGCGGAGGCGGACTCAGTCGTCGAAGGCGATTACCGCACCCAGGTGCAAACCCACTGCTCGCTCGAAACCCATGGTGTCGTCGCGGACTGGAAGCCTGAGCTGCTCACGGTTTACGCATCGACGCAAGGCACCGCGACGGTGCGCGACGAAATGGCAGAGGTGTTTGGAATTCCCAAGGCGAAGGTGCGGGTCATTACCGAATACATGGGTGGCGGCTTTGGCGCGAAGTTTGGCGCTGGTAACTTCGGAGTCGCCGCGGCTGCGCTCTCGAAGCAGGCCGGCGCTCCGGTGAAGATGATGCTGACGCGCAAAGAGGAACAACTCTCGTCCGGCAATCGTCCGGATGCGCGCATGCACATGAAAATCGGCGCGAAGAAAGATGGCACCCTCACGGCCATGCAGTTGGTGAGCTACGGCACTGCGGGCGTTGGCACTGGTGCGGGAACATCTGGCCCGACGCAGAACATGTACAAGTGCGCCAACGTGCACACGGAAGAGTACGACGTCTTCACCAATGCCGGCCCGGCGGCCGCAATGCGTGCTCCCGGACATCCGCAGGGTGCATTCGCTCTCGAGCAGGCCATTGACGAACTCGCGGAAAAACTCGGCATGGATCCCCTCGAATTCCGAGACAAGAACGACGAGCATCCGGCACGTCGTGAAGAGCGCCGAATTGGCGCGGAACTCAGCGGTTGGTCGCAACGGCACAAACCCGGAGCGGATTCCGGCCCCGTAAAGCGCGGGTTGGGGATGGCGCAAGGTGTCTGGTATCGGATCGCCGATGTGGGTGCGAGCGCAGAAGTGCGCATCGGGCGCGACGGTTCCGTCGAATTCATGTCGTCGGTGCAGGATATCGGCGGCGGAATTCGCACAGTCCTGGCCCAGGTTGTTGCCGAAGAACTCGGACTGCAGCCGCGCGATATCGCAATGAAGATCGGCGACACCACTTACCCGCAAGGCCCGCCTTCCGGCGGCAGCCAGACGACAAACTCGATTACTCCATCCGCTCGCAACGCCGCTTACAAAGCGAAGCGGATGCTGCTGGAAGAGATTGCGCCGGGACTCAACGTCAGTGCCGACGATCTGGTGATGAGTGATGGCAAGGTATTTGCTAAGGACAATCCATCTGTGTCGTTGATTTTCAAGCAAGCGGCCGCGCGCATGAAGACGGATGACGTCTCCGCAACTGCCAAGCGCGGGGAAGACTACAAAGAGGCTGGCGGCGGGCGTGGTCGCTTCATCACTTATGGCGGCGTGCAATTCGCGCAGGTCGCCGTCGACACCGAAACAGGCGTGATCAAAGTCGAAAAAGTCTGGGCTGTCCACGATTGCGGCCGCCCCATGAATCCACTGCTTTTGGAAAACCAGATCAACGGCGGAGTGCTGCAAGGCATTTCTTACGCGCTCTACGAAGATCGCGTGATCGATCGTAACTACGGCTACGTGCTGAATCCGAACCTGGAACAGTACAAGGTGATCGGCTCGCGCGAGACGCCGGAAATCAAAGTTCACGTCATCGAGAACATTCTGGGACTCTCTTCGACCGACGCCGGCGGCATCGGCGAACCGGCGAAGATTCCTACCGCAGCCGCTGTCGCCAATGCCGTTTACAACGCGACCGGTGTGC
>Ga0157372_10003986_pt1 | contig 15851 bp, 14 predicted proteins | sample C55metaG_FD_115307 | JGI IMG/M metagenome (GOLD analysis project Ga0157372, IMG submission 115307) | Corn rhizosphere microbial communities from Kellogg Biological Station, Michigan, USA - C5-5 metaG | ecosystem: Host-associated > Plants > Roots > Rhizosphere > Soil | place: USA: Michigan... | reverse complement strand
TTACTAAAGTTTCATTGACTCCCAATGCGGCCTAACCTACTGTAAACGTCCACACGCAATTTCTTGGAGCCTGAAGGATCGATCGCTTTGGGACAATTGTGCGTTGATAGCTGTAAGATGTGGTGCGCGCGCCGGATTCTGATTTGGGCGGACCCACTGAAACGTATCACGTGTCGCGAATTTTTGAGCCACGAACGATGCTTCGATTTCGTCGACCATACGAAAATGTTGCCTTGGGTGCCTTGTGAATTCAATGTTACTTGTGATCGGTGTTCTTCGGTCGGCTGAGACGCGAGCGCTCTTCAGCGAAGCCATCGGCTCTGACGGCCATCGACTGGTGCAGGCTGGCAGTTGCGAGCAGGCCGAGGTTCTCCTGAAGAATGGATTGGAGCCCGATCTAGTCGTTTACGAATCTTCAGGATCTGACAGTATCCATGAACTGCGGCAGATCGTGCGGGTCGCATCAGGGTGTGCAGTGTGTTTGATCTACGGACCAGGGGACCAGCGACTCAGGGTCCATGCAGCAGAGCTTGGAGTTGCGCGATTCATTCAGCGCCCTTTCATGGAGATCGAGGTGACCTCCATACTGGAAAGCCTCGGCTCCAAACCGGAGATTCCCGCAATCCGGGAGCCAGAAGAATGTTCCGGTAAGGCGATCGTCGAGGAACTCGGGGACGGAAGGTATTTCCTGGCCGCATCGCCGGGGATGTTGAAGATCCACCGGCAGGTTCATCTTTTGGCGGATGTTGACGCGCATGTCTTAATCCTTGGCGAGAGCGGGACCGGTAAGGAAATAATCGCTCATTTGATTCACAAGCATTCGCGACGCTCGCAGCATCGCTTTGTCAACGTGAATTGCGCCGCACTTCCGTCGGATTTGCTCGAGAGCGAACTCTTCGGGTACCAGCAGGGCGCTTTTACGGGAGCCATCAAAGATAAACCTGGCAAGTTCGAACTTGCTAACCGCGGCACACTTTTGCTCGACGAAATCGGCGAGATGAGTGCGTTGATGCAAGCGAAGCTTCTCCACGTGTTGGAAGATGGCCAGTTTGCGCGACTTGGTGCAAGAGAGAGCAGCAAGGTGGATGTGCGCGTACTAGCGGCGACCAATGTGGAGATTGAAAGCGCTTTGGTCGGCAAGACCTTCCGCGAGGACCTCTACTACAGACTGAATGTCTTTACGATAAATGTACCGCCTCTGCGCCAGCGGCGTGATGAGATTCCATACCTGATTGAAGAGATTGTTCGCAGATCCCCCGAAGAGTTGCGAAGCGGCGGTGACTTCCATTTCTCATCACGTCTGATGGATGCCGTTCTGCTTTATTCTTGGCGTGGGAACGTCCGGGAACTGCGTAATTTTGTTACACGCACGATGACGATGCGCGACACCGGAGCTGCAATCCAAGAGCTGGAGAATAAGATTGCAGGATGCCAGCGGCTGGAGCCACAAGGGGGACCGACCCATGCAGCACATGCAGCCAAGCCGGGCATGCGGACAGTGGTGCGGGAGATCAAAGAGCGGACAGAGGCCCAGATGATTCAGGATGCGCTTGAGGCGAATGGATGGAACCGTCGTCACGCAGCGCGTCTTTTGAACATCAGCTACCGCGGCTTGCTGTACAAAATCCAGCAGCACCGTTTGTCACCCGGGCAAGTCTCGATACCGCGGCCGCTATAGGGCTTTAGAGGCTCAGACAGGCGCGTTCTGGCGCAGGTCTTCCACACGTCGGCAGTCTTTGAGCGACCCTCGACCTGCGAGCGCCTGCAGTTTGCAAGTGTTTGCACACTGCTCTGTTGCGCTTTGCAAGCTTTTGCATACCCAGCCAATTCTTCCGCAGCTCTCGATGTAAAGTTCAACGATTTCGCTCCATTCCTGACCCGGAGAGGCGCGAGCTCTGGTCACGCGATTGCAACAAGTCTGACAAGACTAGAAGCCATGACTGAAGAAACGGCTCGCATTTTACGCTTCACAAAGCTGCCCGAAGCTGACCAGATCTTTGGGCGCACGATGAAGATGCGAGCGGTTCGAATGGAGGTCGAACAGGCGATGCGCGACGATCTTCCTCTTCTAATTGAGGGGGAAAGCGGAACCGGAAAGGAGATCATTGCACGGTATGCTCATTTGAATTCGGGTCGCGCTTCAGGGCCGTTCGTGCGTGTGAATTGCGGGTCGATGCGGGGCGCGATGTTGGAGAAGGAAATATTTGGGGCGGCTCTAGGGACGGCGTCACACAATATCGATGGGGACAGCCTGATCGGAATGGCTGAAGGTGGAACGCTCTTTTGCGACGACATTGCGGAGATTGAACCGGGCCTTTGTCGAAGGTTGGCTAATGTGGTGAGCGGCGCAGCCTCGGGGTCTACCCGAATAGTTTGCGCATCGAGCGGGTTTCGGCACAGAGGGGCTGGCGAGCAGCTATCCTCAGATGATTTATCGAATCATTTCGCACATCGCGTTCACATACTGCCCCTCAGGGAGCGCAAACAGGACATTCCTGTGCTTTGCGAGTACCTGATTCACAAGCTTGCGCAGAACCTCGATCGGCCCATGCCGAGGATAAGTACTGACGTGCTTGCATCCTTCGAGCAGTGGGATTGGCCGGGGAACATCCGAGAACTAGAGAATTGGATTGCGCGAATCGTTATTTTCGGCACCGAGGAGGCAATTGGCTTTGATTTCATGCGTCAAGCCGGGCTTCGCCAGGTCTTCGCTGCCCGGCCTCATCGTGGAGTTCACGTGAGATTGAACAGACGGAGCCGCTTTGGAAGGTAGACTTAGGAACGCTCTGACGAAAGGTGACTACCGATGACCGGTAGGTAACCCGCATGCAAAGACTACTTTTGCGGCGATGAAGAAAGAATGAAACGCTATCGAATTTGCAATCACAATTTTACGGGCCAACGTGGTAAAGCGGAATATGGTTATGAGGGGTAATCGCACGCAAGTTACCGTAGCGGTAATTGAACGCCCCTAATAGGGCATTGTGGAAGCCCCTGAGGTCACCGACTATTAAGCAGGATTCCCCGCCCTTTTCTTGGAAATTGGCGTTTGCCGGGTGGAGAGACCAGTGATTTGCGGTTTTGAAAGAATCCAGAGCTTGTAGCTCACAGGGCGAAGCTATGCTCTGCTCACAGCCTAAGCGGGAGAATTGAAGTGCCAGGATTGCAGCAAATAGAGCGAGACCCGGGACCATGGTGCGCGGTATATACGCGCCATCAGCACGAGAGGACCGTCACCGAGATGCTGGAATCGAAGGGCTTTGAGGCATTCTTTCCATCATATGAGTCCGTTCGGAAGTGGAAGGATAGGCGGAAAGTGATCTCGTTGCCGCTTTTCCCCTGCTATGTATTCGTGAGGGGTGCAATCGAGCGGCGTCTTCCGGTACTCACCACACCTGGCGTGCACATGCTGATCACCTCTGGCGAACAGGTCGCTACGGTGCCGGAACAGGAGATCGAAGCTATCCGTAGAACTGTTCAGGCTCAAATCGGTGTGGAACCCCATCCGTTCGTTCGCTGTGGGGAGCGGGTGAGAGTCGTTCGCGGATCGCTCGAAGGTGTCGAAGGGGTCCTTGCGCGGAAGAAGAATTTGTACCGCCTGATACTTTCCGTGGAAATGCTGGCGCAGTCAGTCGCCGTAGAAATCGACGCGCAGGATGTTGTGCCAGTGGTCAAACAAAACATAGTGAGGCTGGATTCGGCTCAGTACAGATCCTCTGATTTTCAGCCGAAGTCGCACGCGGGAGACTAGTAGAGTTCGCGGCGAACCCGACGAGAGATGGGCCCGCGAGCATCACAATTTGGCCGGTCATGAACGGGAGTGGTAATGAGATTGAGTTTTTTGCAGGCGTTGTTTATGGGAGTGCTCATCGTTCTCGCACTGGGGCCCCGAGCAGGACGTGCCCAAGCAGCTGCGGACGATAGTGCTGCTCCAATAACGTCAAATGCACAGTCGGACCCAGCATCGACGAACAAGGCGCATGATGACAGTTTTGTGATCGGGAACGACGATGTGCTCGCCATCAGCGTCTGGAAGGAATCGGAACTTACGAAATCGGTTCCTGTGCGCTCAGACGGAAAGATTTCACTTCCGCTTGTTGGTGAAATCCAGGCGGCCGGCCGAACTCCGCTGCAACTCGAGAATGAGATCAGCGGCAAGCTGAAAAACTTCATCACGACACCCGAGGTCACGGTGATTGTTGAGAAGGTGAACAGCCGCAAGTACAACGTACTTGGAGAAGTGTCTAAGCCGGGGTCGTATTTATTGACCACAAGTACCACGGTGATGGACGCCATCGCGGCTGCGGGTGGCTTTCGCGACTTCGCGAAGAAATCCGGTGTCTATATTCTCCGCAAGGGCCCTGATGGAAAAGAGGCCCATCTGAAGTTCAACTATAAGGACTTCGTCAAAGGCAAAGGTTCGGCTCAGAACATCAAGCTCGAGCCGAATGACACGATCATTGTTCCCTAGAGGGTTGTTATGTTGAAGGTTGCCTGTTTCTGTCTCGCAATGGCGCTAACGACGCCGGTATGGTGTCAGGTTGAGCCTGCGGCAGTTGGTGGTGGATTTGAACTGGACGACATACATATGATGACGCCCCCGCCTGTAAGCAGAGACGTCAGTCCCGTTGTTGTTGGAGTGGAGAAGCGCACGAACTTTCTTGATGCCGGCCTGGTTTTCACCGGATCGTACACGGACAATCTGATGTTCGGCGGCAATGCGGGTAAGGTTAGCGATGAGGTCTACTACTTTCTGCCATCAGTGGACCTAGATCGCAGATCATCACGAAGTGGCGAAACGCTCCATTACTCCGCCGGTTTCACACTCTATGATCACGTGGATCAACTCAACGGAGCGACTCAGGATGCTGCCGGCCAATATCGGTTTCACCTCAGCCCGTATGCAGTGATCGAGGTCAACGACAGATTTCAGCAAAACTACAACCTCTACAATCAATCGAATCCATTCGTAAGCGGAGGTGCGGTTGGTGGAACCGGACCGTCCAATAACATTCTCGTAGCGCCGTTCGCAAATCAGATCAGTAACTCGGCGGGAGTGGGCATCTCGGATCAATATGGAAGAAACGCGATGATCGGCGCAAGCGGAGCTTATACCTTCTACAAGTTTTCAGATAGCGCCAAGAACGCAGGACTAAATGATGAGTACATGACCAGCGGTGTTGCGTTTTACAGCCGCAGGATCGCGCCGTCTGAATACATCGGAATAACTGATCAGTTTGCGAAATACATCACTCATCCAACTAACAGTTACACCGCTACCAATACGATCCTGGGCTTCTACACTCATTACTTCACCAAGAATTTCTCCGCCTCTGTTCTTGGCGGTCCTGAGCACTACACTGCATGGGGCTCGGGAACCGCTAAGCGGCAATCCTGGACCCCCGCAGTGCAGGGAAGCTTCGGGTGGGAGTCGGGCCGTACCAGTCTTTCTGCAACTTTCAGCCACATTGTCGCAGGAGCCCCGGGGTTGATCGGTACCTTCCAAGCCAACGTTGCGGGTCTGAATGGACGCATGATTTTTGCACGTACCTGGAGTGCCGGAGCAGATGCGGAATACATGCAGGAGAAGAACGTAAATCCGCTCCTGTATCCGGGAGGGCACACAATCTCAGGCGGGATTGACCTGCAACACCGAATGGGCGAGCGAACGAGTGTAGCAATCGGTTATGGGCATTTCCATGAGAGTTACGGTCAGCTTGGAACTGTAACTGCCTTTTCCCCCGACTCCAACCGAGTTTATTTGTCGCTCAACGTCGGGTTTCACCGGCCGTTAGGGAGATAAGATGCCCGACATACTTGAAGAGCAAGAAGCAACACAATTCGACTTCGAACGCTATCTTGACATCGTGCGCCGTCGCCATATCCACTTCCTGGTGCCAGTTTTTTTCGGCTGGCTTCTGGTATGGAGTCTCAGCTGGATACTGCCGACGCGTTACACTTCCAGCACTCTGATTCTGGTGGAGCAACCGACGATGCCAGAGAGCTATGTTGCTCCAAACGTAAATGAAAATCTCCAGGATCGATTGCAGAGTATTTCACAGCAGATTCTCAGCCGTACGCGTCTCCTGACCATCACTGACAAGCTGCATCTTTTTGAAGGGAATAAAGCGCCAGCCAGCGCCGAAGAGAAAGTTGAGGCAATGCGCAAGGCTATAAGGGTTGACCTTGTGCAGGGACGTAACAACGAAATCACCGCGTTCAGAGTCGCATTCTCTGCGCATGACCCACTGGTTGCACAGAAGGTGACGAATGAACTCACTCAACTGTTCATCAATGAAAACTTGAAGGTCCGCCAGGAACAGTCAGAGGGCACAACTCGCTTCATCGAGTCTCAGCTGGACGATGCCCGCGCTGCACTTGCGGCTCAAGAGGCAAAGGTCCGGGAGTTTCAGGGCGTACATCAGGGAGCGCTGCCGACCCAGCAGACCTCCAATCTTCAAATACTTGCTGGCCTTCAGGGCCAGTTGCAGAACGAACAAGATTCACTCAACACAGCCCGGCAGCAGCGAGTTTACTTTCAGTCGCTGATCGAACAATACAAGAACATTCACGCGACAGGCCGATCGGTGGATGGTTCGCCCAGTGAAGTCACTGCACTTGATCAAGAACTGGCCAAATTGAGATCTCAGCTGACCGATCTCAGCTCACGCTATACGGACTCCTACCCAGACGTCCAGAAGGTGAAGGCGCAGATTGCCAGGACAGAGAAACAGAGGCAAGATCTGATCGCCACCCCGAAGACATCTTCCAGACAGGCCAGCGATTCAGAAAGTGCGCCGCTGCTCCAGTTGCAGGGTCAACTGCAGGCGAATCAGGTTGAGATTGCAAATCGCGAACGTGCCATTGCAGGTCTTGAGGCGCGTATTAATGAGTACCAGGGGAGACTGAACGCACAACCGGCGATTGAACAGCAGCTCGCGGAACTCAACCGTGGGTACGAACAGTCGAAGGCAAACTACGATGATCTTCTGAAGAAGAAAAACCAATCCGCGATGGCGACCAGCATGGAGCAGATGCAGCAGGGTGAGCGATTCACGATGCTTGATCCTCCGAGCCTCCCAACGAAGCCGGATTTTCCCAACCGATTGAAGTTCTGCATTGTCGGAGTTGCGGCCGGGATCGGTTTGGGCTGTCTGGTCGTCTTCTTGTTCGAGTTCCTGGATGATCGGCTGCATTCGGAAAAGGAAATAAAGTCCCTGCTTTCGATGCAGGTCATGTCAGAGATACCCGAAGTCCAAAGTCCATCGGACTTGCTGAGGCAGAAGAAGCGTCTTGCATGGGGTTGGGCATTGACGGCAGTCGTTTGTGTGGTGATTGTAATGGGCTCCGCTTACAGTTATTTGCGAGGATAGTTCACAGGCTGACATGTACAAGAGCTTTTACAATCTCGCTCGAAACCCCTTCGATCTGACGCCGGATCCGACGTGTTTTGTTCCGACCGTCCGCCACAATGAAGCTCTGGCCGCCCTGTACTACGGAATTCGGCGGCACAAGGGCGTCGTTGTGGTGACCGGAGAGGTGGGCACAGGCAAGACCCTGATGCTCCGCTGCCTGCTTCAGCTTTTCAAGGAGAGCAGCGAGATCTCATATGCCTATCTTTTCAACTGCAGATTGTCTTCTCACGAATTCCTGCACTACGCCGCTTCAGATTTCGGATTGAAGGTACATGAAAATCAGAGTAAGAGTGCTCTGTTGCTTGATCTGAGCAGGTATGTGACATCGCGCGGTCTTCAGGGCCTGACGACGGTTCTGGTTATCGATGAGGCGCACAATTTGTCGATGGAACTCCTGGAAGAGATTCGTCTGCTTTCGAACTTGGAAACGAATGACGACAAGCTTCTACAGATCGTACTGGTAGGACAACCGGAACTCGACCTGAAACTGGACTCATTTGAACTACGGCCGCTTAAGCAGAGAATTGCGTTAAGGGCTCACCTCGCGCCGCTCGATGAGCAGGATACGGATCGATATATCCAGGAGAGATTGACGATAGCCGGTGGATCTTCCCAGGCGGCCGCCCTGTTCGCACCCGATGCCGTGAAGACCATTCATCAGTATTCCCGGGGGTTCCCGCGCCTGATCAATACGATTTGCGAGAACTGCTTGATCACCGGGTATGCGCGACAATTGCGGACAATTACGCAAGACGTGGTTCTTGGTGTTGCACGGGACTTTCACCTGAACACGAACAGCTCGAAAATCGCGAAGGTTCAAACGGGCGAGGCCGATCAGGATCTAGAACGGGCAAAGAACTTCTTCCTTGATCTCTACGCCGCGACGCAAAGGGACACTGGAACTGGCTCAGATTTGAATCCACCGATTCCGATCAAAGGGGGAGCATGAGTCAAATATTTGACGCGCTGCAGCGTTCAGAAGCTGAACGAAACGGGGGACCCGCCGCAGGGAACCTGCGGGCGACCGAACTGCTGAAGCGTGCTGAACACGGCACTCCTCCGGAGCGAACCCGATCGAATTCGGTGACCGCGGTTGAAGAGCTTCCGTCTTCAGCGGAGCCGCTTCTGGAGACACCTCCGGTGGGTTCTGAGCTTCTGAGCGCTGTAGCGCCGAGAGCGGAACTGGAGGGAGTTGAGGGTCCATTTCAATGCCAGGTCCTCAAGATCTCTCCATCCAGTGAAGGACATCTGGTCTGCCTCCCAGATGCCGAGAGCCCGGCGACCGAGGCTTTTCATCTTTTGGGTGTCCGGCTCAGACACCTTCGCCGGCAAAGGCCTTTGAAGAAGGTGCTCGTTACCAGCACGATTCCGCAGGAAGGCAAAAGCGTGGTTGCCGCGAATCTCGCCTGTACCCTTGCCTTGCGGACACAGCAGAAGGTGGTGCTGCTGGAGGGGGACATTCGCCGGCCGACGCAATCAAAGATCTTTGGAGTCCAGGCAAAATCCGGAATCTGTTCGTGGCTCAATGGCGAAAATACCCTCTCCGATAGCATGTACAGGCTCGAGGGCCCCGGAATCTGGATTCTACCCGCGGGGATCGCGGCAGGGAACTCGCTGGAGCTGCTGCAATCGGGACGCGTTATGCCCCTCATGGAACAGCTTACAAACTGGTTCGATTGGGTTGTGATCGATTCACCCCCGATACTCCCCCTCGCTGATACCAGCGTCTGGACAAACCTGGCCGACGGTATCCTGCTCGTCGCTCGGCAAGGCACAACCCAAAGGAAGCAACTAAAGCGCGGCCTTGAAGCACTGGCGCACCAGAAGGTCATTGGAGCTGTTTTGAATAGTGCGAAGTCGGTTACGCACAGCGATTATTACTATCGTCCGACGAATCGGTTACCAACCGACGATGCGGAAGCCTGATTTTTTGCAGTAATCTGTCGAAGCTCAAGTATTCTCTCCACTCGGGGTGGGTTGTCGCTTTCTCATCGAAAACATCGGATATGTCTCCGACGCGCTTCTCAGAAATCACAATAACGAACAGAAAATCGATTTGCTTCACTGAAGACTTAGGAGATTCTTAGCCTTGGGAGGACGAGTGAACACGGGAATGCAGGGCCGGCAGGTCAAATTTGTTGATCCCCTCAACGAGCCCGCGGTAGAACGCAGGCACTTGGATGAGGAGAGCTTCAGACGCGTAATAGCGGTTGAGCGCAAGAGAACCGAGCGTTCTAAGGCTCCGTTCGTTCTGATGCTCGTCGAAGTCTCCCAAAATGGGAGTGCACGAACTGAGTCGGCTCTCGACGTGGTGATGCAAGCACTGCTTGCTTCGAGCCGCGACACTGATGTGGTGGGCTGGTACAAGGGCAAGAGGACAATAGGGGCCTTATTCACGGGTCTCGTTGCGGGGGAGAAGAGTGCCATTCTCCTGACTATCCTCACGCGAGCCACAAGCACCTTACGTGAGCAGATGAGCTACGAGCAGTTCAACCTCATCAGCATCTCGTTGCACTATTATCCCGACGATTGGGATGAGAACGGACCTGATGGTCCAAGCAATCCAGCGCTCTACCCGGATTTATCTAAGCAGACAAACGCCAAACAACCTCTGCTGATCCTGAAGCGCACACTGGACATATTGGGAAGCCTCTTGCTTCTGTGCATTTGCCTTCCTTTCGGCGTTGTGATTGCGATAGCGATCAAGCTGACGTCAAAAGGGCCAATTCTTTTTCGGCAGATGAGGGTAGGACAACATGGGCGGCAGTTCGAATTCCTGAAATTCCGTTCCATGTATGTGAACAATGACAATCGCGTGCACCAGGAGTACGTAACAAAACTGATCAATGAGGGAACTCCCTCGACTTCGGAGCAGGGAAATCTTTATAAGCTTAAGGGCGACAGGCGGATCACGCCTCTGGGCAGTTTCTTACGGAAGACGAGCCTCGACGAACTGCCTCAGTTCATCAACGTCCTCCGCGGCGATATGTCGCTGGTCGGTCCTCGGCCTCCGATCCCTTACGAACTTGCGGCCTACCAGACGTGGCATCGTCGCAGGCTACTCGAAGTGAAGCCGGGCATCACAGGCCTCTGGCAGGTAACGGGCAGGAGCACGGTTGATTTCGACACGATGGTACGACTTGACTTGAAATATGCCACCTCCTGGACTCCACTCCTTGATCTCAAAATCCTGCTCATGACGCCTCTCGCCGTCATTCGTGGCTCTGGCGCCTGCTAGTTCTTCACATACAATCCACTTTTATTTAACTTGGCAGAGATCATCACTGATCCCGGTCTGGAAACCTGCGCACGTCATCCCCCAACCAGTCAGCGATTCTGTAGAAAGACGGAGAATCATGAACTTTGGCGTCATCGGTTACGGCTACTGGGGCCCCAACATCGTCAGAAATCTCGCAAACCTGGAGGGCTCCCAGGTTGTGGCAATTGCCGAGATCAGTCCTCAGGCTCGAAATCGGGCTCACAAAGCGCATCCCGGAGTTAAGGTCGTTTCAAGTGCCACGGAAGTGATTACTTCTCCGGAGATCGATGCGATCGCAGTGGTATCTCCGGTTTGGACACATTTCGACCTGGCCAAGGCCGCATTGGAGAATGGCAAGCATGTGTTCGTAGAAAAGCCGTTCACCAGCACTTCTGCCCAGGCTGAGGAGCTAATCAACCTCGCTGCGCAAAAAAACCTGACCGTCATGGTCGACCACACCTTTCTGTTCACAGGAGCGGTGCGAAAGATCAAACAGTTGGTAGACGATGGCGCACTCGGCAATCTCTACTACTACGATTCCACTCGCGTGAATCTCGGTCTGTTTCAGCATGACTGCAACGTGCTGTGGGATCTTGCTCCGCACGATCTCTCCATCATGGACTACCTGCTGAAAGGCGATCCGGAGGCGATCGTCGCCACTGGCCAGGGCCATCTCAACGGGCACGAAGACGTCGCTTACATGACGCTGTACTTCCCGGAAAAGGTGATCGCCCACATTAATGTGAATTGGCTTTCGCCGGTAAAGGTTCGTACAACGCTGATCGGCGGCGAGAAGCGGATGCTGGTCTGGAACGATCTTGAAGCCGACGAAAAACTGAAAATCTACGATAAGGGCGTTCAGATCGGGAGCAGAGAAGGGGTGTACGAACTGCTCGTGAGCTATCGCTCCGGAGACATGTGGTCGCCGCAACTGGAGCAGGGCGAGGCACTGCGTCAGGAGTTGACTTACTTCGTGGAATGCGTCTCCACAGGGCAGCGACCCTTCAATGACGGCTGTGCAGGACTGCGCGTAGTTCGCATGCTCGAAACCGCGAACGAGTCGTTGAAGAAGAAGGGGGCTCTGGTCTACCTGTGAACACCTGGAATTGCATTGCGGATGATGTAAAGCTAGGTGCAAACGTCCGGCTCTCGAAGTTCATCAACCTTTACGGTTGCGAGATCGGGGACGATACCAAGATTGGCGCCTTTGTCGAAATCCAGAAAAACGCAAGCGTCGGCAGCCGCTGCAAAATCTCTAGTCACTCGTTCATCTGCGAGGGAGTGGCGATTGAGGACAACGTCTTCATTGGCCATGGCGTGATGTTTACAAACGACTCCTATCCGCGGGCAACCAGTTCTGAAGGTGCATTGCAGACAGAAGCGGACTGGAAGGTTGAGAAGACAGTTGTCAAGCGAGGTGCTTCGATCGGCACTGGCGCAACAATACTCCCCAACGTATGTATCGGAGAGAACGCAATTGTCGGGGCAGGCAGCGTGATCACTCGCGATGTTCCTCCCAATGCCGTTGTGGCCGGAAATCCAGCCAAGGTGCTGCGTTATCTCGAAGCCCGATGAACGACGAGAGTTGAAAGTTTGAGCATAAAGCATTGCCCCGAATGCTGGCCGCCTCATGCGCGCTAGGCGTTTTCTTCGAAGTTTGCACCGCAATTTTGGAAGCATCAGCCAGGAGATACGATGAATACTGACCCGGCAATCCCATTTCTCGATCTTGTCACTCCTCACGTCGAACTCGAAGGGGAGCTCACTGAACTTTTCCGCCGTGTGCTACATTCGGCCGGGTTCATTGGTGGTCCAATGGTGGAAAACTTCGAAACGGCTTTTGCGGAATTTTGCGATACGCGACACTCCGTTGCGGTGAGTAGCGGTACGGATGCGCTGCGTTTCGCGTTGATGGCGAGCGGAGTTCAGGCTGGTGACGTCGTGCTGACGGTGCCGAACACTTTTATTGCCACAACCGAGGCGATATCGCAAGCACGTGCTATCCCAGAGTTCGTTGACGTTGACGAGCGGACCTACAACATGTCCGTGTTGATGCTTCAGCGCTATCTGGAGAAGAAATGCGTTCGCGAGAAATCGGGGAAGCTCATCAGTCTTCGCAGCGGACGCCCCGTGACGGCGATCATCCCCGTCCATCTCTATGGCCAAATGGCCGATATGGACCGGATTCTCGAGCTGGCGGAGGAATACAACCTGGTCGTGATTGAAGATGCCTGTCAGGCTCATGGCGCTGAGTATTTCTCCAAGAAGCACAACCGCTGGATGAAAGCCGGATCAATGGGCAAGGCAGCCGCGTTCAGCTTCTATCCTGGGAAGAACCTCGGTGCGTGCGGTGAGGCTGGCGCAATTACAACCAACGATTCCGGCATGGCAGAGAAGATGAAGATGGTGCGAGATCACGGCCAAAGCCGCAAGTACTACCATGACATCGAGGGTTACAACGGCCGTTTGGACGCTCTGCAGGCTGGGATACTTCATATCAAACTCGGACACCTGAAGAATTGGAATCTGCAGCGTCGCGAAAAGGCGGCCGAATACGGCAGGCTTCTCTCGGGTTGTGATGCCATCAGGTTGCCGTGGGAACCATCGTGGTCGCGGGGCGTGTATCACCTCTATGTCCTCCGTATAACCGATCGAGATGGTTTGATGAGACACTTGAAGGAGGCTGGCATCGGGTCGGCGATCCACTACCCGGTACCGTTGCACATGCAGCGTGCGTACTTGTCTCTCAACTACAGCATAGGAGAGTTTCCCGTTACTGAGAGTGCGGCCGCAGAGATCGTTTCGCTACCGATGTACCCGCAGTTGATGTCGGCACAACAGGAGAAGGTTGCGGCAGAAGTCGTAAAGTTTACGACCAAAACCTCGATCCAGGAGCAAGCCGGAACGCTTGTCGTCGCGGATCGATCAGCGTAATCGAAGCGTGCACCCTGGCCAACAGCCGCACGTCCCTAAACTGAGTCTTTCGAAACTAACCATGTCGTTGCAGCTCAAATACGTCATTGTCACACCTGCGCGGAATGAAGCTCGGTTCATCGAGCTGACGCTTCGTTCTGTAGTGGCGCAAACGGTGCTTCCGCTGAAGTGGGTGATCGTCAGCGATGGCTCCACCGACGGTACGGATGACATTGTCAGGCAATATGCGGCACAGCACGAGTGGATTGAACTTCTTCGGATGCCTGAGCGCGTAGAGCGCAATTTTTCCGGGAAGGTGCTGGCATTCAACGCCGGGCGTGAAAAGATGGCCGGGCTGGACTACCAGGTGATTGCGAGCCTCGACGCAGACATCACATTTGATCCGGATTACTTCGGGTTCCTGCTCTCAAAGCTTGCTGAGAGCCCGTCTCTGGGTGTCGTGGGAACACCATTCCAGGAACTCTCTGGGCAAGTGTACGATTACCGCTTCGTGAGCTCCGAACATGTGTCGGGCGCATGCCAGGTATTTCGCCGTGAGTGTTTCGAAGCCATCGGCGGTTATATGCCGATGAAGGGCGGCTCTATCGACCATGTTGCCGTTATCAGTGCGCGGATGCGCGGCTGGCAAACTCGCAGCTACATGGAAAAGGTTTGCACACATCATCGCGAGATGGGAACTGCGCAACAGGGGCTGCTGAAAGCCAGATTCAATCAGGGAGCGAAAGACTACCGGATTGGCAACCATCCTCTTTGGGAAGTTTTCCGGGTTGCTTACCAAATCACTCGCGCGCCTCGCCTCGTTGGCGGCCTGGCGCTTGGCTGGGGATATGTGTACGGTGCAATTCGCCGCGTGAAGCGGCAAGTGTCTCCGGAACTCGTGAAGTTTCACCGCACCGAGCAGCTCGGCCGGTTGAAGAAGAAGTTAGGTATGTCAGTACCCGCCGACGGGAATATGTTTCTGGCCGCGCGAGGAAATGGCGGGCAAGAGTAACGATTTGATGATGCAGGCGACTGTTAAATCGAGCCATCCAGCAACTTCTGAGCGGAACGATCGCTCTCACGGACTCATCGTGAACGCCGATGATTGGGGGCGTGACGTTGAGACCACAGATCGTATTCTGGACTGCTTCAAATGCGGAACCCTGTCCTCCACCAGCGGCATGGTTTTCATGGAGGACTCTGAGCGAGCTGCTGGTATTGCGCTGCAGCATGGGATTGATGTTGGGCTGCACCTGAATTTCACCACTTCTTTCTCCGCATCGACGATCCCTGAAAAGCTACTTGGAGCTCAGTTGCGGCTGAAGAGGTTTCTGCGCGGAAGCAGGCTTGCTCAGGTCTTCTATCATCCCGGCCTGGTGCGAACTTTTCGATACGTAGTCGACGCGCAGATCGCCGAATTCAGGAGGCTTTATGGTGCGGCGCCGAAACGTGTTGACGGCCACCACCACATGCATCTCTGCGCAAATGTATTGCTAGGCGGGCTGTTGCCAACTGGGGCGATTGTGAGACGCAACTTCTCGTTTGCTCCGGGCGAAAAAAGCGGCATCAATCGTATATACCGAAAGTGGCAAGATCGGATTATCGAGCGGAACCATCCGGTCGCACGGTATTTCTTTTCCATCGAGCCCCTGGAAAGACCGGATCGGCTAACGCGAATTCTTGATCTTGCGAAGAACTCCCTGGTCGAATTGGAAACTCATCCAGCAAATTTGCAGGAGTTTCAGTTCTTGACTGGTGGAGAGTTCAATCGGCGATCTGCCCCAGTCGGAGTCATGTCTCGGTATGAGGTTGGAAAGGGATAGCGAGTGATTTCCGAAGAAGCCCAGAAAGCGGCGAGTGGCGAGGGGGAGAGGGACGTGCAAGGGATGCGGCTTCCACACGTTTGCGTCTGCATCTTGACGTATCGCCGGACCGATATCCTGGAGAGGCTGCTCGACGGGCTGAAGGAGCAGCGGACCGAGAAAAGATTCCGATACTCGATCCTGGTGGTCGATAACGATAAGCGGGAGAGCGCGAGGAGTACCGTAGAGGAGTTTGCGGCTGAGTGCGTCATTCCAGTTCGTTATCTCGTAGAGGAACGTCAGAACATCTCGCTTGCACGGAACCTGGCAGCAGCCAATGCCGATGGTGATTACATCGCGTTTATCGATGACGATGAGATCCCGCCCTCTGGATGGCTCTCGACTCTATACGATGCGCGGGAGAGATTCGAGGCGGATGGAGCGCTTGGCCCCGTAAAGCCT
>Ga0157372_10003982_pt1 | contig 15857 bp, 8 predicted proteins | sample C55metaG_FD_115307 | JGI IMG/M metagenome (GOLD analysis project Ga0157372, IMG submission 115307) | Corn rhizosphere microbial communities from Kellogg Biological Station, Michigan, USA - C5-5 metaG | ecosystem: Host-associated > Plants > Roots > Rhizosphere > Soil | place: USA: Michigan... | reverse complement strand
GTCAGGTGATAGGTGGAATGGGGCTGGCCTGACTTATCCAGATAGGTAAGGCCCGCCTGTTTTCCGTTGGCATGCGGCAGCCAGCCGAGGAGGTGGTCGAAGGAGCGATTTTCCATCGCCACGAAAACAACGTGTTCGATCCCGGAGTTCTGCGGGGGAGGCAAAGCGGCGTTCTCGTTATCGAGGACGAAAGAGGAGACCGTCGCAGCGTTTGCCGCCCTGGCCAGGGACGCCGCCGCCAATGTACCAAGAAACCCGCGTCGCGAAATTTTGTGCATACGGACGAGCCTCATCTGCCGGCCGCATGCAATTTTCGATTGTCACCGTATGCGGGGGCGTAATCTACTTGCCGGAATGGATGGACCAACGACGAGGGTTGGTTGGTTCGCGGCCAGAAAATTGTCCGGGATGGCGGCAGCATTTTGCTGCGAAGCCAAGGCTCAGTTGGGCGGGTAGCCCGCCGTCGCGAACCGAATGCTACGCCTCGTGCCGGAGTGCGGTGACGGGATCGAGACTGCCTGCGCGCCTTGCGGGCAGCCATGCGGCCAACAGCGCGACAGCTGCGAGCAGGAGGATGATCGCCGCTAGTGGAGCTACGCCGAAGGAAGTCTTCGCGAACATCTGGAAACGGACCAGGCGCTCGATCAAAATGCTGCCGATGAGCCCGATCGCGAGGCCGAAGGTGGCCAGGCGGGCAACCATGATCAGGATGAGCTTGAGAATTTGTCCACGACGAGCGCCGAGGGCCATGCGGACGCCGATCTCCTGGACACGCTGCGTGACGTTATACGAAATCACGCTGTAGATGCCGATGGCGGCGAGTGCGAGCCCCAGGAACGCGAAGCTGCTGAACAGGGTCATGTTGAAGCGCGGCTGCTGCATCTGCTGGCTCAAGACGTCATCGAGGGTGACAGGGCGGCCGATGGCCAGGTCTTTGTCGAGATCGCGCACTTTGCGCCGCACCGCATTCATCATGGCGAGCGGGTCACCTGCGGTGCGTAGGGCCAATTGGCGATTTGGCGGCGAGAACAAGGTGTAAGGGAGGTAGGCGGCGGGTGCGCTGGGCTCGGATGGACCGTCATTCTTTGTGTCGCCGATGATGCCGACGACTGTCACGTCGGGCGCGATACCGGGAGCGGCGAGCACCTGCGGGTTGTCGACCGGTCTGGCAAGGGTATTGATCTGGAGGATGTGCCCGACGGGATCCTGGCCAGCCGGCCAGAGACGGGCGGCACTCTCGTTGATCAGGGCGACGCGCGTACCGCTTTCGACTTCGGCCTCAGTAAATTCGCGCCCATGCTTCAGCGGAATGCCGAGAGTCTGCGGATAACGGCTGCTGATGAGAGCGAGTTCGAGGCTGCGACCTTCGACTTTCGGCTGGCCTTCTATCGAATAGGGCGAGTGCCATCCGCTCCAGGGCAGCCCGGAGTTGCCAAGTTCTGCCGACTCGACACCGGGCAGGTTGCTGATGCTGGCCAGCAAATTGCGGTCGAGTACATTCCGCTGCTGCCACGTGGGGTAGCTCTTTGGCGGGAGGGTGAAGCCGATACGGAGAACGTGCTCGGGCTGGAATCCGGGATCGGTGCGAATCGTCTGGACGAAGCCGCGGACGGCGAGGCTGGCTCCGGCGAGGAGAACGACGGAGAGAGAGATTTCGCCGATGACGAGCCAGCTGCGGAGAGCGCGCCCGCGGAGGCTGCCCGTGGCACCGCCACCGCCGTCTTTGAGCGTCTCGACGAGGTCCGGGCGCGACGAGCGCAGGGCCGGCGCAAGTCCGAAAAGAATGCCGGTGAGCATGGAGACGGCCAGCGAGAAGAGCAGCACGTAGCCGTTGATGGTGATGCGGGCCTCGTTCGGCACGTAGTTGGGCGGAATGAGCGCGACGATGAGCCGAGTGGCTCCGAAGGCAAATACGACGCCGAGCGCGCCGCCCACAACGGAGAGGAGCACGCTTTCGGTGAGGAGTTGGCGGACGAGGCGGGCGCGGCCAGCACCGACTGCCAGGCGCATGGCAATTTCGCGAGCGCGTCCTGTGGTGCGCGCCAGCTGCAGGTTTGCGACATTCACGCAGGCGATGAGCAGCAGGAGCGCTACGGCGGCGAGCAGAAGATGCAGGCTGGCGCTCATGTCTCCACTGGCCGCGGTGATGTCCATGTAATTGAGAAGGACGGTGCGCAGCGGGCCTTTCGGATAGGCCTGCGGCCGCTCGGCGGCGAACTGAATGTCCAGTTGATTCAGCTGCTGCTCTGCGGCGTGTTGTGTGACGCCGGGGGCGAGGCGCACGATCAGCGCGAGGCCCGCCGGATCCTTGAGGTCGGTTGGCAGAGGAAGCCAGAAGGCTTCGTTGGTCCACCAGCCAAAGCGGGGCGGCATGACGCCGATGATGGTGTGCGGCACATCATCGAGCGTGATGGTGCGGCCGATGGCGTGCGGATCGCCCGAGAAGAAGCGCTGCCAGAAAGCGTAGCTGAGGACGACGACGGGAGCGGCGTCGCCGCCGGAACGGATATCGAAGGGCTGGATCGTGCGGCCGAGAATCGGCTTAACCTCGAGGAAATTGAAGGCGCCGCCGGTGAGAAAGACGCCATCGAAGTTCTCCGGATTGATGCCGCCGGTGAGCAGGACGGGCTTGACGTTGGTGGCCATGACCTCGCTGAACGCAGGCAGCTTTTCGATTTCCTGCATTTCGCGCTGGGTGTACCAGTGCCAGTAGCGAGATGCGTCATTGGGGCCGACGACCGCGGGGGCCCAAATCTGATTGGGCCGGGCGTAGGGGTAAGGTGCGATGAGAACGCCGTAGACGACACTGAAGAGTGCGATGCTGGCGCCGATGCCGAGCATGAGCGAGAGCAGCGCAACGACGGTGAAGCCGGCGTTTTTGCGGAAACCGCGCAGGGCGAAGCGCACATCCTGCAGGAGGCGCTCGGGCCAGAGCCAGCCCCACGCTTCGCGGGACTGATCAGAGGCCAGCGGCTGGCTGCCGAACTTCCTGATCGCCGCATGACGGGCTTCGACGGGCGACATGCCCGCCTCGATGTTGTCCTGAGTTTCGAGGTCGATGTGCTGCTGCATCTCGTCCTCTAAGCGCTTCCTGCGATCGTCCCAGCGTTGCATCGAGGCGTCCTCGCTTGATGGGAGTGCGGGGCCCTAAGAGTTCTGCTCCGGCAGCGGAGACAGCAAACGAGCAATCGCACCTGCTAACCGATGCCATTTCGAGGTCTCCGCGGTGAGCTTCTTTCTTCCTTTTGCCGTGAGACGGTAAAAGCGGGCCTTGCGATTGTTCTCTGAGAGCCCGTCATCGGCGGCTATGAGTCCGCGGCGCAACAGACGCTGCAGCGCCGGGTAGAGCGAACCGTGGCCGACCTGGAGTACCTCTTCCGATCGCTGCTGGATGATACGAGCGATGGCGTGGCCGTGCGCCGGTCCGTAGGCGAGGGTCTGCAGGATCAGGAGGTCGAGGGTACCCTGCAGGATTTCAAGCTGGCTGTCGCGCTCTCCAGTCGTCATTCGACCTGAAGGTAGTCTTATTCCGGTCGACTGTCAAGGGGAGCATGCGGAGCCTGTTGCGCGCGCGTTCCAATCCAACTGCACAGGTCCTGCTTAAGGGGAGCTGCGATCTCCCGCGGATCGTCAACAACTCCCAGGCGCCAAGCGCTCACGGTGAAAAGAGCTACTGGCGAACCGAAGACCTTGCACTTCGACAACAACTTGTCTTATGCTGCTGTCGAAGTACAAGGGTAGAAACTTGACCGGAAAAATCGAACTGCCGCAGGGGACTCTCGATCTGTTGATCCTGCGCACGCTCTTATCGGGCCCACAGCACGGATGGGCCATATCCGAACGTGTGCAACAGGTCTCCAGGGAGGCGCTCAGCATACGCCAGGGTTCGCTCTATCCCGCACTGCATCGGCTCGAGCGGCGCGGTTTCATCCGGGCAAGATGGGCTACTTCAGAGAACAACCGGCGCGCCAAATATTACGAGCTGACGCGCACAGGCAAACAGCGTCTCGAGGCGGAAACAGCAGCCTGGAGGAAGCTGTCCGTGGCCGTGGAGCAGGTTCTGGAAGGAGCATGAGCCGCTATGCTGAGCGATATCCGCTATTGGCTCCGAGCGTTGTTGCACCACCGAGAGGTAGAGGCAGAGCTCGAAGAGGAGCTTCGCTATCACTTTGATCGCGAGGTGGAGAAAAACGTTCGCGCTGGAATGACGCAGCGGGAAGCCATGCGCCGCGCGCGTCTGGCGTTTGGAGGACACGACCACGCGAAGGAGGATTGCCGCGAAGAGCGCGGCACCAGCTTCATCGAGAACACCTCCCAGGATGCGCGTTATGCGCTCCGCCAGCTGTGCGCGAATCCCATTTTTGCCGCGGTGATGATCGGCACCCTGGCCCTGGCGATCGGCGCCAATAGTGCGATCTTCAGCGTGGTGGATGGTGTCCTGTTCCGCCGGCTTCCGTTCGCTCGCGCCGATCGGGTCGTCCGGCTGTTTCTCACCAGCCCCATATTTCCGCGGTTCCCCCTGAACCCGTGGGACTTTCGTGATCTTCGCGATCTCAACCGCTCCTTCTCCGGAATGGCCGCATTTACCCGCTCTGATCTGCAGCTCTCCGGCGGGTCCGACAAGCCCGAGATGCTCTACGGCTTTGCCGTTACAGCCGGCTTCTTCGATGTGCTCGGCGTCCGACCCGAGCTGGGGCATGAATTCGACCGTGCCAACGAAGTCCCGAACAGCGCGCGCGAGGTAATCGTCAGCGATCGGTTGTGGCGCACCCATTTCGCAGCTGATCCCGGAATCCTAGGCCGCAAAATCACTCTTAACGCGCTGCCGTTTACGGTGATCGGAGTTATGCCGCCGGGAACCGAGCATCCCGGCAACGAATATCACCCCGTGCCCTATGGACAGCACGTCGACGTCTGGACGCCGTTTTGGTTCCAGGGGAATCCGACGCAGCGGGGCTCGCATTTTATTGAGGGCTTCGCCCGGCTTCGCGACGGCGTCACACTGGGCCAGGCAAGCTCGGAGATGAACGCCATCATGAGGCGGATCCAGGGCGAGCACGGCAATGACGCGAACGCCTGGCATGTCCTGGTGGTTCCGCTCGGCCAGGAAATCGTCGGCTCCGCCCGGCCCATGCTGCTCATGCTGCTCGGGGCGGTGGGAATGGTGCTGCTCATCGCGTGCGCCAATGCTGCCAACCTCCTGCTGGCGCGTGCAACGATTCGTCGCCGGGAGTTCGCAGTGCGGCTCGCCCTCGGCGCGCCGCGCATCCGGGTGGTCCGCCAGCTTCTGACGGAAAGCCTCATCCTGGCTTTGGCCGGCGGTATCCTGGGCCTCGTCCTCGCCATTGGAGGGGTGCGCGCTGTTGTTTCCCTGCTGCCCGCCGACTTTCCGCGCGTAACCGACATTCACGTCAGCGCGCCCGTGTTCTGGTTCACTCTCGTCATCGCCACCGGAACCGGTATCCTCTTCGGACTTTTTCCCGCGGCCCAGTGCTCACGCACCGATCCCCGCGACGGCCTGCACGAAGGCGGCCGCACTCTCACGAACTCACGCCACGCGAAACGTCTGCGCAGCGCTCTGGTGGGAAGCGAAGTCATGCTGGCCTGCGCCCTCCTGATCGGCGCAGGACTCATGCTCCGCAGCCTGCTCAACCAGATGCAGCTCAATCCTGGCTTCCGCGAAGATCACGTTCTGACCGCAGTTCTGTCTCTGCCTAACGCGGAATATAAAAACGGGGTGCCGGTGGCGGAGTTTTTTCAGCAGCTCCTTGCCAGTCTCCGTAACCTGCCCGGAGTCGAAGCCGCTGGGGCCGGCAGTGATCTGCCCTGGACAGGCTGGGACGAGAACATCAGCCTGAGCATTGAGGGAAAGCAGCCGGCTCCGGGGAGCTCCTTCCATGCCCGCTACCACGCCGCCACGCCTGGCTACTTCCGTGCGCTCGGCACGCCTCTCGTTGCCGGACGATTCTTCACGGACGGCGATAAAGATGGCGCGCTTCCCGTCATTATCATCAACCAAGCCATGGCCGAGAAGTTCTGGCCACACGAGAACGCCATCGGCAAGCGCATCACCTTTGACGACCACCCGAAGGAAAAGGACTGGCTGACGGTGATGGGCGTGGTAGGCGATGTGAAAGACAAGCCCAGCGGTCCTGAGGCCGCGCCCGGCTTCTGGTGGCCGCATCTGCAGGCTCCATTTCACGATATGGCAGTGGTCGTCCGGTGCTCCGGCGATCCCGCCGCGATGACCGCTTCGCTTCGCGACCAGGTCCAGCGCCTCAATCCCAGCCTCGCACTGGCGCACGTCCAGCAGATGGATCAAATCGTCAGCGAATCGGTAGCCGCTCCGCGCATGGAGTTCGTCCTTGTCGGTCTGTTCGGCGTACTCGCCATTGTCCTCGCGGCGATGGGCACCTACGGAGTGATCTCCTATGCAGTCAGCCAGCGCACAGCCGAGTTCGGCTTGCGGATGGCGCTAGGCGCCCAGCGCGGCGACCTCATGCGCCTGGTTCTAGCCCAGGGTGCGCGGCTGGTTCTGCCCGGAGCCGCAGCCGGTGTAGTGCTTGCACTCGCGCTCGGACGTGCGATGAAGAGTCTCATCTACGGCGTTCGGCCCGATGATCCGGTGACCTTTTCCGCAGTGGCCGGGATCGTGCTGGCGGTCGCGCTGGCGGCATCCTGGCTACCGGCAAGACGGGCAGCGAAGGCAGATCCGATGCAGGCGCTCAGGACGGAATAGAAAGCAAGTCGTAGTTTCTGCCTTGCGGCAGAGCGAGATCGGGTCCCTCCGCATTTCCACGAGTTCTGCGGATACGGAGCGGTTACGATCCGCTGTAAACTGCCGGTCGCTGCTGAAGAGAGCGAGGAGAGGACTTATTCTTTTCCAGCCGGAAGAATCACTGAATTCCGGCCATGAGCTTTGCCGGCGTGACTTCGAGTGTGCGTGTGATCCGAACAAATATTGAGCAGGCTGACGTTTCACTCTCCGCGTTCGAGTGCCAAATCACCGAGTCACTCGGTGATTTGCCCTGGCCTGTAAACGCCGGACTTGCCGCCAAAACACGTTGAGGGTCAGCTCTTCTCAGCCAGAAGAATTACTGAATTCCACCCACGAGCTTGCCGTGCTGACTTTGAGCACGCGCGAGATGCAAACAATCGCGAGACGCGAACAGTATTGATGGGGCCGTGACCGCTTGCTCCCCGCGCGCCCGCTTCCCTTGACATCTAGGGTGTTATCCGGCTACGGTGGTGGCCTGATACCTCGCTGTCTAGGGGGGGCCGTATGGCAAAGAATGATCTGCAGGGCGCGCTCGACCTCCTGATCCTCAAGACTCTCTCGCAGCTGGATTCCATGCACGGATACGGCATCCTGATGCACATCCGGCGTGTCAGCGACGAATTGCTCATCGTCGAAGAAGGCTCCCTCTATCCGGCTCTCCACCGTATGGAGCAGAACGGCTGGGTCCGCGCGACGTGGGCCGTGACCGATTATGGGCGCAACGCGAAGTGGTATTCACTGACGCGCGCGGGCAAGGAACAGCTGGCCAGCCGTGAAAAGAACTGGGCTCAGGTAGTGAAAGGCGTCGCAGCGATTCTGCGTTTTGCATGAGGTGACCATGGCACTGTGGCGAAGAATTCTGTCGCTGGGCCGGCGCGCGCGAATGGAGCGGGAGATTGAGGCGGAACTGCGCGAGCATCGGGCGATGTGCGTCGATGACAACATGGCGCGCGGCATGAGCCGCGAGGAGGCGGAGCGTCACGCACGCGTGCGGTTCGGCAGTCCCGCGGCGATGCGCGAGCGAGTCGCGGCGGAGGACGCCGCACTGGGAATCGAGAGCTGGTGGCTCGACGTGCGCGGAGCGCTGCGCATTTTCAGGAAAAGCCCGGGCTTTGCGCTGGTGGTGGTGGCGACGCTGGCGCTGGGCATTGGCGCGAATACGGCGATCTTCGAACTGCTGGATGCGGTGCAGCTACGTGCGCTGCCAATTGCGCGGCCCGACGAGTTGGCCGAGATTCGCGTCGCCGGAGGGATTCGCGGCTTCGGCATCAGCGACAGCCGATTTTCCGACTTCACGGTGCCAATGTGGCTGGAGCTAAAGGAGCATCACGATCCATTCACGGGCATTTTCGCGTGGCGGGGAAGCGTTGACGAGGTGGGTCGGGCGGGTCAGTCGCGCCGCGTGAATGGGCTGGAAGTGAGCGGCGGGTTTTTCAATGTGTTGGGCGTGGCGCCGTTCCAGGGACGGCTGATTGAGCCCCAGGATGAGACGGGTTGCTCGATCAGCCGAGTCGTTGTGAGCTATCCCTTCTGGAAATCGGAGATGAGCGGCGAACCGATCACGGCAAATACGACGCTTGTTGTGGACGGGAACGCGGTGCAGGTGTTGGGTGTGACGCCACCTTCGTTCTTCGGGATGGTAGTGGGGAATCGCTTCGATGTAGCGTATCCAACCTGCACGCCGCCGCAGCCACGCGCGGAATCGTTTGTCTACACGGTGATGGGGCGGTTGAAGCCGGGCTGGAGTCTGCAGAAAGCGACGGAGTATTTGAACGCGCTGAGTCCGGCGCTGTTCGAGAAAACAGCGCCGACGGGGTACAGTTCGTCGGCGCTGAAGACCTATAAAGGCTATCGGCTGGCCGCGTATCCGGCGGGAGCGGGCGTGAGTTATCTGCGTGACCAGTACGATTCTTCGCTGGAAATTCTGCTGGCGATTACCGGGCTGGTGCTCCTGATTGCGTGCGCGAACTTGGCGAGTCTGATGCTGGCGCGGGCGAGCGTGAGGCGGCGCGAAGTGGCGATCCGGCTGTCGTTGGGGGCGTCGCGCGGGCGGCTGCTGCGGCAGATCCTGCTGGAGAGTGCGGCGCTGGCGCTGTGCGGCGGGGCCCTGGGGGCTGCACTGGCGCAGCCGCTGAGCCGGGCGCTGGTGCACTCGCTCGATACCAGCCAGAGCACGATTCATCTGACGATTGTGGCGGACTGGCGGGTGTTGCTGTTTGCGGCGGCGGCGGGGATTGCGACGTGCCTCATATTTGGAATGCTGCCGGCGCTGCGCAGCACGCAGGCAGAGCCGCTGATATCGCTGAAGACGGGCGAGCGGGGTGTTGCGGGGAATCGTGAGCGATTTCTGGCGCACCGGGCGATGGTGATGACGCAGATCGCGGTGTCGATGGTGCTGCTGGTGGGGGCGCTGCTGTTTGTGCAGGGCTACCGCAACCTGCTGGCGGTGAACCCGGGAATGCGGGAGAAGGGAATCACGGTGGGGTTCCTCAACTTCTCGGATATGAAGATCGACCAGCAACATTGGGCGGCGCTCAAGCGGCATGTGGTGGACGATGTGCGAGCGCTGCCAGGGATTGAGAATGCCGCGGCGACGACGGATGTTCCGCTGAGCGGCGCGACGTGGGGGCACCAGGTGCAGGTGGGTGGGCACGATGGCGGGAGCCGGTTCACCTATGTGAGCCCGACCTTTTTCGCGACGCTGGGGATTCCCCTGGTCAGCGGCCGCAACTTTACGGAGCGCGATACCAACGACACTCCGCTGCTGGTAATCGTCAACCAGGCGTTTTTGCGGAAATATCTGCCGACGGGATCGGCGCTGGGGCAGCGGGTGCATGTGCTGCCGGAGCCACAGTATCCGGAGCGCTGGTACGAGATTGTGGGGACAGTTGCGGATACGAAGTATGAGTCGCTGCGCGAACAGGACCCGCCCCAGGCCTACGTGCCAATCGATCAGTTTCCGGAAACGGCGCAAGGACCAGGGATGGCAGTGATGTTTGCGTCTGGTGATCCGGCGGCGGCGGAGCAGTCGGTGCGGCGGATGCTGGGAGCAAAATATCCGGGAACAGATACGTTCTTCTACAACTTCGAACAGAGCATTCTGGACAATTTGGTGGGCGAGCGCATGATGGCGCAGCTGTCGGCGTTCTTTGGTGTGCTCGCGGGCTTGCTGGTGGTGGTGGGATTGCACGGCGTGCTGTCGTACTTTTTGGCGCGGCGGCGAAGCGAGATCGGCATTCGGTTGGCGCTGGGGGCGAGCCGCGGGCGCGTTGTGGCGGCGATGCTGCGCAACGCATGCGCGATGCTTGCCGGCGGGTTGGCGGCGGGAACGGTGGTGGCGCTTTTCGCAACGCGGGGGGCGGGAACTTTACTCTTCGGGCTCAAGCCTTGGGATCCGGCGATCTTCGCGATGGCGGCGGCGTTGCTGGCGGTGGTGACGATTGTGGCGAGCTTAATCCCGTCGGTCCGGGCGGCGCATGTGAATCCGATTGAATCTCTTCGTGCTGAATAATCAGACAAACTTCACAGCCAGAAGACTCACTGAAGCGGGCCAGGAGCCTCGCCGGGGCGACTTCAACTGCGCGAGCAATGCGAACAATATTGATGAGGCTGAGGTTCGCTCTCCGCGCTCGATCCCGCCGATATAGGTCCAGTGCAGGCCGGCCCTTTCGGCTTGAATTCCCTCATACCGGGTCCGGTGCGACCAGCGGCCAGGCACAGCGGCTGCGAAAACCGAAAGCATCCTCCATTCGCCAGAAGTAAAGTCTGGCGGTGTTTGGAGGACAACGTTTGTTGTGAATAGCCGTGAATTCTACTGAAAACGCACTGCCGTTCCGAAATGGCGCATGTGTCGGATTGAGGTGAGCGTACCTTCGGAGATGATGTGCAGCCTGTGTTGTTCAATCGGCGGAGATCAGCCGGGTTCAGTTCGGTATTAGCGAATGGTCACGGCGCCTGTATCTGCGGGAGCTCCGGGTCCCGCTTCGTTTACCGCGGCAACTTTGAAAGTGTAAGTGCCCGGCTTCAGGCCGGAGATCACTTTGAAGGTCGTGTGCTTGCCGTCCTGGAGCGTGAGGATGTTGCGGCCGCTGAGCACGAAGCGCGCGCCGCCGGGCTCCGCGCTCACCACGTAGGAAGTGATTGGGCTTGGATCCATTTCGGCATGATCGATCCCAGGGCTCTGGAAATGAATGCTGACCTCGCCGTGATCTCCGGGCAGCGCCGCCACGTGAACAGGCGGGGGTGGCGGCTGCACTTGTCTCGCTGACGGTTCGATGGGGAACGATGGCAGCGAAGGCTCGCTCGTTCCCGTTGCATTCACGGCTCGAACCGTAAACGTCACATCCCGCCCGTTGGGCAGATCCGGGACACGGACGAACGAATACTTCGCGAAGTCTGCGGCGGAGATGCTCACCGCTTTTCCGGTCGAGGAAGTCACTGTGTAGGACACGGTCGGCGAATTGCCGGTATCGACGGGAGTGCTGAAGGTGACCAGAGCAAAGCCATTCCCAGGCGCGGCAGCGACGCGCAACGGCGGCTCGGGAGCGTGGCTTGGCACGAGCTGCGCGAAGCGGAGCTCGATCTGCTGCTTCCACTGCGGTCGAGTCCCGCTGCGGAAATGATGGTCTGCGGCACTTCGTTCAGTCTCGCAATCAGATGATTGCCGCTGACGGTGGCATTGCGAGATGACGAATCCTCGTCGTCCTGCTGCCAGTAGTTATTCTCAATAGCCAGAGGATCGTTGTTGGTTCCGTCCTGACCGTCGTAGTAATCGCGGTGGCGGCTGCCCCAGTTGTTATCCCACATTGTGAAACGCCTAGAATTCGATGGCAAAAAAAAAGGGAAGGCCACGACGGCCTTCCCCCGGAGACAAAGGGTAAGAGTGGGTCCCGGATCAGAAATTGATCCGGCCCGCCAACTGCAGCACGCGCGGGCCATTCGAGCCATTGATCTGGCCAAATGTCGAGTCGGACTGCGCGCCCGTCGCTGTAAACGTAGCGGTGTTCTGGACGCTGTTGAATTCGGGTGAGTTGAAGGTGTTGTAGCTTTCCAGACGCAGCTGCACCGCGAACTTCTCCCGGACGCGGAAGTTCTTGAAGAGTGCGGTGTCGAAGTTGGAGTAGCCGGGGTCGTAAATCGGCGCGTAGGGAGACACGCCGTTGGAGAGGGTGAGCACGCCTGTCGATGCGTCGTAGTTGGACTGCGACGGACGCTGCACCACGCTTGTATCGAAGTACTGATTGAACGTGTGATGGGCGCCGACCATCGGATCACCGGTGAGGTGTACACGAGCGCCATCGCCGCCACCGGTCAGGTCGACCGTATCTTTCGTTTTGTAAGAGATCGTGTCGGGGCTGCCGCTGATGTACGAGACGATGCCGGAGATCTGCCATCCATCGAGCACCGCGCGGGTGAGGAAGTTGCTCCAGATATGGCTGGTATTGGGCAGGCTGTAGAGATAGTTGACGACCAGGTTGTTGCGGCGATCCCATCCCGCTGGGCCGTAATTCCAGACGCGCAGGGGCTGGTAGGTCGCGACGCTGCCGTCGTAGCTGTCGGCAAAATCCATGGCTTTGGACCAGGTGTAGGCGACGCCAAACTCCAGTCCGTTGTGGAAGCGGCGCGTTAGCTGCGCCTGCAGTGCGTTGTAGTTGGAGGTGAGCCCGGTGGTGCGGTAGGTGATCTTTCCATATCCGGGGTAGGGGCGGAAGAAGTTGTCCGGCAGCACGCCGCCGGCCGGGCTCTGATTCTGCGGGAGGAAGTGCGCGCCGTAGGGAACCTCGTTGATATCGCGCTCACCGGTGAGGTGACGGGCGAAGTTGCCGACGTAGCCGATCGTCATGACCGCGCCGAAGCTCAGATCCTGCTGGAACTGCAGGCTGGTGCCGTACACCTTCGTCTCCTGTGGATGCAGCATGAAGGCGCTGCCGAAGTTCGGCGGACCAATCAGCGATCCGGCGTTGAGGAAGTCGCTCACGTTGCCGTAGAACTGCTCGGGCGTGAATTCGGCGGGCGGGTTGTGCGTCATGTCGCCCTCCTGCCCGATCTGCGTCGCCGGATTGATGAACACGCCGAAGCCGCCACGGATCGCCGTCTTGCCATTGCCGCGAGGATCGAAAGCGAATCCCACGCGGGGACCAACCTGAATCCCGGTGCCGTAGACCAGGCCTTCGGGATAGCCCTGGCTCTTCGTCGTGATGGTGCCGTTCGCCACGTTGCCGGTATTCGGAACGAAGAGGCCGACGTAGGGAGCGGGGTAGGTCTTGCCGGTGATTGGATCCTGCGCGACCGTCTTGCCCTTCACCTTGACCGGCCGGTAGAGCGCCGGGGCCTGGCTGGCCTGGTAAAGGCTCGGGACAAAGTTCGCGCCGGTCTGGAGCGTCGGCGGCTTCACCCAGGCAAAGCGGGCGCCGTAGTCCAGCGTGAGCTTGCGCGTGACCTTCCACTGATCCTGCGCGAACCACTCAGCGATATAGATACGGGGGTTGTAGTCGGAGCGCGCCGTGGGCTCCGAGTAGTTGTCAAAGAGGCCCTGCAGCGCGTTGGCAAAGGCGTAGTTGCTGTCGTTCGGATTATTGACATCGCGGCCGAAGCTGAAGGAACCCTCCGGGACGCCCGAGGAGGAGTGTGCCTGCAGGTAGTGATCGGTGGCCAGGTTGATGCCGAACTTGGTGTTGTGGCTGCCGATGATTTTGGTCAGGCTGTCATTCAGCGTGTACTCTCGGGTGCGGTCGTACATGGGGAAGCGCGAATCCCATCCGAAGGTGGCGGCGTTATTCACGCCTCCGAAGCTGACGGCGGGCAGCAGGTTCATCGGGTTGTTGGCGGGGAAGAGCTGGCCGAGGTTGTAGCCGTTCGCGTTCTTCGTCGCCTTCAGAAGGTCGTTCTTGTTGTACAGCTGGGTCTCGCCGAAGCCGGAGGTGCCGACGGTGAGCTCATTGAGCAGGGTGGGGCTGAAGTTGTAGGTGAGGTCGTAGGCGAGGTTCGGGTGCGTGGTCTGGTAATTCACGCGGATGAGCCACGGCAGCTTGTTCGCCGGCGAGGAATACTTGTTGTCGTTCACCGTCATGAACTCACCGCGGAAAAACATGTGAATCTTGTCGGTGGGGTCGTAATCGACGCGGAAGATTTCCTGGTTCGTGGGGGTATCGCCGGTGTAGTTGGTGATGTAGTTGTAGTTGCCGGCGCTGATGCTGCGATCGGTGAAATTCGGCAGCGGCAGCACATTCAGCAAGGCCTGCATCTGCGGGTCGATCGCGCTCGCGGGAACGATGTTTCCCGGATAGCAGCCGATGTGATCGCCGGAGGTGCCGGTCGTTGGGCAGGTCTTCGGGTCGGCGCCGGGCTTCTTGATGTTGATGATGTCCTTCGCCGGATCGGGATTTGTTTTGCCCTGCGCGTAGGTCTGCGAGAAGTCGCCCTGACGTTCGAGCGCGGTGGGCACGGTGTACTTCTTCAGCCCTTCAGGACTTTTGTTGGGCAGGTACTCCATGGAATAGAAGAAGAAGAGCTTGTTCTTGCCCTCGTTGAAATGATGAGGCCAGAAGACCGGGCCACCGATGTTGCCGCCCAAATCGTTGTAGCGATAGCGGGGGCGGCTGGCGCCGTTGTAGTTGTTGAACCAGTCATTGGCGTTGAAGGCCTCGTTCCGCACGTAGTAGTAAGCCGTTCCGTGGAAGGTGCTGGTCCCGGACTTGGTTACGACGTTGATCACCGGCCCCGCCGTACCCGCGCCGTATTCGGCCTGGTAGTTCGCGGTCAGAACCTTGACCTCTGCGATCGCGTCGAGGTTCGGCGGCGTATCCACCTTGTCGCCGCCGCGCGGACTGCCGCTCACGCCGTCAACGTTGCCGGAGTTATTCACGTTGCGGATACCGTTGATGGTCGGCGTTCCTGAAGTTCCCAGGCTGCTCGAGCCACCGCCGACGACCCCAGGAACCGTACGCAGCATCGACATGAAGTCACGGCCGACCGAGAGCAGGTTATCGAGCTGTTTGGTGTCGAGCAGGCCTGAGACTTCTGAACTGGTGGTCTGCACCGGCGTGATCGGCGCGCGCACCACAACGGACTGGGTCACCGAGCCGATTTCGAGCACGAAGGTACCTGCCGCGAGGCGCTCCGCCGAACTGAGCGCCAGACCCTGCTTGGCGTACTTCTTGTAACCGCGCGCGTCGACCGTGAGGTTGAACGTTCCGGGCAACACGTCGGCAAAGAAGAAGTCTCCTGTCGAGGTGCTCTGGGTCGTGCGCACCACGCCGGTTGCTGCATTGATCAGGGTGACTGTGGCATTTGGCACAACCGCACCGCTCTGGTCGACAATGCGTCCATCTATACTTCCTGAATTCTGCGCGCAGCTTGTGCCGGCTGCGAGCATGAACCCAACGATCACTGCCAGAGCTGCAAATACCTTCTTCATCGTTATTTCCCTCTGCCTGCGAACTGAGGAACTCCGCTGTGAAGCTTCGTTCCGGTGAATGCTTCGAGCACGCCGGTGGCCTCGCACGGCGTGTTCGATTCGATCCGCAGCAACGATTCCGACCGCGCAGGACCATCTGGGCGCTCAGCGCAGGTCGGCTGAGCATCCGCAAAATCACGCTTCCGGTGGATTGCTGGGGATGCCGTCGTAAAACGGCCATCGGAGGCGAAATGTACGCGGTGACATTTACGGCCGTCAATACATAAATGCACAATTCGGAACGGTCGTTTTACATAGTGGTACAGACGCAAAGCACTGGTGCAACTGAATACCTTCCGCTCGGCTTGTCTGGCGGCCTCGTAGCCATATGTGTCGCTCCGGACCGCATGGCGGTACGATTCGGGTTGTCTCAGCTAGCCACTGCGCTCCAGCGCGTGAATACTACTTCGGAAATTGGCTCCCCGCGATCGGCGCAGGTTGCACCGTGCGGCTACACGCGATCAGCGAATCAGTTCTGCTGAGGCAGCGTCACTGGGGATGACGACTTTTCGTCTTGATTCCTGCCGCACAGGGCTCACCAGCTATACCTCCCCGATGAGCCCTTCTTTTGGCATTGCAGGAGAGATGCAGTGGAGAGCGTTCGCAGGGACCATCTGATTCGGC
>Ga0157372_10003980_pt1 | contig 15870 bp, 12 predicted proteins | sample C55metaG_FD_115307 | JGI IMG/M metagenome (GOLD analysis project Ga0157372, IMG submission 115307) | Corn rhizosphere microbial communities from Kellogg Biological Station, Michigan, USA - C5-5 metaG | ecosystem: Host-associated > Plants > Roots > Rhizosphere > Soil | place: USA: Michigan... | reverse complement strand
CACAGCATTCACTCGCGCGACAAACAGCGTGCTCAATGGTTCTATCGCCGACAGACGAGCCGTATCACGATTGACTCCAGCGACGATCGCTTCCGGATCACTGCTTCCGGCCGTATGCGTGCGAAGCAGACCAACCAGATGCGTGACCCACATGCCCGCTGCGAGTCCTTTGCCGCCGATGTCGCCAAGCGCCAGGACCAAACCCTCGCTCGTCTGTTCGACACTGAAAAAGTCCCCGGGCAGATGACGAACTGCAAAGATCTCGCTCGCCACATCGAAAGCACCGTGACGCACAAGACTCGGCGCACACAATCGACGGTGCACCTGCGCCGCTTCGAAGATGGCAGTGTTCAGTTCCGCGTAATCTCGTTGAAGTGTTTCGAGCCTGGTGTCAAAAGAGACACCTAAATCATCGTCTAGCTTTACCGCTGGGAGAGCCATAACGACAAAACCTCATCCGACAAATTTGTAGCCTGTACCGTGGACGGTAAGTATAAAACGTGGTTCTTCGGGATTTGGTTCGAGTTTCTGTCTGAGATGAACGATGTGCGTATCGACCGTGCGAGTGGTCGGATAATTCTCATATCCCCAAACTGCGTCGAGCAGTCGATCGCGACTCAATGTTTCGACCGGATGAGCAATGAAGTATGCGAGCAGGGCAAACTCTTTCGCCGAGAGATCGATGACGTTTCCGCCGCGTCGTACTTCGTTGCTGCGGATGTTGACCTCAACATCGCTGAAGCGATAGACCTCAGGCGTCGCCGCGCTCGTGGAAACGCGACGCAGTACTGCTTTTACGCGGGCCATCAATTCGCGAATCGAGAACGGTTTCGTGACGTAGTCGTCAGCTCCTAATTCGAGGCCGACAACTTTGTCGATCTCCTGTCCGCGCGCGGTGAGCATGATGATCGGCACTGACGGCCGCTTCGCTTTCAACTGTTTGCATACGTCCAGTCCGCTCATGCGCGGCATCATCACGTCCAACACGACGAGATCGGGGTTGTCAGAAAGCGCACGCTCGAGGCCGCTCACGCCGTCCTCCGCGCTGATGACTTCGTAACCTTCGTATTCGAAGTTATCGCGCAGCCCGGCGACCATCGCGGGTTCATCTTCGACGATCAGAATTTTGTTTTTCATGACTTCCCCATTCTCCATCCGTACACAAATATTCTGTGCAATCTGCGGACTATGAAGCGGTCTCAGGTTGCGCGAGCGGCAAAGACATCGTGAACTTGCTTCCACGCCCCGGTGTGCTTTCGACCTCGACCTGTCCACCGTGCGCGTGCGTAATGTGACGCACCAGCGACAAACCGAGCCCACTGCCTTTCGTGTTGTGCACCAGCGGATCGCACGTGCGATAAAACTTCTCAAAGATCCGCGTTTGCTCGTGTCGCTCGATGCCGATACCGCGATCGCTGACTTCGAGCTTGAGAACAGCGTTGTCGCGGTAAAGCTTCACGCCCAGAAATTTTTCGCTGTCGGAATATTTCAGTGCATTGTTAACCAGATTGACAAGTGCCCGCGCGATTGCTTCACGATCGACACGCACGCGCGGGATGCCCGGATCGATCTGCTCCTCGAGCGCAAATCCCTGCTGCTCGATCTGGAAACGATACGAGTCGAGCGTGTTGCGAACAAGCTCGCCGATGTCAGTCTCTCTGAAGTCATACTCTTTTGCCCCCGCTTCGATGCGAGAGAAATCAAGAATGTTATTGATTAAAGCAGTAAGTCGTTCACTCTCTTTGCGAATGATGCTGTAGTACTCGTTTTTCTTTTCGTGTTTCGTAATTCGTCCGAGCTCGAGTGTTTCAGCGTAAAGTCGAATCAGCGCCAGAGGCGTTCGTAACTCGTGCGAGACGTTGGAAACAAAATCTGATTTCAGACGCGCGAGCGCAACCTGCTTGTTGACGCTGCGATACGTCAACACCAATCCACCAATCATCAAGACCGACAGCACGGCGAGAATCAGAAGACTCTGAAACACCCACCTGTCGCCGATTGCTTTCGCGGTTGTACCCTGAAACTTGATTCCCAATCTCAAGCCACGAAAAACATCGTCGAGGTTGCGGTAAACCTCGGGCTCCCCGCCGCTCCAACCCGGCGACATAGCGAGCGGCCGATCGACTTTTGCACTCGTGGCGTCGCCTGGATAAATCATCAGCGCCAGTCTTTGATCTTTGTGCTCGCCGGCCTCTGCGGGCTTCAGCTCGGCCAGCATTCCAGGAAAGAGTCCTTTTTCATCGCTATTCAGTTGTTTGGATATCAAGTCGTCGAGGATCTCCGGAAAGAAAGCCTGCTTGAGATAGTTGGTATCGAAAACAGCGCCGCCCAATACGACTCGGTCTTTGGGAACGTACGAAAACGTAAAAAAGGAGGTGGTGCTGTAATGCATCTCGCCGTCCACTCCTTTGTATTCGGAGCCGTACCAGCTGATCGGTTTTGGTCTCTTGTGCAACTGCTCCATGATCATCTTGCCTTCTGTACCAAACCAACCGTTGAAAATCTTCTTTAAGCGCTCATTCTCGGCGCGAGTAGCTGGATCGTTGCATTGAGCCGGTTGTGATCTAAGGACGATCTCCTTCTCGGCATCAAAGATGAACATGTGTGAGAACCAGGGGTTCTTCTTCAAGAGCTCGTCAATACGTTTATCTTGTTCTTCGACGGGAGCGTCGACATTAGGGAAGCCCGCTCTCGCTTGTTCGGCGAGTTTGTAAGACTTCTCGTTGAGCTGTTTTTCCGAGATGGCAAGAATGTAATCAAAGTCGCGATGGATCAGTGCCTCAACCTTCTTATCGCGTTTGATAGCTTTGACGTGTTGGAAGTTGACGTAGATGAGTGTCAATGCGGGCAACACGACGGCTAAACTGAGGGTAAGGATGAGTCGGAACCGCGTGTTTCCTTCTCGTTTGGATTTCATTCAAGCCTCCGCAGGTGGTTGCACAGCGGGGCAGAGCATACGCCGCACAAAGCCGGCCTGTGTCAAGGGTAAGTAAAAATTTGTTAAGAGTTGTAAAGTAGCCGCAGATTACGCTGATGAACGCAGATCCAATCTGCGCTCATCCGCGTAATCTGCGGCTAATCTTACTTTAAACCCAATTTTCTCATTCACGCAGAAGATTATTGCGTATTTACTCCCGACTGCCAACCTCGGTATATTACTGCGCATGAAACACCTGACGATGGAGGAACTCGAGGCAGCGTTGGACCATCTGCGGCAGGCGCCGAAAGATGATGGCGTGTTGCAGTTGATCGTGCGGCGACCTCTAGTTGACGAACGAGAAGTTCTCGACGAAGCTCAGCTCGATCCGGTCCTCGGCTTAATCGGCGACGATTGGCACGTACGTGGAAGCCGGCGAACGCCTGACGGCTCCGCGCACCCGGAGATGCAGATCAACATCATGAACTCGCGCGTCACCGCTCTCGTCGCTCAGGACAAAGATCGCTGGCCACTCGCCGGCGATCAACTCTACATCGACATGGACCTGAGCAAGCAGAATCTTCCCGCCGGATCGCGTATCGCAGTCGGTTCGGCAGTGCTCGAAGTCAGTTCATTTCCACACACCGGCTGTCATAAGTTTGTAGCGCGCTTCGGTCTTGAGGCGATGAAGTTTGTTAATTCAAAAGTAGGCTTGGAACTCTGCCTGCGAGGCATCAACGCGAAAGTTGTTCAAGGCGGCGTTGTTAAGGTGGGTCACACAGCCAGGAAAATTCATTGAGTTCAGCAGGCAGGAGCAGGAAGCGCCGGAGGTGTGCTGCTCCTGCTTCCTGCGCCTGCCTCTGTCACGCGGCTCTCCGCCGCGAATACCGACTCTGGGCGAACTCCTCGATCATCTTCTTATTGAACGCGGGTATATCGGAAGGCTTCCTACTGGTTATTAAGCCGTTATCGACCACCACATCTCTATCAACCCAACGCGCACCTGCATTGATCAGATCGCTTTTCAGCGATGGCCATGACGTGATCGTTCTTCCCTTTACTTTTTCCGAATCAATCAACGTCCAGGGCGCATGGCAGATCGCCGCCACCGGTTTACCCGTCGCAAAGAAACCATCGATAAACTCGACGGCTCTCACCAGCATTCTCAATTGATCGGGATTTCTGACACCGCCCGGCAATAATAAAGCGTCGTAATCATCAGAGCGTGCCAACGTCAACGGCATATCAACAGAAAATAAGTCCGCTTTTTCGTCATGATTCCAACCTTGCACCTGGTTCTCAGCAGGTGAAACGATCTCGGTGATCGCGCCGTCCTCCTCCAAAAAATTCTTTGGTTCGGTCAGTTCCACCTGCTCAAAACCATCGGCAACCAGAATCGCTACCTTTTTTCCCCTTAACTTTTTCTCCATGCAACGTTCCTCCTTGTTCTCACCAAACTAGCCGAGAGCTATTGGAACTTCATGAAGTGCGGCGACTGACGCCACTCTAGTCGGCGGATCCGAAGCTTGGGCAAGTCACCGCACTCCAAACGTGCCCTGCTCTATCTGGCGAACTCATACTAGGCAATAGAGATGCCGCCAACAGCGATCTTTAAAACCTTAATGTATTGCAGCGTACAGAGGACGAGAGGACTCAAAAACGGAGCGAAGATGTAATGAAGTCCAACAGGGCTGGCGTACTTACTACTCAAAACCAGTCACTTTAAACTACCCTCTGCTTCCAGCGACCACGCCGAAAGACAGCGGCACTCACGACTGCGAGTGTAGAAAACGCGACCATCATCGAGATAAAGACCCCTCGGGGTCCGAATCCCATGACCACGCCGAGGACATAGGCGAGCGGTATCTCCCACAACCAGAACACAAAAAGGTTGATTATCGTCGGCGTCCACGTATCGCCGGCGCCGTTGAATGACTGTCCGAGCACCATGCCGTATGCGTAGAACAGGAAGCCGTAAGCGACGATGCGCAGACAGTCGACACCGTAGTGAGCGACCTCCGGAATGTCTGTATAGAACCAGATGATCTGCGGTGCGAAGAGGATGAAGATCAGCCCCACGATTCCGAGGAAAATCATGTTGTAGAAACCGGCTTTCCAAACCGCCCGCTCAGCACGCTCTGGATTGCGCGCACCGAGCGCCTGCCCAACCATCGTCGCGGCCGCGTTCGCCATTCCCCACGACGGCAGCAGTGCAAAAAGAATCACACGAATTCCAAACGTGTAACCCGCAACGGCATTGCTGCCGAAACTCGAAATGATACGCACGAGCCCAATCCAGCTCGCCATGCCGATGAAGACCTGGAATGTTCCAGTAGCAGACAGTCTGATGAGCCTGCTGATGATGGTCGGTTCGATTCGAAGGTGGCGGCGCTCGATATTGAACCGCCCGCCCTTGCGAAAGAGTTTACTGATCGCGAAGAGCGCGCCCGTTCCCCTGCCGATGTTTGTGGCGATGGCGGCGCCGACGATTCCTAACTTCGGAAAAGGTCCGAGTCCAAAAATCAAACACGGACCCAACAGGATGTTGATCCAGTTCGCCAGCCACAACGTGCGCATCGCGATCGCGGCATCGCCAGCGCCGCGGAAGATCGCGTTGATCATGAACAGCATCACGACCGTCGCGTTTCCAGCCAACATCACTCGCGTGAATCCAGAACCATGTTCAACGACCCACGTCGAACCACCCATCAACGCGAGTAACTTTGGTGCGAGCGGAGCACCGACGGCGCCGAGGACGAGCGACACGAGCATTGCGAGTGCAAGCGCTTGAACTGCCGCGCGCGCCGCGCCTTCGGGATTCTGTTCGCCGATCCGGCGCGCAACCATCGCCATCGCGCCAATGCTCAAGCCAATCGCCAGCGCGTAGATCAAGGTGAGTAACGATTCAGTGAGACCGACAGTGGCAGCAGCATCTGTTCCGAGATGCGACACCCAAAAGATGTCGACGACCGCAAACACGCTTTCCATGATCATCTCGAGGACCATGGGTATCGCAAGCAGAAGAATCGCGCGGCCAATCGGACCGGTCGTGTAGTTGCGATGTGAGCCGCGAATCGATTCCTTTACGGCAGACCACAGGCTTTGTTCTTCTTCGTGAGGTGTCGCGGGGAGCTCGTTAACCGTTGACATGGTTTTTTGCGAAAGTCACTTTCACAGGATTAGGAAAGGATTTACATGTTAATCCTGAGAAATCATGTAAATCCTGTGAAGCTCAACCTGTTCGGCCATAGTCATCCTCGAGCCGGACGATGTCGTCTTCGCCCAGGTAGGTTCCTCTTTGCACTTCGATAAAGATCAGATTGTTGTCCCCAGGGTTCTCAACGCGATGAGCGGATCCAATCGGAATATCGATCGCTTCGCCGGCGCGAATAGTGATTTGCTTACCGTCGAGAGTGACTTTTGCACTTCCTTCAACCACGAACCAGTGTTCTGCTCGTTGTGAGTGTTTCTGGTAACTGAGTCTCTTGCCGGGCAAAACTTCAATACGTTTGACCTTGAAGTTAGGTGCTTCCTCGAGCACTGTGTAAGTTCCCCACGGCCTACGATCAAACTCGCGCATTAGTTCCTCCTTCAAAGTGGAACGTACATTAGGTCAAAAAAAAACACAAAGGCTTGAAATAAACCTTTGTGTCTTCTTTTGTGCCTTTTTGTGGCGTCGATTACGAACCGGGTTTCAACGTCAGGTAGGTCACGTTGTTGCGTCGCTTGATCAGGACGAGTGCGGGTTTCGTTCCAGACTGTCCGATCGCAGCGTTGAACTCCGCAAACGTTTTGACCGGCTGCCGATTGACTTCCTGAATCAAGTCGCCCTGACGAATACCTTCACCAGCGGCGTTGCTTGCCGGATCCACTTTCGTCACGAGCAATCCCTGATCGTCAGCGTCGAGACCGTAACGAGAAGCCATTTCCGGAGTGAGCGGCTGGAGTGTTAATCCAAACTTCTCATTTCCGGTTCCACCGCGCGTGCTAGCAGCTTCTTCGCTCTCAGGTTCTTCTCTGACAGGCAATTCCGCCAGCGCGACCTGGAAGTTCTGATCCCGACCGTTGCGAAGCGCGCTCACTTCTACATTCGACCCCGGCTGCATCTTCGCGACGAGATTGCGCAGGCCATTGTTATCCACCACCGGCTGTTTATTAATGGCAGTGATCACGTCGCCGCGTTTGATACCGGCTCTATCAGCCGGACCACCAGCCGTAACTGACGTAACAATCGCGCCTCTCGCGGAAGGAAGACTCAAGCTGGAAGCCATATCCGAATCAACTGACTGGATCGTGACTCCAAGCATTCCACGTCGAACCTTGCCGTTCTTCATCAACTGATCCATCACGGCCTTCGCCATGTTTGAAGGAATGGCAAAGCCGATTCCGATGTTGCCGCCGGACGGCGAAAGAATCTGCGAGTTGATACCGATCAGCTCGCCGGTGGTGTTCACCAGCGCGCCGCCGGAATTGCCGCGATTGATTGCCGCGTCAGTTTGCAGGAAGTCTTCAAAACTTCCATCGCTCAAACCGGTTGTCCTTCCTTTTGCGCTGACGATGCCGGAGGTTACGGTTTGTCCGATTCCCAGCGGATTGCCAACTGCCAGAACCGCATCGCCGACTCGTACCTTGTCAGAATCGCCAAGCGAAAGTGTCGGTAGCGCTTTGGCGTCCTCAATCTTCAAGACGGCGAGATCGCTCGGCGGATCCGAGCCGACCAACTTCGCGGTGAACGTACGGTTGTCAGTCAATTCGACTTTGATCTCAAGCGCACCGTCCACGACGTGGTGGTTGGTTAGAATGTAACCATCAGGACTGACAATCACGCCCGAGCCGACGCCCTGGATTCTTCGCGGCGCTTGTTGCTGCGGAACCCGGTCGCCGAAGAACTCGCGGAACGAGGGGTCGTCCATGAATGGAAACTGTTGCGCCGGCCGGGCACGCTCCGTTGAACGGATGGTGACGACGGCTGGGGCAACCTTGCTTACGAGGTCCGCATACGACGTCTGTGCACTGACAGATGCAAACGAAAATACAACCAAAATCAAACTCAAAAAGAGGTTTACTTGTGCTCCTTTGTGCCTTACAAAGCTTTTCATCCAAATATCTCCGATAGTAAAAATGTGTGGTTTTGATTCTTACAAGCGCCTTTCCGTTTACCGCCACTTATTGCCATAAAAGGCACAAAAGTCACATACCGTGTTATACTTCGCCGTTTTTACAACGCCTACGGAATCCTTGGAATCTTATTCGATTTTCGCGACCTATACCGTATCGCCCCCGGTTTTCCTAAAAAATACGATTGCCATTTGAGGTATAACCCTGGTGCACGGGTTTGAGATTTCCAACGGCCACGAGGACAATTCCGTCCTAATCGTCAACGACGAGCCCGATCAGTTGACGCTGATGGGTAGTCTGTTGCACAAGGCCGGTTACACAATTTTTACAGCCGAAGACGGCCTCGAAGGCCTGACTCTCGCTCGCCGAGAACACCCGGATATCGTCATCAGCGACGTCTCGATGCCGCGAATGAACGGTCTGGAATTTTGCCGCCAGATGCGTGCCGATTCTGAACTCAGAACCGTTCCGATCCTCCTCATGAGCGCGTTACAGAGAGACACTGAGAGTGTGGTGGCAGGACTCCGAGCCGGCGCTGACGATTATCTCGAAATACCGTTTGACGCCGCCCGTCTTGTCGCGAAAGTTTCACGCCTGTTGGAACGTTCGCGCCTCGAAGCGAGTTACCGGGACCTCGTCGAACAGGCGTCCGACCTCATCTTTACTCAGGATCTCGCCGGCCGTCTGACCAGCATCAACCTTGCGGGACAGAAGTTTTTAGGACGAAAACCGGAAGACATTATCGGCAACTCGTTCTTCTCAGTCTTCGGAATCATTCCCGAAAGCAACGGATTCGCGGGTAGTCTCAACCGGCCTCAACACGCACGTGAATTCCGGCACCAGTTCGTGGCGCACTCAGCCGCCGGTGAAGACCGCTGGCTGGACATGATCATTTCGCCGATCAAAGACAAACTGAACGAGACGATCGGCTTCCGCGGGCTTGCTCGCGACATCACTGAACGAAAACGGTTCGAAGAGGCGTTGCGCGACTCAGAAGAACGTTACCGCCTGCTCTTTGAATCTACGCCACAGCCGATCTGGGTCTATAACGAGGACACACTCGCGTTTTTAGCCGTCAACGAAGCCGCCACGCGCACGTACGGATTCAGCCGCGACGAGTTTCTGTCGATGACGGTCAATGAAATCCGGCCTAGTGAAGATGGTCCGACCTTGTTGATCAAAAACGGAGCCGCCCACGACGAACTCGTACTTTCCAGCCCGTGGCGGCACAAGACCAGGGACGGTAAAACCATTTATGTCGAGATGAGCTCGCATCCGGTCGTTTTCGACGGTAAGAACAGCAAGCTCGTGATTGTCAACGACGTCACCGAGCGAAAACTTCTCGACGAGCAACAGCAGCGTCTCCACGCGTCGCTCCAGCAGTCGGCGATGGAATGGCGGCAGACGTTCAATGCGATCGATTTCCCGGTTTTTATCGTCGATCTCGCGGGCACGATCAAACGCTCAAACGCAGCCGCAGAACAGGCTTTAGGTATTGAAGCGGAAAAAATCGTAGGTACGACAATTCGCGAACTTGGTCATGGGCAGCCGTGGAAAAAAGCGGCCGAAATGATCGACGGTCTTCGTTCCCATCTGACGCCCGTCGCAGAAGAAATCAACGACGAAGCCAGCGGTAAGACGTGGGCGATCACGCTCTATCAAATCAACGAGTTTGGTTCCGTCGGCGAACGTGCGATTCTGATCGCGCAGGACATCACGAAGAGAGTCGAGCTCGAAGCGTCGCTGAGACAAAGCGAGATGATGTCGTTGCTTGGCTCGCTCGTGGCAGGTGTGGCGCACGAAGTCAGAAATCCTCTTTTCGGCATCTCTTCAATACTCGACGCATTCGAAACGAGATTCAGCGATCGCACCGAGTACCTGCGTTATACAAATGTCTTGCGCGACGAGGTTGGACGACTCACAATTCTGATGGAAGAGTTGTTAGAGTACGGTAAGCCGTTTCGCGGCGACCTGTACCTCGTCTCTATGGAAGAGATGGTTGCGCGTTCCGTCCGTGCTTGTTTGCCGGGAGCCGATGTGGCTCACGTAAAGCTGGAAAGCACGGTCGAGGAGTCGTTACCAAAGATCAGAATCGATCGCCGCAGGCTGTCGAAAGTCTTTGTTAACTTGATAGAAAACGCGATTCAGCATTCGAAGCCGAACTCTTTAGTCAGGATCGAAGCGGGCAAAATCGTCGACGGAAATCACGAGTGGGTGCAGTGTGCGATCAAGGATTCCGGGGCTGGAATTCTCGAGGAGGATCTGCCGAAGATCTTCGAACCATTCTTTTCCAAGCGGCGCGGCGGCACCGGACTTGGCTTGGCAATCGCTCAACGTATCATGCAGGAACACGGAGGAAAATTGATCGCCGGCAACAATCCCGAAGGAGGAGCCTGTATGATAGCCAGATTCCCAATACCTGTTGAGGGAGAGTCGTAAATGTCCAGGAACAAGGTATTGGTCGTTGACGACGAATCGGGAGTCAGGTTTGGTATTCGCGACTTCCTGGAGCAGCACGGCTACGAGATCGAAGAAGCCGAAAGCTGCCAGGATGCGCAGCACCTGTTTCGCACCTCCAGACCAGACATCGTCATCGCGGATTACATGCTCCAGGACGGCACCGCGCTCGATCTGCTTCCAAGACTGAGAGAGATCGACGCCGGAATTCCCTTGCTGGTATTGACCGCGCACGGGTCAATTGATCTGGCCGTCAGGGCGATTAAGGAAGGCGCCGAACAGTTCCTCACCAAGCCTCTCGAGCTTCCGACCCTGCTGGTCATCGTGCAACGATTACTTCAGAAGCAGCGGAACTACCACAAACAAGTCGCCAGCAAATCGCGGCAGGTACGTCAGGCCGTCGACCCTTTCATCGGTACGAGCCCTGCGATTCGTGCGCTCGCCGATCAAGCTAGAAAGATTCTCTCGACTGAAAGTCCGGTGCTGATTCTAGGTGAAACTGGAACGGGTAAAGGTGTCCTCGCTCGCTGGCTGCATGAAAACAGCCCACGCGCTGAAGAGGCGTTTGTCGATCTGAACTGCGCCGGACTCACCCGGGAGCTTCTCGAGACAGAACTGTTCGGTCATGAAAAAGGCGCGTTTACAAGCGCCACCGCTTCCAAACAAGGACTGTTCGAGGTGGCACATCGAGGATCTATTTTTCTCGACGAAGTGGGTGACGTCGATCTACAGATTCAGCCAAAACTGCTGAAGGTGCTGGAAGAGAAACGGTTCAGACGCCTCGGTGACGTCAGAGATCGTCAGGTCGACGTCAGGTTGATTGCCGCGACGCACCAGGATATCGGACAGCTCGTACGAGAAAAGAGATTTCGCGACGATCTCTATTTCCGCATCAGCACGATTCCGCTTTCGTTTCCGTCTCTGCGCGACAGAATTGAAGACATTCCGACGTTGGCCCAATACCTGTTGGACAAAGTTTCGGCGGATCTCGGACGTGGTGCGTTGCGGTTGGACCAGGGATGCATTCAGGCGTTGCAAGCGTATTCCTGGCCCGGCAACATCCGTGAACTGCGTAATGTAATCGAACGTGCCGTCCTGCTGAGTGACCAGAAAAACATCACCTTAAACGATCTTCACTTCGACGGTCATGCACAGGTCGGCGCACCTTTTCTCGACTCGAGCTTGACTCTTCTGGAACTCGAAAAGCAGCACATCGAAAGGGTTCTTCAGGAGGAGAGAGGTCGCGTTGAGAAAGCCGCCAAGCGTCTTGGCATCCCGCGAAGCTCACTTTATCAGAAGATTAAGAAACATCAGATCCCCTCGTCCAAAGTCTAGACGCTAGTCTGAATGCTGGACAGCTCCGTTTTGGGCCATTAGACCAAACCCTCGTAAAGTCCTGAAAATGTAGCGGTTTAAACGGTCGCGAAGGCCTTTGATTCATGGCCCAACCTTTGCTAGAGTTTCCGGCACGTGCCAAGTGTATTCTGCTCTCTCGCCCCGACCGAGAGCTCATCTGGCTGGTATTTTTTAGAGCTGGCAATGCCCCGCTTTGCTCTGAGATTTGCCAGGCCTCCCACAAGTTCCATCAAAGGCTTCCCTTCTTGCGGGAGTCACTATCAAGGAGCGTTTGAAATGTCCCGATATGGGTTTATCAAGGGGAATGTGCTTGCGTTGGCGATCTTCGCCATCGTCAGCTTGGCCGCAGGTACAGCAAAAGCGGACATTGTCGTCACCACAGGAGTCAACAACCAGGGTACCGACAATGTTTTGCTTAACCAGGCAGACAATGTAACTCCGGTAACGGGTACTGTTGGCGCGAACAATCTCGTGGTCAACTTTACCTCATCTAGTGGAAGTGGTTTGCTCAGTGCTGATCCGTCTGGCCAGGCGACTGTCAGCGGAGGTACGGGCAACATCGCTTTCACACAACTTACTTTCGGCCTGGCGAACAACGACACCTTTACACGTGCCGTATTCAACATCAATGCAGCAGGTGATGGTACAGTCACAATCCACGTCGAAGGTATTAATATCAATGGTGGCTCTTTTGAAGATGATTTCACCGTCGATGCGAACGGCCAAAACTTCTTCACGGTAACAGCCATTAACGGTCAATTGATTACGTCCATCAGTCTGTCGACAACTGACACGACTTTCGAGGATGTACGACAGGTTCGTCTCGGTGGTAGCGAAATTCAGGCGGTTCCAGAGCCGGCCAGCATGCCACTTCTGGGAACGGGTCTGCTCGGAATCGCTGCCGGTGTACGTAAGCGGCTTGGCAAGAAATAGTCTGGAAGCGGCCTTGCTTTCGAACTATTTCACCCATACCGCGACAAGTGTGTTTTCACAGCCGCGTTTGCCCCGCGGCTGTAAAAGCATCAACCATTAACCGGGTAGTGCCAGTAACCATGTGATATGCGTTCCCTCGAATGAGGGCTAGTGCGGACGTACGATCCAGGGATGGGTGTACAGGAATGTCCGCACAACCAACGATTTTCCCGCTGGACAAAAGCGGAGAGATTTATGCCCTACAAGATGAGAAGGGCAACACGATAGGCACAGGAACACGCGAAGTGTGTGAGGTTTTGCTTTACATAATTACGAAGCCTACCTCGCCTACTTCGAGCAAAATGAATCCGCAAAGGCCTAATGTGCGATCTGCGATAGCTGTATAGGCTTAGGGTCGAGGCAGCAGCGCGGACTGTTGTCTTCGCCTTCATCGTTAGCTGTGCGGAGTGAACGGTGACTCTTACGGCAACAGAAAGATCGAGCAAGTTATTCCCCGCAATCGACAGTGATTCTTCGCTGTTGAGTATTGGTGTTCGTAATTTTACCACCTCGCGCAAGATTCCAATCAAAGTTTTTAATTAGAAGTGGTCTTGTCTCGGTGTACCTGTGAAGCAAAGTCGATTTGGAGCCCTCAAACGAGTGTCCGGCCGGTTAAGACAGATCTGGCTCGGCCGAGATGAGCAGTCACAAAAGCCGGCCGTGCCGCGCCTGCTCGTCGTCGACGACGAAGAGTCGATCTGTTTCTCGATGAGTGAGTACTTTTCGTTGCAGGGATTCAAGGTCGATACGGCGTCTGAGTTGGAAGAAGCGGAAAAGCTGTTGGGGGCCACGAATTACCGAGTCGTCATTCAGGATCTGCGCCTCACGATGACCACCAACCAGGACGGCCTCGAGATGATCAAGCTCATCAGGCAGCAGAACCCACAAACGCGAATCGTCGTGTTGACTGCTTATGGGTCAGCGGAAATTGAAGACGAAGCGAGACGTTGTGGGGCCGATGCATTCTTGAGAAAACCCAAGCCGCTTTCGCAGGTGGCCCAGGTGGTCCAGGGCCTGATCGAATCTCCACCCCGCCAAGCCGCCCGCCCCGCTTAACTGTAGACACGGAGACACGGAGACACGGAGACAGGGAGACGGGGAGACGGGGAGACACGGCGAAGAGTCTCCCCGTCTCGCCGTCTCCCCGTCTCCCCCTCTCCCCGTCTCCCCGTCTCCCCCTCTCCCCGTCTCCCCGTCTCCGTGTCAATGAAAATCATGGGAGGGCGCGGCCGCAATGGTTAACGAGAGCGGCTGAACGTGGCTGGCTTTTACCGAAACGACATTATCCTGATTCTGCAACGCTCCTTCGATTAGAAGAAACGGATGTCCCACCAGCTCGAGACGGTACTTATCGAAGAGTTGCGGCGTGACGATGATGTTGCTGACACCCGTCTCATCTTCCAGGCTCAGAAACATAAATCCTTTTGCAGTCCCGGGACGCTGGCGAACAATGACCCAGCCGGCCACGCGGACAAAAGTTCCATCACGCAGCTTGCGAATATCAGCCGCTCTTAATGCTTTGAGTTTTTTCAACTCTCCACGGTGATAAGCAACCGGGTGTTTTCCGATCGTCAATCCAGTCCCACGAAAATCCGCATCCACTCGCTCAGTCAAAGTCATCTGCTGCAACGGTGAATTGCCATCCTGCTCGAGCAACGCGCGATACAGTTGTCCCGGAGAGCGCGTCACACGCTCAACCTGCCACAGCGCATCGCGACGATTGACATGGTTTGCGACCGGCGTCTGTATAAAGTTCAACGCACCAACGGCGGCCAACTTTCTCAATTCATCTTTGCGCAGCTCAGGCACACGATTGCGCAAGTCGTCAATACCGGCAAACGCACGCACCGCTCTCTCTCTGACAATTGCCTGTCCTGATTGCTGGCTCAGACCTCTTACATATCGCAGTCCGAGACGGAGAGAGAGGGGGTGATGGGCAGACGGGGAGACAGGGAGACATGACTCGGGTATACGGTGTTCTCCCCGCTCCGTATCCCCGCGTCTCGCCGTCTCCCTGTCTCCGCGTCTCCCCGTCTCCCTGTCTCCGCGTCTCCCCGTCTCCCTGTCTCCCCATCTCCCCATCTCCTCCTCGAGCGTGCACAGCCAATCCGAGCAGGTGATGTCGATCGGCAAAACCTTCAATCCATGACGTTGCGCATCTTTAATGATCGTGAACGGTTGATAAAAACCCATCGGCTGATTGTTGAGGATCGCCGCCGTGAATGCGGCCAGGTAATTACATTTCAGCCATGCACTCGCATAAGCGATCAGCGCAAAACTCGCCGCATGCGATTCCGGAAAACCGTAAAGCGCAAACGAAGTGATCGCCAGCACGATGTCGTCCTGCGTCTTACCGGTGACGCCATTGTCCTGCAGACCTTGCCGCAGTTTTAGCTCGATCGCTTTCATACGAGCTTCTGAGCGTTTGAATCCAAACGCGCGTCGCAGCTCTTCCGCCTCGCCGCCGGAAAAATTCGCGCAGAGCATGGCCATCTTCAGGAGTTGCTCCTGAAACAGCGGCACTCCCAACGTGCGACTTAACACAGGCTCCATTAACGGATGCGCGTACGTAACAGGCTCTCTACCCTGCCGGCGTTTGAGATACGGATGGACCATGTTTCCGACGATGGGACCGGGCCGAATAATCGCCACCTGGACCACGATGTCGTAAAAATTCGCAGGCCGCAGTCGCGGCAGGCACGACATCTGTGCACGGCTCTCGACCTGGAACATTCCGATCGTGTCCGCGTTTTGCAGTGCTTCATAAACTGCCGGGTCGTTCTGTGGAAGATGAGCGAGATCAACTTCTTCGTGGTAGGAATCGCGAATGAATTTAAGTGAATCTTCGACGACCGCCAGCATGCCGAGTCCCAGCAGATCCACTTTAATTAGCCCCAGGTCCGCACAATCTTCTTTGTCCCATTGGACCACCACGCGTCCAGGCATCGCAGCAGGCTCGAGCGGCACAATCGAATCGAGCTGCCGCTGTCAAATGGCCATGGCTCCCGAAGTCTGGCCCAGGTGGCGCTGCAGGTCCTGCATCATTTGAT
>Ga0157372_10003979_pt1 | contig 15874 bp, 11 predicted proteins | sample C55metaG_FD_115307 | JGI IMG/M metagenome (GOLD analysis project Ga0157372, IMG submission 115307) | Corn rhizosphere microbial communities from Kellogg Biological Station, Michigan, USA - C5-5 metaG | ecosystem: Host-associated > Plants > Roots > Rhizosphere > Soil | place: USA: Michigan... | reverse complement strand
TGGATAGCCTGCACCTGCCGTCCGTAACGGAGAACAAGACGCTCTCCCGTTATTTTCCGCACAAAATGGTCCCCCATGAAGTCTGGATCGACAAGACCGGACGCGTCATGGCCATCACCAGCGACCTCGACATAACCGAAAAAAATGTAGAATCGGCCATCCAAACGGGAAAATTAGAGGTCGCGGAGAAAAAGGATCTTTTTATCAACTATATGAAGCCCTTTTTCGCCGGCTATTTTAACACCACCGATACATCGGGAAAATTTATCACCTTCGTCCCACGGGCAGACCTTATCAGGTACGAAGGGCTGGTCGCCGGGTATATCCCGGGATCGCCGGGCCTCAACGTACGAAGAGTTTTGCCAAACGGCTATATCAAGCGTACCATTACCAATTGGCAAATTGCAGGGCTGTATCGTCTTGCCGTCCAACCCCACGTGCTCCTGACCAATTACAACGGCGACAATTCGGAAAATCTTCCCAGCAGGATATCGCTCGAGGTCAGGGATTCATCCATCCAGTATTGGCCTCACAAATCGCTGGCCCAATGGGACGCCGTTCCCGACAGCGCCAAATTATTCTGTTACGAGCAGATCCTGCCCTACAAAGATTCGGCGAACATGAATGGCTATATGCTGCGCGACCTGAACAACTACTTCGGGGTCACGTTAGGTATCAGTGGCTTTATGGCCCAACGAAGAGTGAACTGCTGGGTATTGGAAAATACGGGTTCCTTCCGGGTAATGCCCCAATCCGGCGAAACGCCGTCCATCGAGTGGGGCGCCAATGAAGACAGCGTTAAAGTGACCAACGAGCCGCTACGGATATTCATGCTTCAGCTCCTCATGTACCACCTCGACAACAGCCCCGTCCCCATCATCAACGAAGTGGATCCCAAAACTCGCGTCAGCTTTTCGATCAAAGCCAACCTCCTCGACCCCGCATCCATCGGAAAAGCCCTAGAAAAATATGGAATGACCTTCAAATTGGAACAGCGGGATCTCGAAATGCTGGTCATCAAAGACATCCGGTAACCGCATTTATCAATTGATCCAAACAGAAACAAGACATGTCCAAACTGCTCTATTTGCTTTCCCGTCTGCTATTACCGGCGGCATGCTACCTCCAGGCGACCCCGACCGAATACCCCCGGTCGAAGCAGACCGAATATCCCCAATCGAAGCAGACCGAATTGAAAGTCGGCGACCGATGTCCCGATCTTCTCTTTGACCACCTGCTAAATTCAGCGTCAAAAACGGTACATCTGTCCGACTTCAAAGGGCGTCTGGTCATACTCGACTTCTGGGCCACCTGGTGCGAGCCTTGTCTAAGGGCACTGAGCAAACTCGATTCGCTTAAAAAGGAATTTGGCGATGAGCTCGTCATTCTCCCGGTGAGCTACCAGCAAACCGCGTACGTCGCAAAATTCCTTTCACAGAACAGCCGCTACAATTTCAATGACCTCATTTATGTGACGGAAGACACCACAATAAGAACCTATTTCCCCTACTGGTTCATCCCCCATGAAGTATGGATAGATGGCGACGGCAGAGTGGAAGCCATCACCGGCGACAGCGAAGTGAACGCCAATAACCTAAAACGCTATTTCGCGAACAAATCCACCCGGCTCAAGGTAAAAAAAGACGTTCTGAAATTTGATCTTTCCAAACCCTTATTAGCCGGCGAGCTTGGCGACAATTACCGCATAAACACGGAACAAATCGCCTATCAGTCACTGTTCATCCGCGGATATCTGGATGGAGCCGGCTCAGGGGTCAATGCGAAGCAAACCGATGAGTGTACAAAGAGGCTCTATCGGAATATGACCATAACCAACTTGTACCGGTTCGGCCCTTTTCTACTCAAGAGCGACAGTTCCCGGGAACCGGATCCTTATGTTCTTTATCAGCCATCCATGGTCCGCCTTGAGGTCACGGACTCTACCTTGTTTGACTGGCCAGGCCTTTCCCCCGAAGATTGGGAAAAAAAGCCGAAAGACAACGTTCAATTCACCTACGAACAATATATTCCCAACAAAGATTCCCTCAAAGCGGGCCAGTATATGCTGGAGGACCTCAACAGGTATTTCGGCGACCTGCTGGGTATCCAGGGGCTCCTTGAAAAACAAAAGGTTACATGTTGAGAATTGGTCACTACTTCTCTATCGCCTGCTGCTTACCACCGACTCCGCAGGTCTATCGCTGGGACGGAAGATCAGCTTATCCGACTTCCTCGGGTACCTGATGTTCTTACGGCAACGATCGTCCGTCCCCATCGCGGAACAGCGCTCCTATTCCGATCCCCAAAAGGTTTTCCTTAGCACACCCCCATGGAAAGAAATAAACATGGAAGACCTCACCTCGTTGAATACCTTCTGATCCCCGTTCGGGCTGGCCTTCAAACAGACCGAAATGGATCTGAATATGATCGTTATCCGCAATAAAAAGACAAATTGAACCGACGACCCCCACCATAACCGAAGCCTCGGCGATCGGGACGCCGGGGCACTCGGAAATTATCCCTGAACGCCGCATCTTACTGCTGCGCCAAACGGATTCCTCAGCGGAAGCTAGGGAAACCTCCGGATTTTTTCACTACTTTTAATTTCAAACGTCTAACATTCTTGCCCCATTCTCCGCAAATAATGGATGAGCCGCAGCTCCTCGCCGACCTCTATGAAGGAAGTCACAAAGCCTTTACCACGCTGTACAACAGGTATAGCCAGCCCTTATATTATAACATCCTTGCTATGGTCAAGGACGGTCAGACGGCAGAAGAGTTCGTGCAGGAAATTTTCACCGTCATTTGGGAAAACAGGGCAACCCTCCGCATCCATACCGGGTTCGGCAATTATGTTTTCGCGGCGTCCCGGAACCTGATCTATAATTTTTTGAAAAAAGCAGGAAGGCAGCAGGCACTCTTTGAAAAATTGCGCGCGATCGCCACGGAGAACTACAACCATGTAGAAGAGGCATTGCTCGCCCGGGAGAATAACGAAATGCTGCAAAAGGCCATAGCGACCCTTCCGCAGCAAAGACGACGCGCATTCGTCCTTTGCAAGATCGAAGGGCTCTCGTATAAAGAAGCAGCCGAAAAAATGGGGCTATCCCTTAGCTCCGTCAAAAATCATATGGCGCTTGCAAGAGAGGAATTGCGTCAATACTTGAACGCACACCCCGAAACCATCCTGCTTACCCTCTGTTTCAGCATTCTCGTTAATGCCAGCACAAACTAATTTTAAATCTTTTTTACCTTCCGTTAGATACTATTCACGCGCCGGTTGTCTTCATTAAAAGCAACAATTTGGAGATCCCTGAGTTCTATTCCCGTCTTTTTCGGAAATATCTCGATAACGAGTGTTCGCCACAACAGGTCGAAGATCTTTTTCGGCTGACCGCCGACCCTTCCTATATGGAATATACAAGGGCGCTCATCCAAATTCATACCGCAAAAGACCCGGACGATCTCCCGGTCGATGCCGCCCTGAACGAAAGACTCGCCGGCCGCCTGCAGCTGATCCTCGGCCAGGCCCCGGTCATTCCAATGCATCGCAAAAGACGGTTTGCCCGATTTGCCATTGCCGCCTCTATTTTACTCTCTCTTTCGGCGGCGACCGCTTACCTGCTATCCCACCGGCCGAAAAGGGATATCGTTCAAACGGCCCCCGCCAACAATGATATTCCCCCCGGCGGTAACCGGGCCATTCTAACCCTTGCAGACGGCAAACGAATTGTCCTGGACAGCGTTGACATCGGCACCGTTGCGACACAAGGCGAAAGCAGGGTCGAAAAAACCGGCGACGGCCACCTCGCCTATACCGTCCAACAAACACCGAATAACACAGAGACGGTTTATAATACACTTTCAACACCCCGCGGCGGCCAGCAGCAGCTTACTTTACCCGACGGGTCCCGGGTATGGCTAAATTCCGTTTCATCCATCAGCTTCCCGACTGCCTTCACCGGAGATGAAAGACGGGTGGAACTGATGGGTGAAGCCTATTTTGAAATCGCAAAAAACGCCAAACAACCCTTCAGGGTAATAGTGGACAAGCGTGAACAGGTGGACGTTTTGGGTACGGATTTCAACGTCAACGCCTACCCGGACGAAGCCGAAATAAAGACTACTTTGCTGAATGGAAGTATTCGGTTATCGAAAGATAACGCCAGCATTCTGATGAAGCCCGGTCAACAGGCGCTACTACCTGGCAATGGCAAAATACAACTGATCGCCCACGCCGATATCGAACAAGCGGTTGGCTGGAAGGACGGAAAATTCATATTCAAGGGAACAAATATAAGGGCCATCATGCGACAGGCAGCGCGGTGGTATGATATCGATCCCATGTACGAAGCAGGTACGGATTCGCTTGATTTCTCCGGGGAAATATCCCGGAAGGAAAACATCTCACAACTCCTCCAGCTATTGGAGGCCACCGGCACCATCCGTTTCTCGATCCAGGGAAAAAAAGTAATAGTAAAACCTTAACCTTTCACCAGGTAGTCAAAAGGAAAGGCCAGAAACGGTGACGCGTCTCTAGCCGTGGCCCGGGCTACCAACAAAAAACAATTGTTCGAAGACTGCTTTTAGTTAACCCAAACCAAAACAAAGTTATGCTTTTTTTTGACAATGCGCCCGATGGTGCACCGCCAAAACCATTACGGCGGCGTACTACCGCAAAAATGCCGCGAATCATGAAGCTCACAACCGTACTGCTGCTCGGAGCGTTCCTACAGGTCTCCGCCAGGGGCATCTCCCAAACCATTACCCTGTCTGAAAAGAATGCGCCGTTAGAACAGGTCCTGACTGAGATCAAAAGACAAAGTGGCTACGAAATGGTCTACAACACCAGGATGATAGAAAATGCAGCGACGGTTACCATCCATCTCAAACAGGCTTCTCTTGCCACCGCATTAACCAAGTGCCTGGAAAATCAACCCCTGACCTTTGTCCTATTAGCACATACGATCATTATCAAAGCAAAGCCGTTCCCGGTGGTTCTACCGGCCGACACGTCGGATGATCCCGCTTCGCTCCGCGGACGCATAACGGATAGTCTCGGCAATCCCCTGCCCGGTGCTACATTGAAGGAAAAGGCTGGGAAAGTACTGGCCATCGCCGACGCAAACGGGAATTTCGAAATAAAAAAAGCCGGCAAACCCACCGTCCTCGAGATCTCCTTCACTGGCTATCAGGAGAGAACGATCACCGTAAAAGGCGCCGAACAAAACTTGCACATCGTTTTACAGGTATCGAATAGCTCTCTGGATCAGATCCATGTTATCGGGTACGGCACCACGACAAAGCGTTTCAGTACGGGCAGCGAGGTAAAGATCACCGGCGAAGAGATCAGTGAACAACCCGTTACCAATCCACTGCAGGCCCTTGAAGGCAGGGCGGCCGGCCTTTCGGTTATCCAGAGCAATGGCCTTCCCGGGTCTAATGTCAGCGTCCAGATAAGGGGACAAAATTCCATTACATCGGGAAACAATCCGCTGTACGTGGTGGACGGAGTCCCATTTCCTTCCGTTTCACTGGACTTCGTATATGGTGCGAATGCGCCGGCATATGGCGGAATAAGCACGCTCAATAGCCTCATTCCCTCAGACATCGAAAGCATCGAGGTCTTAAAAGACGCGGACGAAACGGCAATTTATGGTTCGCGCGGGAGCAACGGGGTTATACTCATCACGACAAAAAAAGGCAAACAGGGAAAGACCAAACTCGATATCAATGTAAGCAGCGGGGCCGGCGAGGTAACGAGGAAGCTGAAAATGTTGTCCCCTCAGCAATATTATGAACTTCGTCAAAACGCCTTTCTAAACGATGGCGTGACGCCGACCATTTCAAACGCACCGGACCTGCTCTCCTGGGATAAATCCAAAACCACCGATTTTGAAAACCTCCTGATCGGCAATATGGCAAACAGGCTTGACGCGACCATTTCACTATCCGGAGGCAATCAAACGACCAGTTTCCTGATGGGTTCGACGTATCACCACGAATCCACGGTTTTCCCCGGTTCGCTCGGGTATGGCCGTGGCGGCGGACACCTAAATGTCAACCATATCTCCCTCGATAAAAAATTCAGCGCCAATGTATCCGTCTCCTATACCTCGGACGCCAACAACCTGAATTCGACAGACCTGACGCCCTACTACAATCTGCCGCCCGATTACCCGCTTTATGATTCCACGGGCAAGCTGAACTGGCAGGGCGGTCAAAACAATCCTCTGGCATTTTTACAGCAACCCTACAAAAGCGTTACGGATAATTTCATGACCAATGCGACCCTGCAATATACCGCCCTCCCCGGTCTGGACATCAAGGCCAATCTCGGTTACAACAAGATCAGCATCGACCAGATTGAGACAATGCCATCGACCTCCCAGAACCCCACTTACCATCCGACCGGCTCGTCCAACTTCGTAACGAATTCAACATCGACCGCCCTGATAGAACCCCAGGTGAATTACAAACGCCGCTTCGGAAAGGCACTGATCAGCCTGCTCGCCGGTAGTACCTTCCAATCCAATAAAGGCAACCTCGTGATGATCAATGCCTATAATTATGCCTCCGATGCGCTACTGCAAAGTGCATATGCCGCCGGCGGGACTTTTGTTTATAACTATAATTCGATCTACAAGTTCGAATCCGCTTTTGGCCGGTTAAATCTGAATTGGGACGGGAAATACATCCTGAACGCGAACTTCCGGCGAGACGGCTCATCCAGATTCGGGCCGGGAAAACAGTTTGGCGACTTTGGCTCCATCGCCGCAGCATGGTTATTTTCAGAAGAACTGAAGAACACACTCCCCTGGCTCAGTTTTGGCAAGCTAAGGGCCAGCTATGGCAGCGTCGGAAATGACCAGATCGCCGACTATGGGTACTTATCCAGTTATACCTCCACCAATTACACCTATGGCGGCGCCCCCGGGCTGCATCCCTTTGGAGTAGCCAACCCGGATTACAGCTGGGAAGTGAATAAAAAACTCGAGGCCGCCATTGACCTCGGCCTATGTAGTGACAGGATACTCTTTTCCTTCGCCTTCTTCAGGAACCGTTCCGATAACCAACTCCTGGGCGTGCAGCTCCCATCCCAAACGGGCTTTGGAAGTTATACCGCCAATATTCCCGCCGAAGTCCTGAATACCGGTATCGAATTGGAGCTAAATACCATTAACGTAAAAAATAAGACCTTCAAGTGGAGCACCTCTTTCAACCTTACAGTTCCGAAGAATAAGCTCGCAGCATGGCCCGGGTTATCCGAGTCCTGGCAGTCCAATTACTATGTGACCGGGCAGCCGCTGAGTCCTTTCATTCTATTCCACAGCACGGGCGTCAACCCTCAAACCGGCGTGCCGACCGTTGCCGATCTAAACAAAGACGGCGCCATTTCGTACGGCCTGGCAAGCACAGGCGCCGGCGACCAACGGGTGGCAGCCAGTCGATTCCCAACCCTGTACGGAGGTCTCGGCAACCAATTCAACTACAAGAACTGGCGGCTTGACTTCCTTCTCCAATTCGTGAAGCAAAAAGGGCTCGGCATTCTCAGCCGAACCAGCTCCCCGCCCGGAACGATGCAAAACACCTGGTCGGAAATATCCGGCAGGTGGCAGAGGCCCGGCGACAACACAACTATTCCGGCGGCCACAGCAACAGCCGGCACGGCCGCATATACCGCTTACAACTATTACTATCAGTCAGATGCGGCAATCAGCGATGCGTCCTTCCTGCGCCTGAAGTCCCTCTCCGTTTCCTATAATATAAACGCGCGATGGTTCAGGCAGATCAAAACACAACAGGTGAGACTCTACCTTCAGGGAGAAAATCTACTGACCTTCACGCACTATCTCGGGTTTGACCCGGAAAACTCAGCCCAGGCCGGAATCCCTATTCTGCCACCTTTGAAAATGCTCACCGCGGGAATTCAATGTACTTTTTAAAGTTTTAAAAATGAAAAAATCAACATCCCTCATACTCCTTTCCATTTTTCTTTTTGCGGCTTGCAAAAAGTATATCCAGATCCCTCCACCCAGTACAGAGTTGGTGGATGTAAACGTCTTCGACAATGATCAGAATGCAAAATCTGCGGTTGCCGGCATGTATAGCGATATGTACAACACCTACAATCCGAACAACACCTTCAATGGCAATATCACTTACCTGCCGGGAATGACGTCTGATGAACTCTACTACTTTCCGAACAGCACCTATAACGAGTTCATCAATAATTCGATATCGCCCAATAACACCCTCGTCGAGATCGCCTGGTCGGATCCTTACCGGGTAATCTATGAGGCAAATGCCATTATCCAGGGGTTACAGCATTCCTCCGGTGTCACCGCTTCACTAAAAAGCCAATTGACAGGCGAGGCAAGGTTTATCCGGGCTTTTTGCAATTTCTATCTCGTTAACCTCTTCGGAGACGTCCCGCTGGTTACCTCCACCGATATCGATGTCAATACCGGGCTATCGCGCGCGCCGGCTTCGGACGTTTATCAGCAGATCATCAGCGATCTCCAGTACGCGCGGGACACCCTCGCGGCCGATTACGCCAATTCCAACGGCGAAAAGACCAGGGCCAACAAATGGACCGCAACGGCACTATTGGCGCGCGTTTATCTATACACCAAAGACTGGCAGGAAGCGGAGTTACAAGCCTCCTCCGTGATCAATAACACGGCACTATTCGGGATCGTCCCGGATCTAAACAGCGTATTCCTGAAAAACAGCAAAGAGGCGATCTGGCAGATAAACACCGCGGGCAGCAGCACCGACGAATATACCTCCGAAGGCGCCCAGTTCATCCCGGGTTCGACAACCCCGAATTATGTTCTCGATTCGGTTCTGCTCAGCGCCTTCGAGCCTGGCGACCAACGGATGGCCAACTGGATCTCATCTATCAATTACAATGGCCGGATCTATAACTACCCCTTCAAATATAAGGACGCCTCCACCTCGACGAGTACCAACGGAGGGGAATATTATATGGTGCTGAGACTTTCGGAGCAATACCTGATCCGCGCCGAAGCAAGGGCTGAACAAAACAAAATCACCGATGCCCAATCCGATCTAAATATCGTCCGAAACCGGGCGGGGCTTCCCAATACCGTCGCCGCCGACAGCGCATCCCTTTTGCTTGCGCTGCAATACGAACGGCAGACGGAACTCTTTTGCGAATGGGGACAACGATGGTTTGACCTAAAACGCACCGGCCGCATCAACCCGGTATTGCAAGCCGAAAAACCAACCTTCTGGAAACCCGATGCCGCATTGTTTCCCATACCCGCAACAGAAATAAGCAGCAATCCCAAACTCAAACAAAATCCCGGCTACTAGCCCATCACCTCTCACGGGCTCTACCCAAACGACGCCCGGCGATCCATTTCAAAAAACATTTATGAAAGCAATAAACTTTTTCCCGGCATTGCTATTCCCCGTATTGCTTGCCACCCATCCAATTCAGGCACAGGGAACTTCCCACCTTACCAAAGACCCGCCCGCAATCGGAAAGCCCTGCCCGGATTATCTTTTTAAAACCATCCTCAATTCCCATTTCAAAACCGCGCGGATCTCTTCATTCAGGGGCAAGTACCTCATCCTCGATTTTTGGGGCACCTGGTGCGGGTCCTGCGTCGAAGCCCTCCCGCTCGAAGACAGCATTCAAAAACAAAACAAGGAAAAACTTCAATTCCTGCTGATCAGTTCGGAAACGCCTGCGGCCATTCAAAAATTCTTCAATAAAGCCGATAAATCGATACCCCTAAGCCTGCCAAGCGCCAGCGACACCTCCTGGCTACTGGCACAACGCTTCAAGGTCCGTTACGTTCCGCATTATGTCTGGATAGACAAAGCGGGAATAATAAGGGCGATCTCCGGCGCGGAAGAGGTCACTCCACTGAATGTCGAAAAATTTATTGCCGGCGACAGCATCGACCTGGCGGTAAAAGTGGATGACCCGCGCATCGAATTCGACTACAACCGCCCGTTCATCACCGACAGCAACTATGAAAAGGCCACGAAAGTAATAGCTTACCGAATTCTCACCCCATTCGTAAAAGGGCTCCTCGGCATGATGAGCATCCCGAAAACCGGCGAATTTGCCAACCGGCGCATATTCTCCACCGATGGCACGGTGGCAGGACTTTACCGGATAGCCTATGGAGAAGGGGAATTCTATGACTGGTACCCTTACTTCAGAACCATCGTCGACGTAAAAGACACGCTGAAGATTTGCATCACTTCCCCGTCCGTCTGGAACAGGTACAAATACCAATATGGCGTCTGTTATGACCTGATCATCCCTAAACCGGACAGCGCCGCCTTATTTGCAAAAATGCGCGAAGACCTCCATAACGTGTATGGGCTAAAAGTATCCAAAGAAATGCGCCAGATGCCTTGTTGGGTGCTTAAAGTCATCAACCCCGGCCTCTTGCATACCGCGTCCGGAAAGCCGGCCGAAGAGAGCAATCAATTCTCGCTAACACTCACAAACATGCCCGTCAAGACCCTTTGCGAAGACATCTATGAAAATGCCGGTAGCAAAACAGTCACTGCCATTGTCGACGAGACGAATTATCCTTCCAATATCGACATCACCCTGAATGCCAATATCAAGGATCTGGATGCATTGAACAAAGAGCTCCTCAAATATGGCCTCAGGCTCTCCGCCGAAGAAAGAAATATCCAGGTCCTGGTCCTGAAAGACTAGATCGCCCGGCCGATCGATAACTTCCTTACCTACGGAAATCCCGCAAATTGCTGCCCTACCCCGAGGGGCGGCAATTTCGCGCCAACACCTATGACCAGCATCTTAACACGTCTGCTGGCCACCACCAGTCGGAGGCCATTAATTGGGGGATGAGCAGTAGTTCCCAGATGAGGCTTCAGTGGCGACGCTCCGTTCAAAGGGAGGATGGGGATGGGCCGATGGATTTCCCTGCAAATCGTCTATCGGTTAAAGTATTTGGCTGTTCAAGGATTGGATCGTTCCCCCGCAAGGCCGGCTGCAATGTTGCCCAACACGGTCTATCGACTGGGTCGCTTCTGGGGTTTTGGACCTTGATCCTCGTTAATTAGCTTACTGAACTGTTTACGTCATCTGGCGCTATGCCTTCCGCTCTCAACATTCCTCTTAACATTATAGGCGCCGCGCAACAGAAATAAACGCCAACATCCCCATATTCACGTCTTCAACAGTCATCGAGTCGTGCACATTTTCCCGTCGCGCGTGCCATTCCGCCCTAACGCCGAGCGACAATCGCTACCGGCTCGCACTGCCCTCCTCGCCAACCGACTTTTTCTGCACCATCGTTTATGTAAGAAAGTAAATATTTTGGATCATCGCCCAATTCCATTTTGTTAATACTGCGGTTAGGCATTCCGTACAGACCAATAAGGTGTCTAAAAAAAGTACTATTAGCGACGCATGGCCTACTTACGTGGTCAAGTTCCCATAAGATAGCCACATCCATGCATGCCTGTCGAATCCGTTAGCCCATGAATTCCAGGATGGGTTTAGCTTTCTTCTGACGCAGTTGCAAAATTTCCGCTTCTGATAAATATCCATCAGTAGTCTCTCATTTGGTGGCGTGAGTTGTTGAATACACGTTATCTGATTTTTAACGACAAAAGCTCCCTGGCGGCATTATCTACAGAGCTTCCTATAGAACTAACATAAAACCAATATCCTTGCACATCCTTTTCAAAATCAATTCTATTATTTAATTTCTGAGGATGTTTACTTATCTTACGATAAGTGATCCAGCCAATCTCGTTGCCGACTTTTAGCTTTTCCCTTAGTGAATCCGAAGTTAGCACGGCATAGTCCGGCGTCCAAATCTCCACCATTAATCTAAGTATCATGGTACTTATTTCTCTTTGAAGTAAGCGAGTTCTAGCTGCGCCCTCATAAGGTATGCTTAAAACGCAACGATTGTTTAAATTGTTTCCTGAAAAACTGTCACCTACATTAAACGTTAGAGAAGCTGATTCCTCGTCTTTCTGTCCGGTCCAGAGGCCAATAAGAAAGCCATTTTTTGCTATGCCATCCTCACCTAACTCACCTTTTTTGATATCAGCTAAACACAATTTTTTAATACTGTCATTGTCCAATACCACTTCTTTCTCCAATGCTTGTTTCCTACTCATACCTAGTTGGTAATATTTCGAAAACTGACCGTCTATATCTTTTAGCTCTTTTAGTGTCCGCAAAACCTTGTCAACAATTTGCGATAGAGGCTCTTGTCGAGATCCCCAATATGACCCGATAATGTATTTATCATTTATTCCTGTCATGGCTTCGGATTATACTTTAAGTCAATATCTTTAATACCATTTTCTTCAAATAATTTTCTTGTCGCGTCAAGAGACTTCTGGGAAGAAAAATTCCATTCTATTTTTGCCCCATTGGCCGCTTTGATCTGCCTTTGAGCCTGCGACACCAAAGCGTTCCGCCCCTTAAACCAACGATAAAACTCACCGGTCTTTGTACAATATAAAAGCGTAAAAACTTATTTGAATTCAAATCAAACAATGTATCGGGGTAAAATAACACGACTAAGCGGCAATTTTCAAGGTTTAAACTGGAGTCAAAGAAAAAGAGCATGTCTTTGTCTTCCTCGATGCCTTCCTGGCTAAAATGAAGATGCAGGGAACTTTATAAGTGATCAGGCTGTCAGCTGACAAAGAAGGCGATCTTGTCTTTACAAAGCTGGCGCATCCGCGACTGCAAAAAGAGTTACTCTATTTCACAATTTTTTTCCAGATTTATCAGTGGCATAGTTTTCTCGAATATCAATATCCATTAATCCAGCGTCTGCTTTTATATCACTCCTTTTTACCGCATCGGGCATATACAGTATCTTATTAAATCGACTCGTATCCTTTGCGTAATCGTAAAATAAAAACTCACGGTTGCCTCCATTGTATATCTTCATTTCCCCTGAACTTTGGAATATGAATGCATTAGGCAACTCTTTTGAAAAATAAATGGTTATAAGGTTCGTGTTAGACGACTCAATGTACTGTTCTGAGGGTTTTACTATGCCATAATATTTCCCCGGGATAATATAGCATACATTATTGTAAGTCTTCCAAACAGTGACACAATTGCCATCTCCAAGACAAAAAAATTTCCGTGACTCTCCAAACCAGATCATTATTAAGACAATGACCAAAGTAAAAAATAAAAGTATCCTTTTCATAGACTTTATGGCTTTAATCAGTGCACTGGGTCGGGAGGGTCGGTTGCAGGAGCCGAAGGATGATTTTCTGCGTAGTTACTTGCTCCCAAATGAAATCCGAAGAGCTGACCAGTTTGGGTATTGTGCCCTTCCAATGTCGGGCTTTTTTGCTGGTAACTTTCCAAACCATCAAAGCCTAATCTAGCCTGCCCCCACGTCAATCCATTATTGCCTGCCACATACCCCGCTGCAATTTATAGCTGGCTCCCACCCCCAAAGAATTGGAATGGCCTAGTTTGTATCCCACTGACAGCCCCAGGTCGGTCACTGCAGGGAAATAATAATTGTTTCTCGTTGTCTGGAAATCCGTGCCTAGCTCTAATCGCTTCAGGAAGGACTTCGTCTTTTGATCGTTCGGTTTGAAATCCGGCATGTCTACATCCGGTCCCCCTGTGCCCAGCTTGCTCAGCTTGTCCTTGTATTGGTTCAGCTGTGACTGGGCCGACTCCAGGCGTTGCTCCAAGTCTGGCATTTGTCCGTTACCGCCGCCTTCCGTCACTTCACCCATTCCCGAAAGTTGGCTTTGTATGACTTGCTGTACCTGGCTCCGTGTCGGAAGCCCGGCTATCGACTGGGGCGTTCCGTATCCTGCGGGGGTTCCGAACAGCGCCGCAAGCTGGGAATTGTTCTTCATGAATTGCTGAAAAGCGGGTAGCCGGTCAAGCAGAGCAAGGGCATTTTTCTGAAATTTATCCGGATCGTTCAGCATATCCTTATAGCTCTGGACCTGTTGTGTGTAGTAATACAGGTCTTCGTTCAACTTCCTGTACTCGTTTGTCAATCCGGGTATCTGGGCGCGTTGCAAGAGGTAATTCCTGATCTGTTGTTTGCGGTTTGCAACGTATTGCCTGATCTGATCGGCATCCTGCATTTTTGCCTGCAGGGATTGAATTTGGCTAAGTGTGCGCTGAAATTCGGGGTTGGCCTGTCCTGAGATCGCCGTTACACCTGACAACTGGGGATGTTGCTGCAGGAAGGCAACGCCGCACCGTAAGGAGTCCAGGTAGGGCAAATAGGCCCCGCGTAAACAGGACTGCGCGGATCCGGTGTCGGCCCTCAGCCTGGCAGCCAGAGAAGCATATTGTTGTCCGGGTTCGCGAAACAGGTCTTTTGCTCCCATAGAATCGACCCGGTATAATTTGTTTTTTAGCCGTTGTTCGCGTTTCGCCATTTTTTGCAGATACTTATCTGTTTGCCTGGCCAGCTGGCTTTCCAGATCAGCTGTTTTAGAGCGAATTTTCTGAAGCAAATGGGAGGGGAGTCCGGCAATCTTACCGGTCAGGGAGTCGGCTATTTGAGCATTCGTAACGGCCGGCAGCCAGACGACAGCTATCACACAGCAAAATACTGGTGGAGAAAATAGCAGACGAATCAGGATCAGGCGTACATCGCCCTTGCTAGAAAGGATCCCTCTCATAGGTAGTTAAAGTTTAATAGTGAATGCAACCTGGAATGAATTAGGGGTAGGATCAAGAATGCATGGGGAAAATAGATAACAGCCCGGATTTGGCAAAGCGCCCGATCCTCGCCGATAAAAAGTGTTAGCCCGGCAAATACGGATAAGCGCGTCAAAAACCGCAATAACTGTGTTGAATCAGCGCATAAGTGTGCAGAACGGGTAAGATGCCATCATAAAAAAATCGAGTACTTTTACGCGACGATATTGTGGTTTTCCACATCGATTCGCAACATTTGGCAGTTGCCCGTTTCTACCATGGATCCAAAAAAAATTTCTATTTCCGACTATAGCTACGAGCTGCCGGCCGACAGGATCGCGTATTACCCCTTGGCCGAACGCGACAGAAGCAGATTACTGATATATACGGCGGGTGCGATACGGGAAGATATTTACCGGAATATCGCGGGTTATTTGTCGGCCGGCTCCCTGCTGGTCTTCAACAACACCAAGGTGGTGGAGGCGCGGATCCTTTTTCAAAAGCCGACAGGAGCGCAGATCGAACTCTTTTGCCTGGAGCCGGTAGACGAATACGGGGAGATGGCGTCGGCGCTTGCGCGGACAGGCAGGGTACGATGGAAATGTCTCATCGGCGGGGCGTCGAAATGGAAGAAAGGAGTCGTTTTGCAAAAGAAGACAGGGGAACTGGTGCTGGAGGCGCGGTATGCAGAAAAGCCGGCGGATTCGTTTGTGATCGCGTTCTCGTGGACGCCGGCGGAGTTGACTTTTGCGGAGGTGCTTCACCGGATGGGGAACATCCCTCTCCCGCCCTATATCCATCGTCCGGCGGAGGAGTCGGACAGCCTGCGATATCAGACCGTTTATGCGCAGCACGACGGATCGGTGGCGGCGCCGACTGCGGGGCTGCATTTTACGGAAGCGATCTTCAACTCGCTTGATACGCGCGGCATCCGGCGGGACTTCGTGACCCTGCATGTCGGGGCGGGGACTTTTTTGCCGGTGAAGACCGCGACGCTTGGCGAGCATCCGATGCATAACGAATCCTTCGACGTCTCCCGCCAATTCATTCTCGATCTGCGCGAGACGCTGCGGGGAGGAAATCCTGTGATCGCGGTCGGCACGACGTCGGCGCGGACGCTGGAAAGCCTTTACTGGCTGGGGGTTGGACGGGATGGGCCTGGCGCGGGCGGCGACGAACTTATCGTCAGGC
>Ga0157372_10003978_pt1 | contig 15875 bp, 15 predicted proteins | sample C55metaG_FD_115307 | JGI IMG/M metagenome (GOLD analysis project Ga0157372, IMG submission 115307) | Corn rhizosphere microbial communities from Kellogg Biological Station, Michigan, USA - C5-5 metaG | ecosystem: Host-associated > Plants > Roots > Rhizosphere > Soil | place: USA: Michigan... | reverse complement strand
GCGGTCAACTCGGCCTTCTGGCGCGTACTCGCGACCCGCCTGAAGGCACCTCCGCCGCCCGCCGCCCGTGGTTGCACGAGATCGAGCAACGCCGCCTCGGCGAGCCGTGGAATGGGCAGATCGACGACGGCGCGCTCGGTAGCGTCGACGGCAAGGGTATTCGACAATTCCCCCGACGCACCGCTGAGAAAGCGCTCGTCCTCTTCGGCGCGCTTCTGCTCGGTGGTGTCGCGCAACACGACGGTGAACAAGAGTCCGTCCGGGGTGACGAGCTTCGAGATCGACGCTTCGGCGGGAAACTCCGTGCCGTCCGAGCGCAGGCCGAAGATCTCACGGCGCTCGCCCATTCGCCGCGCCGTCACCGACGAGCGCGCGAACGATTCGATGTGCCCGTCGTGAGCGGCGCGAAACCGCGGCGGAATGAGGATGGCGAGGTGCCGCCCGATGGCGTCGGCCGCCTTGTAGCCGAACATTCCTTCCGCGCCGTTGTTGAAGTGCACGATCCGCTGGCTCTGGTCGATCGTGATGATGGCGTCGGCGGCAATCTCGAGAATGCCGGAGAACTTCGCCTCCGACGCGCGAAGCTCCGCCTCGATCCTTCCTTGGCTTCGAAGCCGCGAGCGGACGAAGACTTGTTGTACGACGAGAAGTGCCGCGACGAGGCCGGCCACCAGCCATGGAGTGAGCAGACGCTAGCTCTCCGAAAGAATCCCTAGCCGCAGCGCCAACTGCACGTAGTCCGACCGGTGAGCGAGCCCGAGCTTTTCCTGGATCCGTTGCTTGTAGGTGTCCACGGTCTTCGGGCTGATGAACAGTCGCTCGCCGATCTCCGGTGCCGAATAGCCTTGAGCGACGTACTTCAACACATCCTGCTCCCGTTGAGTGAGCTTTTCGAAACGCGCCCGCTCCTCGGCGGCCGGATCCTTTTTCGTGAGGTTTCTCGCGAGGACGCGAGCTGCCGCGGGCCGCACGTAGACGTCGCCGTGCGCCACGGCGCGCACGGCGTCGACCAGATCACGATCGGCCGCGCTCTTCACCAGATAGCCCGCCGCGCCCGCCTCCATCAGCGGCACGAGATAGTCTTCCTCGGCGTGCATGGTCAGCACGAGCACGCGCGACGCGAGGCCCTTCGTCACGATCTCTTTGGTCGCGGTGATGCCATCCGTGTCGGGCATATCGAGATCCATCACGACGACGTCGGGCTGAAAGCGCTCCACCATCGTGATCGCCTCGCGGCCGTTGCGGGCTTCGCCGATGATCTCGATGTCCTTGGCCGCGCCCAAGACCGCGCGCAAGCCGGCGCGCACGACCACGTGGTCGTCGGCGAGCACCACTCGTATAATGTCGTTCGTCATCGTGCCCTTAGAATGAAATGGGCCGGGATGCGGCGTCCAGTGGGACGGTCGCTGAAATTGTCGTACCGCTCCCCTTCGCGGTGTGGATGTCGAGATGGCCGTCCAGCAGGTCGACGCGTTCGCGCATCGACGTGAGGCCCATTCCCGCGCGCCGCGCGTCCGCGTCGGCGAGATCGAATCCGACGCCGTCGTCATGGACGCTCAGCGTCGCCTCCTCGCTCGCCTGTTGGACGGACATGCGGATTCTTCGCGGCGACGCGTGGGTGGTGGCATTGCGCACGGCCTCCTGGGCGACTCGATACAGCACGCCTTCCACGTCGCGTGGGAGACGCTCCGGACGCGCCGCGTAGTCGACGTCGATGTCCACGCCGTTCCCATACGATGAATCGCGCGCCAGCTTGCGAAGCGCCGCCTCGAGTCCCAGGTCGTCGAGCACCCCGGGGTGAAGCGCGTGAGAGAGCGCGCGGGCTTCGTTGAGCGCATACTCGGCCGAGTCGCGCGCCTCATGCAAGCGCTCGGCAACGAGCGGATCCGTCGAGTCGCGCGCCGCGGCCGAGAGTTGAAGAAGGACGGCGGCAAGATGTTGGGCCACGGAATCGTGGAGCTCGCGCGCCAGCGCGGAACGCTCGCGATCCTCCGCGGCGATCACCTCCGCGGCGAGGACCCGCATCTTGGCGCGATCGGCCGCCAGGCCGTCGAGCAAGATGTTGAACATCGAGCCCACGCGCAGCACCTCGCGGTCGGCCACGGCCGACCGTTCGACGCGCACGCCGTAGTCACCGTCCCACACACGCGTGGCGACGGCTTCCAGATCGCGAATGGGACGCAGCGCGACGAGCGTGAGCGCCAAATGCATACTGACGACGGCGGTGATCGCGACGATCACGAACGCGTTGATCGGTCCGCCGACGACGAGCCAGATGCCCGTGAACAGGCCGACGACGAGGAGATTCGCCCCGACGAGCTTGGCGACCAGCGGCACGCGAAGCGCGGCGAGCCGAATGCCTCGCCGCGCCCCGCGTGACGTCACGCCTGCACGACCAACGCGGTCACCATGCCGAACATCCCGTGGTCGGACTCGGCGTGGGGCAGAATGTGGCAATGAAAGGCCCATGTTCCCGGATTGTTGCAGTGGACGATCACGTCCCATCGCTCGCCCGGCGCGACGTTCAGCGTGTCGCATTTCCAGGGCGCTGGGACGGGCCAGCCGTCCTTGGCGATGACGGTCATGTGCATCCCGTGCAGATGCATGGGATGGATCATCATCCCCTCGTTCATGAAGCGGATGCGAACTCTTTGCCCGAGCTTCGCCACGATGGGCTGCGTCGCCGGGAAGCTCTTGCCGTTGAACGTGTAGCCGTGTGCGCCGTCGTTGAGGATGAACACTTGATCGACCTCGGGCGTGTCGTCTTTCGTCTTCTCCTTCGGTTCAACGATGAACGCGCCGAGGAGACCGAGACCGACCTGCTTCGCCGAGTTGTGGTGCGAGTGGTACATGTGCGAGCCGTGATTCGGCACCACAAACTCGTAGGTGAACGACTCGCCGGGCTTCACCGGCGGCTGCGTGATGAACGGAACACCGTCCATCGCGTTGGGCAGCTCGAGGCCGTGGAAATGAATCGCGGTCGACTCGGGCAGCTGGTTATGCAGGATGACTTTCACCCGATCGCCCGACGTAACGCGTATCTGCGGTCCGGGCACCTGATCGTTGTACGCCCAGGCCTCGACCATGTGACCGGGCTCGGTCTCCCACTGGATTTTTTTGGCGGTGATGTCGTAGACCTTCACGCCATTCTCGATGCGCGGCACCAGCAGTTGGTTGCCGAGACCGGCCGTCTTCGCGGGAAACGCCTTGATGCCTTTCTCGTGCATCGCGTCCATCGCCTGCGCGGCGGCGAGCTCCGAGGCGCCCTTCGACGTGTCGTTGGCACCCGTCGTCCCGCCGGTTTGACCCGATGCCGCGGGAGCGGCCTGTGACGACGCGGCCTTCGCGGGTTCCTGCTTGCACGCCGTGGCGACACCGGCGACGACCGCCGCGAGGCCGCCCTCCCGAAGGAATCGACGGCGGGACGTGCTGCGGTCGAACAGATCGACAAAGGGTCTATTGGGCATTGGTCGGTTCAGGTCAGCTGTGTGTCGTACGCGAATCTCGTACAGCGAGCGCCGGCACTCTGTCGGGCAAGAAGTGAACTTTTGAAGGGGATTCCCCTACACGCGCGGAGAGGGACACACCTGTCCGGGCTGTGTCCCTCTTTTACCGAGCGATGCCGCTGAACGACTGCCAGTGCGGCTATTTGTCGTTCACGACTTTGTCGTTGATCGCGGCCGCGATCGCCCGGGCACCCACAGTCAGCTCGAAGTTGACCTTGACCTCGTCTCCCGTCCGCAGCGTGCCGAACATCGCGGTCGGCGGCTTGATGCCGTAGTCCGTCATCTTGATCGGCACCATGCCGGTCGCTTTCACCGTGCCATCCGGCAGGCGTGTCGCGACGACGTCCATCGTCAGCTTGTTCTCCTTCCCCGCGATGGCGAGCGTGCCGTTGGTCTTCAGCGTGAACTCGCCGGCCTCGCCGGGAGCGGCGTCGAACGTCGCGAGGATGTAGGTGATATCAGGTGTCTCGTTCGCCTTGAGCGCCTTGTACAGGTTGTCATCCATCCCGCCGTGCCCGCACTTGAGCGCCTTCACCGGGACCTTCACCTCGACCCGCTTGAGCGCTTTGGGCGTCGCGGTCGCCAGCTCGGCCACCGCGGCCGCGTCGAGCTCCAGAGCGGCGTCGAACTTGTCGGCCTTGCAGCTCCAGCCATGCAGGTTGGAGGTACCTTCGATCCACAGCTTGCTGTCCGCGCCAACGGGCACGCGAGTCGTTTGAGCAACGCCGGTCGCGGCGAGAGCACCCAGGAGGGCGGCGGCGGCGATGTAGGATCTGGTCATGGTTCTCTCCGTATCAGCGGCGGCGGGGCGCTGCGTCGGTCGGCGTAAGTCCCGTCGTCGATCTGGACATGAAGATCGGGTCCCGGAGCCGGGCCATCCGTCGGGCGAAAGTGGAACCTGGGTGCGGAAACGTGGACTCGCCGTGTGGTGGAAACCCCGATGGTTCGACCGCTTCGTTGAGACGACGATGGAGCCATGCGCAACCGGCGGATCGTGGGGGCGACGCTGATCGCCCTCGGTGCCGCGATCGCGAGCAACGCGGTGCTCGGCCCATTGGTGCTCGGCGTCATTCGCATTCACGAATCGCCGGCAATGGAGACGCAACTGCTCGGCGGCGAACTGACGTCGTTGTTCATCGCGGCTCCGCTCGCGATCGCGGCCGGTATCGCCTGGTGGCGGGGCGATCGGCTCGCGCCGTTTCTCGCCGCCGGCCCCTCGGCCTATGCCCTCTACACGTACGTCCAATTCGTGCTCGTTCCGGACTACTCGCGATACCCCGGCAACAACGAGAACTACTTCTTTCTGTATTTGAGTCTCGTGATCGCCGGCTGGACGATGTTGCTCGCCGCCTGCCGTGCCATCGCGGCGGGCGCGCCGCGCATCGACACGCGTCTCGCTCGGACGACGGGTGCCGCCATGCTCGCGGTCGGAAGCTCGTTCGCGCTCGCGTGGGTCGGTTCGATCGTTCGATTGTCGAATCCGCCGCTCCCGACGGAATATCTCGAGCATCCCACCGCGTTTTGGCTGATCCGGCTGATGGACCTCGGCTTCGTGATTCCGGCAAGCCTCACCACCGGTTGGTTGCTCGTGCGCGGTGCGGAATCGGCCGGTCGCTGGGCCTACGGCTTCATCGGCATGCAGACGCTGCTCACCTGTGCGGTCGCGGGGATGGCGATACGGATGGCGCTGCGCGACGATCCGGCGGTGACGACGCCACTCCTCGTCGTCTCGACGACGGGCGCCGGCGTGTTTCTCGTGCTGTACGTGCTCGCGCTTCGCAACGCAGCCGCCTGAGAAACAAACCGACGCGCGCCCGGGGCCCAACAATCACTCGACGACGAGATGCCCCTTCATGCCGAGCATCGCGTGCGGGTCGCATTGGAAGTAGTAGCTGCCGGCGGGCATTTTGACGGCGAGGTCGAGCGTCTGCCCGGGGAGCTGGAGCAAGTCGCTGGCCGACTGCGGATAGCTCGAGCGGCCGGCGTTGGAATCGGGAAGGAAGTGCACGTTGTGCACGCCCACCTTGAGCGTGTAGCGAATCACGTCGCCGGGTTTCGCGTGGACCTCAGCCGGCTTGAAGTAGTTGCCCACGGCGTCGGAATAGAGCTCCACGGTGACGACCTTTCCTCCCGGATCGGGCGTCAACGGCGACGTGCTGAATGCGACGGCCGACGGCGCGGCCTCCGCGGCGGTGGGAGCCTTCTCGGCGGCGGGCTTCTGCTCGCCGCCGCACGCGAGCGCGATCAGCGCGGTGGCGCATGCGAGCGCGTGTAGTCCGCGAGCGATTTGCGACGTGTGAACGGTTCTCATGGTCGGTTGGTCGGTTGATTGAGATGATTGTTTGATTTAGAAGTCCTTTCGCCTGAACCAGCGCCAGCCCAGAGCGACGGGTGCCGCGATCCAGACGAACAGCATGCCTGCGGCGAGGCATGCCCCGGTGTTGCCGGCGAAAACCCGCTCGAACACCGCCCCCGTGTAACCGAGCAGGGCGGACGCGTCGAGACGCATGAGCAGCAGCACGCGGCCGAGGTCCACCGGGTTCGCGAACATGAGCACGAGCAGCGGACGTTCGATCGGATAGTCACCGAGGAGTGCGACGCCCGTGAGCACAATCCCGTCGTACGCGACCGCGACGAGCAACCACACGCCGAGCGCGACGCCGACGCCTCGCAGCCGGTCTTCGGTACGCAACGCGACGCAGAAGGCGATCGCCGTGAAGGCGCACGTCAATGCCGAGCCGACGACCAGCAACACGGCGAGCGCTGCGCGAACGGCGGGATCTCCTCCCCCGCGGAGGACGAACGGCATCGCGACGCCGATGACGAACCCCGCCGTCGCGGGAAGCGACAGCCCCGAATAGAGCCCCGCGTACAGGGACGAGCGGCGAATCGGCTGCGCCAGCAGCAGCTCGGTGAACTCGCGCGTCGTGTACACGTAGATCGTGGCGAGAACCAGCGTCGCGAGCGGGATGATCATCAGGCTCGCCGTGGCGAGGCTCAACACGGCCTTTGCCTGGTCGCCGGAAAAGCGAAGGAGGCCCTCGCTCAGCAGCAAGAAGAAGCCCGAGTACACGAGAATCCATCGACTGCGCATCACGTCGCGCGCCTGGATCGCGGCGATCGTGCGAGCGACGCTCTTCATGCGACCTCCCTGATCATCAGCGACGCGATCGCGCGCTCGAGGTTGTGCTGCCGCGTTTGTTCGGTGAGCGCCTCGATCGGACCGGCGTAGCGCACGGTCCCATCGAGGAGGAACGCGACTTCGTCGCATAGATCCTCCAGCTCACCCATGATGTGCGACGTCACGAGCACCGTCGCGCCGGCCTCGTTGCGCGCGAGGATTTCGTCCTTGAGCGTCGCACTCGACAACGGATCGAGACCGGCCGTCGGCTCGTCGAGCACGAGCACGTCGGGACGAAACAGGAGTGCGAGTGCCGCATTGACCTTCTGCCGTGTGCCGCCAGACAGAACACGGAGCGGCTTGTCGAGATGATCGCCCAGTCCGAGGTGTTCCATGAGCTCGTCGTCGGTCACGTCTTTGCCGCGCAGAGCGCGCATCATTCGAAGGAGCTCGGCTGCAGTCAGGTTGTCGGGAAACCGCGCGATCTGCGGCATGTATCCGATGCGATCGCGATAGGAGTCGCCGCGGCGAATCGACACACCGTCGACGAGGATGTCGCCGCCGGTCGGATGGGCGAGGCCGAGCAGCATCTTGATGAGCGTCGTCTTCCCGGCACCGTTCGGGCCGACGAGTCCGACAACCCGTCCGCGGCCGATCGTGAGGTCGACGCCTCGCAGCACGGCGGTCTGGGCGAACCTCTTCGCCACTCCGCGGAATTCGATCATCGCACGGACACCGTCGTTGGGAAGGAGATGGGCTTCATCGCCGGAGCGCTGTCGACCAACGCTTCCGGCGTGAGCGACGGCAACACCCGCTCGGCGGCGTCCAGGAGCGACGCGAACGTGCTTCGCAGCAGGATGAGCGACGCCGGCTGGTGTGCGACGATCACGGAGAAGAGCCGGACGGGACGATGCGGCACGTCACCGGTCCCGTCGCGGTTCACGTCGTAGCCGCGGTAGTCGTCCCAGTAGTTACCGGAAAAAACGGTGGACAGCGACCGGCTGTTCGTCGCGAGCTCGAAGGTGTTGGCGACGAAGTTGTTTCGCTCGAAGCGGCCATCGACGGTGCTGGCCTCGAGGCGCACGGCCCAACCGTTGTTCGTGAACTGGTTGCCGACGGCGACGATTCGGTTCGCGCCGTCGGCGACGAGCGCCGTCGTGTTGTGGTCGAAGACGTTGCGCTCGAGCCGTGCATCGCTGATCTCCTTGAGCAGGAGGCCGTACGCGGCGGGCCCCCAGTTGTCCTCGAACCGGTTGCCCGTCATCGCCACGGTCTTCGTGTACATCACGGCCACACCCGATCCGTTTCGGCGGAACGTGTTGCCGGAGTACCGGCAGCCGTCGGAGTACATGAAGTGAAGGCCGTAGCGCAGATTGCGCGCGCTCGTGTTGTCGCGGACGTCGGTGTCGTGGACGAACTCGAAGTAGATGCCGTCGCGCTGACCCGAGACGTCGTTGTTCTCGATCGTGATCCGGCGAGCGCGCCAGAGATGGATCCCGTTGCCGGCCTCGGTCTCGCGCAGGCCCTGCCCGCGGATGACGTTGTCCGCCACGCGACAGTCGGTCACGTCGGCGAGGTAGATGCCGAAGAATCCGTTCTCGACGCGGTCGTGATCCAACGAGCAGCCGCGCACGTGGCTCGCTTTGATCGCGGCCCGGTCCTCGACGAAGCTCGTCCCTACGTTGCGCAGGACGAGTCCGCGTACCGTGACGTCGTCGGCGGTGACGAGTATGAGGCCGTGATTCCCTTCCCCATCGAGGATCGGCGTGCCTTCACCGACGAGTGCGATGCGCTTGTCGATCGTCACAAGCGGTTCGCGGTACCGACCCGCGTGAACGACGACCGTATCGCCATTCTGCGCCGCGGCGACGCCGGCTCCGACGGTTCGATACGCTCCCCCCGGAGTGACGTCGAACCGCCGTTGCGCGGCGAGCGCCGCGGGCACGAACAACCAGATCAGCGCGAGCGTTCTCACTGCAGGTCGCTCCATCGCTTGATCGTCGCCGCGTCGATGAATCCGAGCGCGGCGGCATCGCGTGCCGAGGCGACCGCCGCCCACCCGTGACTCGATCCCATCGGAGCCCGCCCTTCACCGACGTCGACGAACCGAGCCGTGCTCGCGTCGATGAGCGTGCCCGGATGGCGAAGGTCGGAGACCCACACGGAGGCGACGTCGTGCGCGGCCGCCGCCTGACGATAGTAGGCGACGAGGCATTCGATCGAGTCGAACTTGAGCGTTCGTCCATGCGCGGTGACGATCGCCGCGGCGAATCGGCCGTCGCCGATCAGCATTCGGCAGTACGTGCACGCGTCGGCATTGACCGCGATCGGCTCGGGCTTCCCCGGTGCGCAGGCGACGACGAGCGACAGGATCGCGACGCGCATCGCGCCCTTGCGCCGGTTGCGCAGAGTCAGCCGGGCGGCGCGCATCACGCGGCCGCCTCCACCGTCGCGTGCGGACGCGCGAGGTAGACGGAGAGACAGCCCACGACGAACGCGACGCCAATGAGGATGGCGCCGGTCGTCGGCCACGAGATCGCGGTGAAGTTCAGCAACTGCTTCGACCCGATGAGCGGCGGCTGATAGCTCATCCCCGGCACCTTGATGATGGCGTGCGCGGTGTCGAGCTCGTGGCCGTACTCGTACTCCCAGTGGTAAAAGTCGCTCAGCGCGACGACGCCGAAGACGGCGAACGACGCGAGCCACCCGATCGCCATCCAGCGGCGTCCCGCCGCGGCGACGACGAACCCCAACACCGCGAGTCCGCCGATGCACCACGGGATCACGCGAAGCTCCGCGATCTCCTCGGGCTCGATGGCCTTCATCCCGATGTAGTGATTGAGCGAGTTGATGCTCTGGAGGTCGTGCTCCCTCGCGCCCACCACCGTGCCGGCGTGGATGTCCATCCCGAGTCCTTCGGGGTACTGCGGCGCCAGCAACCGGATCCGCCAGAGCGGCGTCGCCAGCGACACGAGCACGAGCGCGGATGCGAGCAAAATGAGGAGTCGCGAAAGCTTCGACATGTTCGGCTCTACTTGGCGTTGTGGTCCATTTGGGCTTGCGCCTTCTTGCTCACGTTCGCCATGAGTTTCACGTTCGATCCGGCCGGGGAGACGCGGATGTAGCCTTGCATCTCCTGGTGCAACGCCGAGCAGAAGTCGGTGCAGTAGAACGGGTAGACGCCCGGCGTCTTTGGGATCCACGTCAACGAGCGCGTCTCACCCGGCTGCAGGATCAGCTCGGAGTTATTGTTGCCCAGCACGGCGAATCCGTGCAGGATGTCCCAGTCCTGCTCGATGTTGGTCACGTGGAACACCACGGTGTCGCCGACCTGCACGCCCTCGATGTTGTCCGGCGCGAAGTGGCTGCGAATGGCGATCATCTTGATGTCGACGCGCTTGCCGGCGCGCGCGATGCCGCCGTCCGACTCGCTGCGCGTGACCCACGGGCTCGTGTTCTTCGCCAGCTGGTAGAACTTGACCTGCTTCTCCTTGATCATGCTCGCCGGCAGTGCCTGCGCGTAGTGCGGCTCGTCGATCGTCGGGAAATCGAGCAGCAGTTTCATCTTGTCGCCGCTGATGTCGATCAGCTGCGCCGACTGCGCCATCTCGGGCCCCGTCGGCAGATAGCGATCCTTCGTGATCTTGTTCATGGCGACGAGGTACTTCCCCCACGGCTGTTTGCTGTCGCCGCCCGGAATCATGAGGTGGCCGATGCTGTAGTACGTCGGGATTCGGTCGACGACCTCCCACGTGCCGAGCTTCCACTTCACGACTTCCGACGAGATGAACATCGACGTGTACGCGTAGCCCTTGCCGTCGAATTCGGTGTGCAGCGGACCCAGGCCGGGCTTCTGAACCTCGCCGGCCATCACGGCGTCGTATTTGAGCACCGGAATCCCGTCGACGGTCTTCTCGAACGCCTTGTCGGCGATCGCCTTCTGCAGCTTGGTGAACGAGTGGACCGGAATGACCGTGGCGAGCTTGCCGCCGGCGACGATGTATTCGCCCGTCGGATCCACATCGACACCGTGCGGCGACTTGGGCGTCGGCAGATAGTAGACGACGCCTTCGCAATCGCCCGGGTTGATCATCTTGACGCCCGACTTCTTCTCCGACTTCGCGATGCGCGACGACTCGTCGACCCAGTTGTGGTAGTACTCGGCCGGCGCCGCCTTCGCCTTCCCCTGTGCCACGCACTCCTCGGCGCGCTTGTAGTTCACCGCGGCGATGAAGTCCTTGTCGTTCTGCGACGCGTTTTCTTCGAGCTTGGTGTTCGCCTGCTCGCTGTTGTACGAGGTGAAAAAGAACCAACCATTGGAGGGCCCTTTGCCGGCATGGCCGAGGTCGTAGTCGAAGCCGGGCATGAGGATCTGGAACGCGATGTCCATTTTTCCCGGTTGGTCAGCCGTCGCGAACGTCAACGTGCCGCGGAAGTTCTGCTTGTAGCTCTCGATGGGGACGTCGGTATTGGGCACCGGAACGCTGAAGCGCGTCGCCGAGACGACGTACTTCGAGTCCGGCGTCGTGAAGGGCGACGCGTGGCCGCCCGCGGCGTTCGGGATCTGGAGAATCTCGTCCGTCTCGAACCGCGTGAGGTCGATGCGGGCGATGCGCGGCGTGTTGTTCGCGTTGATGAACAGCCAGCGTCCGTCGGGAACGCCGTTCGTCATCGACAGCTCGGGGTGATGTGAGTCGTCCCACGGCACGAAGCCGTAGGTCGTCTGGAAGAGCGGCTTCGTCTCCTCGTTGTAGCCGTAGCCGTCTTCGGCGAACTGTGAAAAAACCGGTATGACTTTGAGGAGCCGGCCGGACGGCAGCCCGTAGACGGCGATCTGCCCGCTGTACCCGCCGGACATGAACGCGTAATACTCGTCGTAGCTGCCCGGGGCCACGTACACCTTCGACGCGGCGTCGCCGCTGACGAGCGACTGGGATGGCGCACGGTTCGCCGTGCACGCGTAAATGAGAACGATGGCGATGGCGACGGCCGCGCCCGCCAGTCTCGTGGACCATTGGCGCAAAGGCGACATAGGAGAACCCCGCGAGGAGAGAGAAAGCGCAACGCTCACATCGAGGTGCGAGTTGCATTGAAGATCGGGTATCGCGGAGCCGCGGTCCGTCCGATTTCCAATGGATTCGACGTCGGGATTTTCCCGACGCAAAGTGCGGCGAGTCGAGGACAGCGATCGACAGCGAGCGCCCACAGCTTCCACGAAATGCCGATGCATTCCGTGCGGCCGGGAGCGACCGATGCTTTCGACGACCGCTGACCACGCGCTTCGCGCGGTTCTCTACCTCGGCCAGCGACCGAAGGGACAGGTCGCGTCCGCCGGCGAGATCGCCGACGCGATCGGCGCGCCGCGCAATTACCTGTCGAAGACGCTCCATGTGCTGACGCGAGCCGGCGTGACGACGAGCGTTCCTGGGAGGGGCGGCGGATTCGCGCTGGCCGTGGCACCCCATCGGCTGACGCTGGCGCGGCTCATCAACGTATTCGACGGGGCGGATGCGCCGAGGCGATGTCTGCTCGGCGATCGTCTTTGCACAGCGGAGCAGCCGTGCGCGGCGCACCTGCAATGGACGCAGATTCACCGGATGCACGATCAGGCCCTCAGCTCGACGACGATCTCCGACCTTCTTGGAGTGGGCGACGCGCGTTAGGCGGCGCGTCGAGGCGCGACAGGGTGGGGCTCGGTCGCCACCGGCTTCTCGTCGGTGTCAGCGCGCCGGCGTTCCGACCGTGGCGGGACCGACGTCCGCAGCGCATTGAGGATCACGGCGACGTCGATCACCTCCTGCAGCGCGGCTCCGACGATCGGCGCCAAACCGCCGAACGCGGCGACGAGCATGGCGACGCCGCTCAGTCCGAGTCCTACGCGGATGCTCTGTCGCGCAATCCGCATGGTGCGATCGGCGATCACCTTCGTCTCGCTGACGCGTGAGAGCGAATCGACCAGGATGATGACGTCGGCTGCCTCGGCGGCAATGCCGCCGCCGTGCGAAGCGAGCGCCACACCGACATCCGCCGTGGACAGCGCCGGCGCATCGTTGATGCCGTCGCCGATCATCATCACGACGCCGCCTTCGGCCCGCATGCGCTCGATGAACTGCGCTTTGTCACCCGGCATGAGATCGCCGTAGGTCTCTTCGATTCCGACTCGCGCGGCGATGTCGCGGGCGATCGGCGCGTGATCGCCCGAAAGAAGCGCCATGCGGCGGATCCCGGACGATTCGAGAGCGCCGAGCAGGCCGGCGAGGTCGGGGCGAAGCTGGTCCGCGTACTCGAACACCGCGGCGAGCCGCTGGTCGATCGAGACGTAAGCCCGCAACGTCGCGCCGGGCCGCTCGAGTCGCGCCGCGGCGAGGACACCTCCGACGCAGTCGGGGACGATGAATGAGCGGGCGCCGACCCGCACGTAGTGGCCGTCGACGACCCCCGCAACACCCTGGCCCGGCGTCTCCAACGCTCCAGTGCTTTCGGGGACCCGTATGCGTTCGCTCTGCACCGCATCGACGAGCACGCGGGCGAGCAGATGACTCGACCGCCGCTCGACGGCCGCCGCGTAGCCGAGCACCGTCGCCCGATCGAATCCCGTGTCGACGGCGACACGCTCCAGCATGGGCGTGCCGACGGTGAGTGTGCCGGTCTTGTCGAACACGGCCGTGTTCACTTCGCTCAACGCCTCGAGCGCCCCACCGTGTCGAATGATCACGAACCGATGGGCGGCGCGATTGATCCCGCCGATGATCGCGACCGGAGTCGCGAGAATCAACGGACAGGGTGTGGCGACGACGAGGATGGACAGCGCGCGCATCCAATCGTGCGTGAGACCCACCGCGATCCCGCAGACCGCCACGGTGATCGGCGTGAACCAGACGGCGTACCGATCCGCGAGCCGTTGCAGCGGCGCTTTGCTCGTCTGCGCGCTGCGTACCAGCTCCACGATTCGCGCGTATTGACTGCGCTCGGCCGGCGCCATCGCGATCATTCGAAACGAACCGAATCCATTGGCCATGCCGCTCATCACGCGCGTCGTGCGCGCCGCCCGCAGCGGCGCAGATTCGCCCGTGAGCGACGAGGTGTCGAGCTCGGATTCGCCATCCACGACGACGCCATCGCAGGGAACGAGATCGCCGGGCAGGATCAGAAGCGTGTCGCCGATCCGAACGTCGGCCGCGGGCACCTCGTCCACGGCTCCCTCACGGACCCGGCGCGCCTTTCGCGGAGCGGCGGCTTCGAGCGCGCGAACCGCCGCCGACGCGCGCCCCTCGGCATACCGCTCCAGCGCCTCTCCGCCCGCCTGCATGAGTACGATGACGAGTCCGGCCAACGGCTGGTCGAGCGCGGTGGCCCCGATGATCGACAAGGACGCGACGATGTCCGTCGCGAGGCGCCCGTGCGCGACCGCGCGCAGCGTACGAAAGACGATCGGCGCTCCCGTCGCGACGACGCCGAGCATCCACACGTCCCGCGCCAGATTGGTCCGGCCGAGGATGGCGCACACGCCGCCCGCCGCGAGGAAGAGCAGCGTCGACCCGAGCGAGAGGAGGCGAACGCGCATCGATTCGGTCTCTGTGCTCACGCGCCGCGAAGCGTCGCCAAGGCGGGAGCGACGTCCGACTTGCGCAAACGACAAAGCGCCCGATCCTTGATCTGCCGGACTCGTTCACGCGTCACGCCGAGTCGTTGCCCGATGCTCTCGAGGGTCATCGGGTCTCCTCCATCGAACCCGAAGTAGAGTCGCACCACCGTGGCTTCGCGGTCTCGAAGCGCGGCCAGTGCGGTCTCGATGGACTCGGCGAGATCGGCATTCACGGCTTCGTGGTCGGGCGGTTCCGACGAATCGTCGGGCATGAACTCGAGGAGGCGTGCGTCGTCGCCGACGGCCGCATCCAGCGAAACCGGCGCTCTGGCGATGTGCAACGTGACCGCCGCATCGGCCGCGTTGATGCCGGCCTCCTCGATGAGCTCGAGCTGCGTCGGCTCGCGGCCGAGCTCTTTTCGCAACACGTCGGCGTGGCGGCTGACGCGCCGCATGGCCGTGAACCTCGTCAGCGGGACCCGAACGGCGTGACCCGACTCGGCGATCGCCTGAACGATCGCTTGGCGAACCCACCAGATCGCATATGAAATAAATCTCACGCCGCGTGTCTCGTCGAATCGGTGCGCGGCGCGGATGAGACCGAGGTTTCCCTCGTCGATCAGGTCGGCGAGTGGAATGCCGTGATGCTGATACTTCTTCGCCACGGAGACGACGAACCGAAGATTCGAGCAAATCAAACGGTCGGCGGCGGGCGCGTCTCCGCTCCGTGCCCGGCGCGCGAGATTGGCCTCGTCGGCCGGTGTGAGGAGGGGGTACGACCCGATCTCGCGCAGATAAGCGCTGAGTGAGTCGCCGGCCGATTCTCGATGACGCCGAGTGGATGCGGACATGCGGATGCCTTGGAGGTTTGAGGCGGATGAAGCCTACCCATGCGTCGCGGCGGGTTTAGTCGGCGGCCGCCCGAAAAATCGTCGGGGAAACCCGCACCGTCGCGACGCGTCGGGCGTTTCCGGCGTCTCGCGCTTCGTTTGGCCGGGGAATCCGAGCCATCGCCGAAGAATTGAAGGTCGTGTTGCCGAACTCACACCTGCGAACGGACACCGACCTCGCGCCTGGCGTGGCGACGACGCTGAAATGGGACGTCTAGGTGCACGTCTGAGTCGCGCAGCGGCGCGGCGCGTTGGAGGCTGCCGGCCAAGCGGCCGGCAGCCGCAGGAAGCGAGCGTCGTATGGCGTTATCGCTCCAAGAGGGCGCGACCAAGCGTGTGCCCACTCACTCGCCGACCAGCGATGGGAGCTGTTTCGCTACCTCGGCTTCGTCGAGCGTCAGAGCCGTCGTCGCGCGCTCCGCAGGCCGGTAGAGCAGAACGGGAACCCGGCTGGCGCGAAGGACTTTGTCGGCGACGCTCCCCAGCAACAGGCGTGAAGCTCCGCGGCCGTGCGTCGACATCGCGATGACGTCGATGCTCCGCGTCTCGGCTTCGTCGACGATCGCGCGCGCTGCATGCTCCGCGACGACCGCACGCGCCTCGATCGCAATGCCGGTTTCCTCGTGGATGCGCTTTGCCACCAACTCGATCTCGGTGGTCGCGTCGTCGACGAGCTGCTGAGTCGCCGCCTCGTCGGGAATCACCGGGAGGGTCGTCACGGGCATCGTCGGCTCGTACGCCACCATGATCGGAATGATCGGCACGATGCGAAG
>Ga0157372_10003977_pt1 | contig 15876 bp, 12 predicted proteins | sample C55metaG_FD_115307 | JGI IMG/M metagenome (GOLD analysis project Ga0157372, IMG submission 115307) | Corn rhizosphere microbial communities from Kellogg Biological Station, Michigan, USA - C5-5 metaG | ecosystem: Host-associated > Plants > Roots > Rhizosphere > Soil | place: USA: Michigan... | reverse complement strand
GGCGCGCGCGTCGTCGGATGGCGACCAGTTGCGCACGTTGCGCAGCAGCAGCTTGCAGTCGTCCACCGTGGCGACGAGCACTCCCCGCAGCGCGGCGTCCCACTCCAGCGCGCCGTCGCGCAACGCGCGGCCCACGCGCTCCATTCCGGCCGACATCTGCGCGAACGCGCCGAGCTTGGCCATCGTCGCGCTGCCGCGCAGCGAACGCGCCGTACGCTGCAGCGAGTCGGCATCGGGCTGCCCGTCACCGCTCCGCTGCAGGAGCGCGTCGAGCTGCTCGATGTAGTCGCTGGCTTCGAGAACGAAGAAGTCGAGGAACCCGACAGGCGCGGTCATGCCCGCTTCAGGCTGGTGATCGAGAGGTGGAAGGGCGAGCGACGAAGTTATGATGCGTGGCGAGCGGCGTCCATTGCGGCGCGCAGCTCGCGCACCGCCTCGTCCAGCCCGACGAAGATGGCCCGCGAGATGACATGGTGACCGATGTTGAGCTCCTCCACCTCGGGAATGGCCGCCACCGGACCGACGTTCGCCGCGGAGAGGCCGTGGCCGGCGTGCACGGCGAGTCCGAGCGATGCCGCGAGCCGAGCGCCGTTGCGGAGCGCTTCGAGTGCCGGTCCTTCGCCGGGCGAGTGCGCGTAGGTGCCGGTGTGCAGCTCGATGGCATCGGCACCAAGCTCGCGCGAGCGGGTAATGCTCTCCGGATCGGGATCGATGAAGAGGCTGGTGCGGATGCCCGCGTCGCGAAGGCGCGCCAGGGCCGGCTGGAGCGTCGTGGCCCCTGCGGCGACGGCGAGTCCACCTTCGGTGGTGACCTCCTGGCGTCGCTCGGGCACCAGCGTCACTTCCCGGGGCCGGATTCGCTCGGCGAGAGCGACCATTTCGGGAGTGCACGCCATCTCGAGGTTGAACGCCGTTGTGATGGCGCTCACAATTGCCTCGATGTCGGCGTCCTGGATGTGGCGCCGATCTTCGCGCAGGTGCGCCGTGATGCCGTCGGCACCGGCGCGCTCGCAGATGGCCACCGCCTCGACGGGCACGGGTTCCGCACCACGACGTGCCTGTCGGACGGTGGCGATGTGGTCGATGTTGATGTAGAGCCGCTGCCGCATGGTCACGAGGCGGTTGCCGGAGAAAGAACGAGATCGTTAAGGTACGCCATCAAACTCGAGGAGCACACGCGTGCGAAAGCTGCTGATCGGAATGCTCGTGGCCCTTGGGGCCTGCACCACCCGCACCACGACGGTTCCCGCCGGGCCGGCACCCGCGCCGGCGACGACTACCGCCGGCCAGCAGACGCCGCGCCAGGCGCTGGCCACCTTCCTTGCTGCGGCAAACGCGACCGATCTGCAGGCGATGAGCGGCGTGTGGGGCGACAAGGACGGCTCGGTGCGCGCCAGCGGCAAGATGGGTCGCGAGGAGATCGAGAAGCGCGAGATCATCATGATGTGCTACCTCAAGCACGACCGCTATCGCGTCGTCAGTGACGTGCCGGCAGTGAACGACGAACGTCTGCTGGGCGTGGAGCTCACCAAGGGCACCCTGTCGCGCACGGCCAACTTCAACATGGCGAGCGACGGTACGCGCTGGTACGTGCGGAGCGCCGACCTCGAGGCGTTGCGCGACCTGTGCGCACAGAAGCACTAGCGCCGGTATCGCTCAGGGCTCGCTGAGCTCGACGAGTACGCCCGCCGTGGCGCTCGGATGGAGGAACGCGATACGTTTCCCTTCGGCGCCGATGCGTGGCGTCTCGTCGATCAGCCGGACGCCTGCGGCGCGGCAGCGCGCCAGGGTGCCGTCGAGGTCGTCGACTTCGAAGCAGATATGATGGATGCCCGGGCCCCGTTTGGCGACGAACTTGCCGATGGGGCTCTCCGGCGACTGGCCCTCGAGCAGCTCGACGAGCGAGTCACCGGCGGCGACGCCAGCGATGCGGGCGCCGTCGGCGTCATCCAGCGGGACCTCCGGCATGCCGAGGATGTCCCGATAGAAGGGCAGAATCTCGTCGAGCGCGCGAACCGCGATGCCGACGTGAGCGATGCGCGGCGGACGAGTGGCGCGGCGTGTGGGAACTTCGGTCATGGCAGGAGCGTTGGTGTGGTGAGCGCCAGCGCTGAATTCTAATTCCAGAGGCGGTGCCGCGGGGCCCGCCGGGAGAGTGCAGGGACGATGTCGAACGCGACAGCGGTGACGGATGCCGACTTCGAGAAGGAAGTCGAGAAGAACGACAAGCTGACGGTGGTGGATTTCTGGGCGACGTGGTGCGGCCCCTGCCGCATGATCGCGCCGATTCTCGATCAGCTCGCGACCGAGTACCAGGACAAGGTGAAGGTCACCAAGCTCGACGTGGACGCGAACATCAAGACGGCGACCCGGTTCAACGTGCGCTCCATCCCGATGCTGCTCTTCTTCAAGGACGGCAAGGTGGTGGACCAGATCGTTGGCGCCGTGCCGCGCCAGACGATCGAAGCCAAGTTCAAGCAGCACGCGGCTTGAGCGCGTAACGGGCGCCAATCCCGTTGCCGGTCACCGGCGCGCGTCACAGATTTCGGGCCGGGAAGTGCGTTATTGCTTCCCGGCCCTCTTCGTCCCCTGATGCCCTCCACTGTCGCCGGCCTGCGGTACCCGTTCACGCGCGTGCTCCTGCCGCGCACCCGCCTGGCCTACGTCCACCTGAAGAACCTGCTCAGCGACGCCAAGCGCGATCGCGGGGCTCGCGTGTCCGGCTACGTGGCGATCTGGCTGCCCGAAGAGTTCATCGTCCTGTACCTGCAGCGCGGCGAGCTGGTGAACGCCTGTCAGTTCGACGGGCAATCCTTCCATCCCGTGGCCATCGGTCCGGTGGTGGACAAGCTTCCGCCGGAGCCGGAATACGGCGAGATCTGCTTCCACGAGGCGGAAGACGAGCAGCTGGCGTGCATGTATGCGTCGCAGACGGCCGCGCCCGAGCCGTGGCCGGTAGAACTTCGGTCCAGTGATCCGGCGGCGCTGTTCCCGTACCTCATGGCGTCCACGTTCGACGGCTTGGTGGAGATCGCTCCGGACGGCGTGGTGAACTATCTCCTGTTCCAGAACGGTGTCGTGGAACGCGCCTACCTGGCCGGGATGCAGTCTGGCACGCTGATCGAGCGCGTGGAGCGACTGTTCGCCCCCGAGCGTCGGGCACTGCGCATCTCCGTGCGCCGCTGGGGTCCGCCCGCTCCGCTTCCGGTGCAGGCGCCGGCCGCGCTGGTGCAAGCATACCGCGACCTCACCACGTCCCTCGTGCTTCGCCTGGCGAGCGACGGTCGCGAGAGCGCGCCGGCCATCGCCGAACATGCTCGCCAGGCCCTCCTCGCGGCGCATCCGTCGCTCGAGGGGATCAGCTTCAGCGGGCGTCCGCATCGTCCGGTCGTCGCCGATGCGGACGCGCTCACGCTCGGCGTCGCGGCCCTCATCAATGAGCTTCTCTGGACGGCGGGCGACCAGCACGGCGAGCAGAGCGCGACGATGCTCAAGGAACTGATGCACGAGCGACGACATCTCTTCCAGAGCGCCGGCCTCTACGACCGCATCGCATGGGCGGCATCGTGAGCGAGCCATCGGCCGGGCCGGGTACCCTGTTCGTCGTCAGCACCCCCATCGGAAACATGGGGGATTTTTCTTTTCGCGCGGTCGAGACGCTGCGGGACGTGAGCGCCGTGCTGGCCGAGGACACACGCCACACCGTGCACCTGCTGCAGCGCTACGGCGTGACGACGCCCCTCATCGCGTACCATGAGCACAACGAAGCCAGGGCGACGCCGGGACTGGTGGCCCGACTGCTCGGCGGCGAGAGCTTTGCGCTCGTCTCCGACGCCGGCACGCCACTGCTCTCTGACCCCGGTGCGCGACTCGTACGCGCCGCGGTCGAGGCCGGCGTGCGCGTCTCACCCGTGCCTGGCGCGTCCGCGCTGCTGTCGGCGCTCGTGGCCTCGGGACTGGACGCCGAACGCTTCACCTTCTTCGGATTTCTCGCGCGGCGCGGCAGGGAGCGTTCGACCGCCATCGGCGACATCGTCGCGCTGCGACACGCGGCGGTGCTGTACGAGGCTCCCGCGCGCGTGGCCGACACGCTGGCCGAGCTCGCCGCCGCTGGTGCCGGAGGGCGCCACGGCGCGGTGGCGCGCGAGCTGACGAAGCAGTTCGAGGACGTGAAGCGGGGAACGCTTGCCGAGCTCGCGGCGTATTACGACGATGCCCCGCCCCGCGGAGAAGTCGTGATCGTCATTGCCGGAGCTGCCGCGCCCGAAGGCGCGAGCGAAGCACAGCTGCGCGCGCGCGCTGCCGAGCTGCGCGACGAGGGACGCAGTGCGCGCGACGTGGCGTCGGTGCTCGTCGCCGAGCTTGGCGCGCCGCGCAACCTGGCGTACCGCATCGCTACCGAGTGACGGCGATGCGTCGGCCGGTGCACTGGCTGCGCGGCGCTGTCCTGGCCGCTACGTTGGTGCTGCCCGCTAGTGGCGCGCGTCAGGCGCCGCGGCTCACCATCGCGCGACTGAAGTACGACGGCGGCGGCGACTGGTACGCCAACCCATCGAGCCTCCCCAACCTGCTCGCGGCCATCCGCGAACGCACGGCGCTCCCCGTGGAGGCCACCGAGGCGCGCGTCACGCTGATGGACGATCGGCTGTGGGACTATCCATTCCTCCACATGACCGGCCACGGGAACGTGAAGTTCAGCGACGAGGAAGTGAAGCGGCTGCGCGAGTATCTCGAGCGCGGCGGCTTTCTTCACGCCGATGACAACTATGGCCTCGACGAGAGCTTTCGCCGCGAGATCAAGCGCGTGTTCCCCGATCGCGAGCTCGTGGACGTGCCGCTGTCGCATCCGATCTACCACGTCGTCTACGACTTCCCCAAGGGAATCCCGAAGATTCACGAGCACGACGGCAAGCCCGCGCGGGGCTTCGGCATCTTCCTCGGCGACCGGCTCGCCGTGTACTACTCGTACTCGAGTGACCTTGGCAATGGGTGGGAAGACACGAACACCTACCACGACCCGCCGGCGTTGCACGAAGCGGCGCTGCGCATGGGCGTGAACCTGTTCGTGTACGCCGTGACGAGTCGGCCGGTGCCATGACGGTCGGGCATCTGGTGGATCGCGAGCGGCAGCAGGTGCGCCGCGCGGAGTTGCTCGCGTCGGGTCTGCTCGCGGCAGGCGTACTCGCGCTGGGTGTCGGACTCGGCGCCATCCTGCTCGGCGGCGCGCGATGGCTCGCGTTGCCACGCGGAGTGCCGTTCCTCATCTGGCTGGCCCTGGCCGCATCGTTGGGCTGGCTCGCCTGGCGCACGCGCGGGCGGCTCGCGCGCGACGCCACGCGAATGCGTGTCGCGCGCGCCATCGAGGATGAGCGGGGGCTGAGGCGCGGGGTGCTGGTGGGCGCAATCGAGATGGAAGGTGGTGGCGCGCTGGCCTCGCGTGCCGCCGGGATGGCGCGCAGCGAGCTGCCGGTGTCGGGACCACTCGCGCCGGCGCTGCGACGCGCGAGCTCACGGCGTGCCGCCATCGCTGCTGGCGTCGCTGGCGCCGGGATTCTCGTACTGGCGAGCACCACGCCGCTGTTCGGTGACGGCCTGCGCGCCGTGTTGCGACCGATCGACGCCTGGCGCGGCAAGCTGCTGGCGCGCCCGCGCATCAAGGATGCGCCCGCCGAGCTGCTGCGCGGCTCGCCGCTGCGACTCCGGGTGCACGCGCCTGGCCGGCATCGAGTGATCCTTGCCGTTCGCCAGACGGGCGAGGCGTGGCGCGAGGACACGCTGCCCGTCGATCGCGCGTCCGGCGATGCACGCTGGACGCTGGAGGCGCTGCGGGGTGACGTGCGGCTGGTCGCGACCGACGGCCGCTCGACCAGCGACAGCGTGGTCGTGCACGCAGCCGACCGTCCGTTCGTTGGTGCGGTAGTGCTCCGCGCGAGCTATCCGGCGTATCTCGCCCGCCCGAGCGAAACGCTGCCGGTCGGCGAGGCGCTGCGCCTGCCGCAAGGCACGGTAGTTCACGTCAGCGGCCGAGCCTCGGTGCCCCTGACGAGCGTGCAGCTCACCGGCTCCGGCGACACGCTCCAACTGGCGGCGACCGGACAACGATTCGAAGGCAGACTCGTCGCGCAGCGGTCGCAGCGACTGGAGTGGATCGCGCACAGCGCCGACGGTACGATTCCCGATCTGCCGCCCGCGCTCGAGCTCGAGGTGCTCGCCGATTCCGCGCCGCGCATCGAGATCACCTCGCCGTCCGGCGACACCCTGCTCGTCGCGGGAGACAGCGCGGCGATCGGCATCGGCGCCTCGGACGACCATGGCATCGCCGCAGTCCGGCTCCGCCTGACGAGCGGCGCGCAGTCGCACGATCTGCCGGTCGCCGGCGCGGTCGGCACCGCATGGGCCGGCGCGGCACCGCTCGATCTCGGTGCGCTGGGGATCGCAGCCGGGGAGGCACTGCACGTTCGCGCGGAGGCGGTGGATGCCTCGCCGTGGGCACAGGTCGGCATCAGTCGCGACGTGATCGTTCGCCGCGCCACGCGCGACGAGATTCGCGCCAGCGCGCGTGCGTTGGGCGACTCGGCCGTGCAGGCGGCGCGGGCCGCGGTGAGTGCGCAGCAGGCGCTGGCCCAGCGCACGGATGAAGCGGCGCGCGCGCAGACCCGCTCGAGCAGTGCGTCGAGTGGCCAGGAGGGCGCGTCCTCCGCCCGGCCTGCGCAGACGCAGAGCAGCATGAGCTACGAGGCGGCCGAGAAGGCGCGCGCGCTGGCCGACCAGCAGCGGGCGATGGCGGATCGCGTGCAGAAGCTGCGCGACGCCACGAAGCAGCTGGAGCAGCAGCTTCGGGCCGCCGGCGCGCTCGACAGCGCGCTGCAGCGGCAGCTGGCCGAGGCGCAGGCATTGCTACGGCAGGCACTGACGCCGGACATGATGGCGCAGATGCAGAAGCTGGAGAACGCCTCCCGACAGCAGGACGCGCAGCAGGCGCGTGATGCACTGCGGGATCTCGCGCGCATGCAGCAGCAGCTCAAGGAGCAGCTGGAACGCAGCGCCCAGATGCTGGAGCGTGCCGCGGCGGAAGGCGCGATGCAGACGCTTGGCGATCAGGCGCGCGAGCTGGCAGCGAAGGAGCGCGCGCTCGCTGATTCGTCCGCGCGGAACGACGCCGACTCGAGGAACAAGTCCGAGCAGGCGAACAATCTGGCAGAGCAGACCGACCAGCTGCGAAACGCGATGTCGGACCTCCAGCAGCGCCTGGAAAAGAATCGGGCCGAAGCGGGAGCGACGCGCGCCGCAAAGGCGGCAGAACATGCGGCGAGCTCCGACTCGGCCATGCGTCGTGCGGCCCAGTCGATGAAGTCGAATAGTGACGGCAGCCAGCAGGCGCGCGACGCGGCGGGAGAGATGGAACGTGCCGCGCAGTCGATGCAGGACGCTCGCGCCGCGCAGGTGAAGGAGTGGAAGCAGGAACTGACGTCGGCGCTCGATCAGGGTGTACAGGAGATGCTGCAGATGGCGCGGCAGGAGCGCGCGCTGGAGCAGCAGGCCAGGAGCGGAACGAAGAGCGACGACCGTCGCGGCGCGCAGAGCGCGGTGGAGCAGGGCGTCGACCGCGCCAGTCAGCGGCTGGACGACGCCGGGCGGAAGAGCGCGTTGCTCTCGCCGCGCACGCAGCGCGCCGTGCAGGATGCGAAACAGAAAGTGGCTGACGCCACGCGCAGCGTGACGGAGCCGCAGACGAGTGGTTCGCAGCAGGCCGGCGCGCTCGGCGATGCGGCAGATGCGTTGACGCGCGCCGCCGCTGCCCTGGCGCGCGACCGCGAGCGTACCAACGCCGCGAACAGTGCCTCCGGTTTCGGTGAGATGCTGCAGCAGCTCCAGCAGGCGGCGCAGAAGCAGGGCCAGATCAACTCCCAGGCGCAATCGCTGTTCGCGATGCCGGGTGGGTCACCCTCCGCGCAGTCGCTCGCGCGCGCACTCGCGCGCCAGCAGCGGAACGTGGCCGATCAACTCGAGGAAGCGGGCGATGCGGCCGGTGGTGACAAGGCTGCCCAGCTCGCGCAGGAGGCGCGCCGGCTCGCGGAGGCGATGGACGGCGGTCGCCTCGACGCGGGGACGCTGACGCGGCAGCAGCAGCTCTTCCGTCGCCTGCTCGACGCGGGGCGCTCGCTCGAGAAGGAAGATCGCGAGGATACCGGCAAGCGCGAGGCAACCTCGGCGAAGGGCGACGAATCATTCACGCCGGCCGGCACCGTGCAGAGCAAGGCCGCCGTGCGATTCCCGCCTCCACGGTGGGAGGAGCTGCGCGGCCTCCCGCCTGACGAACGACGCGCGATCCTCGACTACTTCACCCGGTTGAACAGTGCGTCGTCGCCGTAGCCGGGCGCGGATCGGCGGATTCGTCCTGGCGCTGGCTGTCGTCGCGGTGGTGCCACGGGCGACGTACGCGCAGGAAGAATCGCCCGTAGTGATGCGCGCGCTGGATCTCGAGAACGAAAGCAAGTTCCGCGAGGCGGCGGCGCTCTTCCGACAGGCGCTGGATGCGAAGCCGACGCCGGGAGCACTGCTCGGGCTCGAGCGTGTGTACGCCGAGCTCAGGATCAGCGATTCATTGCTTCCCACGCTGGACTCGCTGATTGCGCGCGAGCCGCACGAGCAACTGTACCGCAGCGTGAAGTTGCGCACGCTGCAACTGCTCGGGCGCCAGGCCGCGCTGCGCGGCGCGTTCGAGGAGTGGGCGGCCGCCACTCCGCGCGATCCGACGCCGTACCGCGAATACGCCCGCATCCTCATTCAGCTCGGCCAGCCCGCAGCTGCCGACAGCGTGGTCCAGCGCGCGAGCATGGCACTCGGCGGCTCGAGCCAGATGGATTACGAGACGGCGCAACTGCGTGCGGCCGAGGGACGCTGGGAGGCAAGCGCACAATCGTGGCGCCGCGCGCTCGTGACCGCGCCGCAGCTGGCCGCCGCGGCGGCGTACGCACTCGCCCCGACGCCGACGGCGTCGCGGGAAAGCATACGCCAGATCCTGCTCCTGCCGCCGGCCGACGTCGGCCCGCGTTGCGCAGCGGCCGAGCTGTCGCTGAACTGGGGCGATGCTCCTGGCGCATGGGAGGCGCTTCGAGCGCTGCCGCCTGATACCGCAAGTGCCAGTGCATGGACGGAATTCGGGGAGCGCGCTCTCGCCGAGGAGCGGTATGCCATTGCGCGCGATGCGCTCTCGAGCGCGCTGCGGGTCCGGGCCTCGCCCGATCTGGCCGTCGAGGCAGCGACGGCAGCGCTGCGCGCCGGAACGCCGTCAGCAGTGTTCACGCTGGCGCCGCTGAGCATGGCTTCCGACTCGGCGCACGCCGCCGCGCAGTTCGTGCCGTTGCACGTCGCGGCGCTGGCCGCACTCGGCCAGGGCGCCGAAGCGGACGCGCTGGTGAAGCACTACGACCGCTGGCTCGCCCCGGGTGCGCGAACCGCAGTCGCGAAGATGCTGGCGACGGCGTGGGTGCGCTCCGGAGATCTCGGTCGTGCGCGCGACGCGCTGCGTGCTGCCGGCCCCGACGCGGATTCGTCCGACGCCGCGGGATGGCTGGCGCTCTACGAGGGCCGGCTCGGCGATGCGCGCATCCTGATGCGCGGCGTCCGCGAGCCCGGACCAGAGCTCGCCGTGGCGCTGGGCATCGTGGCACGAACGCGCGGCGACAGTGCGCCGACGCTCGGCAACGCCTTCCTGACGCTGGCGCGCGGGGACAGTGCCAGTGCGGCGACACGCTTCGTCGCGGCAGCGGCCGAACATCCCGAGGCGGCGTCCTCGCTTCTTCTCCTGGCGGCACGCATCAACGCTGCGCGCGGAGACGAGAGCGCCGCTCTCGCACTCTGGCAGCGCATCGTCGGCGACTACGCCGATTCGCCGGAGGCCGTCGAGGGTGAGCTCGAATGGGCGCGCCTGCTGCGACGCCGTGGCGATCGCGCGGGCGCCATTGCCCATCTCGAACATCTTATCCTGAGCGCGCCGCAGAGCGCGCTCGTTCCGCAGGCCCGCCGCGAGCTCGAGCTCGCGAAAGGCACGGTACCGTCATCATGATGTCTCAGCTTGCCACCGCACTCCGCCGACTCGGCGCTGCGATCGTGTTCCTCCTCGTCGCCACGCCGGCGGTGGCGCAGCGTCTGCTCGTGCCGATGGACGACGCGCAGACCGACCACCTGAAGGCGTACGGCCTCACCTACAACGCGATCAAGGCCGGTCTCCAGTCGGAATGGCTGCTCAACTATCGCGGCGGCGCATTCCTGCTCCCCGACACGCCGGAGCTGCGAAAGCGCGCGGCGCTCGACGGCATCGCGGTCGAGCCGGTCAACGACGCCCAGCTCGCGAGCATCCGCCACGAGATGGCGGGCGGCAACATGGAGGCGGTTCCTCTGGAAAAGGCGCCGCGCATCGCGGTCTACACGCCGCGCGACGCGCAGCCATGGGACGACGCCGTCACCCTCGCGCTGAACTACGCGGGGATCGATTTCACGCCCGTCTACGACGATGAGGTGGAGCGCGGCGATCTGTCCAGGTTCGATTGGCTGCACCTGCACCACGAGGACTTCACCGGACAGTACAACAAGTTCAACCTCGGCTATCGTGACGCGCCATGGTTCCGCGCACTCGTCGCGACGAGCACCGATGCGGCACGACGCCTTGGCTTTCCGAGCGTGCCGGCGCTGAAGAAGGACGTCGCGGAGCACATCAGGCAGTTCGTCGATCGTGGTGGATTCCTCTTCGCCATGTGCGGCGCCACGGAGACGCTCGAGCTGGCGATCGCCGGCCACGACGTCGACATCGCCGGCGAGTTCGCCGACGGCACGCCGATGGATCCCGAGGCGGACGCGAAGATGAACTGGTCACGCACACTGGCCTTTCGCAACGCGCATCTCGAGCGATCGCCCTACGTGAACTCGATGAGCGACATCGACGGGCATCAGGTGAACGTGCCCGGTCGCCGCCAGCCGCTCGGCACCTTCACCCTGTTCAACTTCTCGGCGAAGTTCGATCCGGTGCCGAGCATGCTCGTCCAGGATCACCGGTCAGTGATCAGCGACTTCTACGGCGTCACGACCTCGTTCATGAAGTCCACCCTCAAGCCGGGCGATGTCGTGCTCGCCAGCGAGGAAGGCGCGCCGTGGGTGAAGTACATCCACGGCGACTATGGCAAGGGCACGTGGACGTATCTAGGCGGCCACGATCCTGAAGATGCGCAGCATGCCATCGGCAATCCTCCCACCGATCTCTCGCTGCACAAGAACAGCCCCGGCTACCGGCTGATCTTGAACAACGTGCTCTTTCCGGCAGCGAAGAAGAAGCCGCTGAAGACGTAGGACCGAGGGACCGAGGGACGCATAGCGCGGCATCTGATGGTTGGAGCCGCCCTTTCGGTGTATCTTCAGTATCCCATGTCGCCCCGTCCCGCTCCCAAACCGCCGTCCAGGTCCCGCCTCGCTTCCGGGGCGGCGGCAGCGATGCGGGCGGCCGTCAGGCTTGCCGGCGGACGGGAGATCTGCTTCGTCTGCACGCAGGACGCGGAGGGCGTGGTGCAGACGGCGCGCGTCGTCGCGCGGGGCAACGTGGAGAGCGTCCTCGCGCTGCCGGGATTCGCGCGTCGCGGGGAGCTGCTCCTGCACAACCATCCGAGTGGCGTGCTCGAGCCGTCGGGCCCCGATTACGACGTCGCCGCGCGGTTGTTCGACGACGGCATCGGCTTCGGCATCATCGACAACGATGCGACGGCGATGTACGTCGTGGTCGAAGTCCCGCGGGCCGACGAACAGGCGCGCATCGATCCCGAGCGCATCGCGGCCGACCTCGGCCCCGAGGGGCCGGTGGCGCGCGAGCACGGCCGGTACGAGGACCGCGCGAGCCAGCGCGCCATGGCGGCCGCAATCGCCCGCGTCTACAACGACGGTGGCGTCGGCCTGCTCGAGGCGGGCACCGGTGTCGGCAAGTCGCTCGGATACCTCGTGCCGGCCCTGCGCTGGGCCGCCGCCAACGGCGAGCGCACCATCGTGTCGACGAACACGATCAACCTGCAGGAGCAACTGGTGGGCAAGGACCTGCCGTTCCTCGCAAAGGCGCTCGGCGACCAGAAAGTGCGCTTCGCGCTGCTCAAGGGCTGGCGCAACTACCTGTGCAAGGCGCGGCTCGCCCAGGCCACGGAGGGCGCTGCCCAGCTGTTCGACGACGGTACGACCGCCGAGCTGAAGGCAATCGCTGCATGGGCTGAGCGCACGGCGGATGGGTCCCTCGCCGACCTGCCCACGCCGCCGCGGCCCGAGGTGTGGGACGAGGTTTCCGCCGAGGGCGACATCTGCACGCGCATGAAGTGCTCGCACTTCGAGGAGTGCTTCGTGTTCAAGGCGCGCCGAGCGGCGGCAGAGGCCGACGTCATCGTCGTCAATCATCACTTGCTGCTCTCGGATGTGGCAGTGCGTCGCACGTCGCAGAACTGGACCGACGCCGCGGTGCTGCCGGCCTATGGCCGGCTGATCGTGGACGAGGGACATCATCTCGAGGACGCCGCCGCCGCACACCTTGGCAGCACCGTCACGCGCCGTGGCATGCAGCGCCTGGTCAACCGGCTCGACCGGCGGGGCAAGGGCCTGCTCCCCGCGCTCGCGACGCGGCTGTCGGCGAGCAGCGACCTGCTGAGCACGGCGAGCTACGACCTGCTGGAATCCCGGCTCGAGCCTGCCGTACGCGGTCTGCGCGAGAAGAGCGCGCTGCTGTTCGACATGCTCGACATGTTCATGCAGGAGACGGGTGAGACGGTCGTTCGCCTGACGCAGCACTTTGCCACCCATCCGATCTGGGCGGGCGGCCTCACCCGCGCGCTCGAAGACACGCTTGGCGAGATCGAAATGCTGCGCGACGGCCTGCGCGTGGTGCGGGAGCGCATCGAGGGCAGCACGAAGCTCGACGAAGCGCTGGCGCCGCTGATGAACGAGATGCGATCGGTGACACGCCGCCTGGAAACGGCGGGCGACGGATTGCGCCGCGCGCTGGCGCCACCGCCGGAAGACGACAGCGTCCGGTGGGTGGAAGTACGCGGACGCGAGCGTTCGGTCGCCGTGTCGTCGGTGCCGCTCGACCTCGCGCCGATCCTCCGCGAAGACCTGTTCAAGCGACTCGACAGCGCGATCGTCACGAGCGCGACGCTCACTGCTTCGCGCGGTGACGTGGCATCCGACGCGAAACGCTTCGACTTTCTCGCGCGTCGCCTGGGCCTCGACGATCCCGAGCTCACGCCGACGACGGCAGTCTTTCCGTCGCCGTTCCACTACGACAGGCAGTCGCTGCTCGTCGTTCCGACCGATACGCCGGCCCCGAATGTCGACGCCGATGCGCATCGCCGCGCCGTGACGCGGATGGTGCTCGACCTCGCCGAAGACGCGGACGGCGGCCTGTTCGTGCTTTTCACGAGCCACCGCGAGGTGCGACAGATGGCGATGGAGCTGCGCTCGCGCGGCACGGAACGGCGGTGGCCGCTGCTGGTGCACGGCGAGGAGAGCCGCGACGCGCTCCTCGCGCGCTTCCGCGCCTCCGGGAAGGCGATCCTGCTCGGCACGGCCTCGTTCTGGGAAGGAGTGGATGTCCCTGGCGACGCACTGCGCGGGCTCGTCATCGCCAAGCTCCCCTTCCGCGTGCCCACCGAGCCGGTGACCGCGGCGCAGTGCGAGGCGATCACCGCACGCGGCGGAGATCCATTCACGGAATTCATGCTTCCACACGCTTCACTGCGGCTGAAGCAGGGTTTCGGACGACTCATCCGCACCGGCACCGACCGCGGTGTCGTCGTGCTCGGCGACCCGCGCATCGTGACGAAGCGCTACGGCAGGGCACTGCTCGACAAGCTGCCGGCGGCGAGACGGCTCGCGCTGCCGTGGGGGAAGGCGCGGGGAGCGGTGACGGAGTTCTACAAGGCTGAGCCGCGGGAGCGGTAGATCGGCACGGGGAATCCGGTACGAGCACTTCGTAGCGTCCTCTGGTACCTCGTACCTGTTACCAGATGGCATTCGCCGTAACGGCAGCCCCGGCCGCGCTCTCCGCACTATCTTTCCCCCATGGCGCCTTCCCCCTCCAAAATTGTCTGCGTGGGCCGCAACTACGCCGCGCACGCGAAGGAGCTCGGCAACGACGTTCCCGCCGAGCCGCTGATCTTCCTCAAGCCCCCGTCGAGCCTCATCGCCGATGGGGCATCCATTCGCCTGCCCCGAGTGTCGAAGCAGGTGGAATACGAAGGGGAGATCGGCGTCATGATCGGCCGGCGGCTGTACCGGGCGAGCGAGGAGGATGCTCGGCGCGGCATCGCCGGAATCGTGGCGGCGAACGACGTGACGGCACGCGATCTCCAAAGGTCGGATTCGCAGTGGACGCGGGCAAAGGGGTTCGACACCTTCTGCGCCGTCGGCCGTCCCGGGTCGGCGCCGGAAGATCTGTCGTCGCTCACCGTCGTGACCCGCGTCAACGGGAAGGTTCGGCAGGAGGGGCGCGCGTCCGACATGGTGTTCAACATTCCGTCGCTCGTCGCGTACATCTCCGGGATCATGACGCTCGAGGAGAACGACCTGATCCTCACCGGTACGCCCGACGGTGTGGGGACCCTTGCTCCCGGTGACGTGGTAGAAGTGGAGATCGCCGGCGTGAGCCGAGTCAGCAACCCTGTCACCGACGCTGCCTAGTGCCGCCGTTCGCTTCCCGCTTCGCCACGCTGCCGGAGTACCCGCTGGCGAAGATCCCGCAGAAGAAGCGGGCGCTCCTGGAGCGTGGCGTGGATGTCATCGATCTCGGCGCCGGCGACGCCGATCTCGCGCCTCCCGCGGCGGCGGTGCAGCGCATGACGGAGGCGATCCGCGAGCCGGCGTTGATGCGCTACGGCTTCGGTCTCGGTTACGTCCCTTACCGCGAGGCCATCGCGGCGTGGATGCAACAGCGGTTCGGCGTGAAGTTCGATCCGATGACGGAGGTCGTGCCCCTCATCGGGTCCAAGGAAGGCATCTCGCATCTCGCCCTCGCGTACCTGGAGCCCGGCGCGGTGGGGATCATTCCCGAACCCGGCTACAACTCGTATCAGGGCGGCACGCTGCTCAGCAGCGGTGAGCCGTACCGGTACGCGCTGCGGCCGCGCACCAACTTCCTCGTCGAGCTCGATGACATCCCGGAGGACGTGCTGCGGCGCACGCGGATCCTCTACCTCAATTATCCGAACAATCCGACGGCGGCCATCGCGCCCGTGGACTACCTGGAGCGCGTGGTGCGAACCTGTCACGAGCGCAACATCCTGCTCGTGTACGACAACGCCTACAGCGAGCTCGCCTACGACGGCTACGTGCCGCCAAGCATCTTCGAGATCGAGGGCGCGCGCGAAGTGGCGATCGAGTTCCATTCGCTGTCCAAGACGTACAACATGACGGGCTGGCGCAGCGGCTGGGCCGTGGCGCGTCCCGAAATCGCGGGTGCCCTCAGCAAGGTGAAGTCGTTCGTGGACACGGGGCAGTTCATGGCCATCCAGGCGGCGGGGACGGCGGCCATCCAGAGCTGGAAGGAGTTCGTGCCGCAGAACGTCGCCGTGTTCAAGGAGCGTCGTGACGCCGCCGTGAAGGCGTTCCGCGAAGCGGGATTCGAATGCGAGGTGCCACGCGCCACGATGTACCTGTGGATCCGCCTCCCCGAGGGCATGCCGTCGGCGACATTCGCCGATCGCCTGCTGGAAGAGCAGGGAGTGGTCGTGATGGCCGGCTCGGCGTTCGGTGAGGGCGGAGAGGGCTTCTTCCGCATCTCGTTCATCACGTCGCCGGTGCGCATCGCCGAGGCAGCTCAGCGCGCGGGCAAGCTCCTGTCCTCGATGAGCGTCG
>Ga0157372_10003976_pt1 | contig 15879 bp, 13 predicted proteins | sample C55metaG_FD_115307 | JGI IMG/M metagenome (GOLD analysis project Ga0157372, IMG submission 115307) | Corn rhizosphere microbial communities from Kellogg Biological Station, Michigan, USA - C5-5 metaG | ecosystem: Host-associated > Plants > Roots > Rhizosphere > Soil | place: USA: Michigan... | reverse complement strand
TGGTGGCCGCCAAACACGTAGCAGTAAAAGCGCGTGGCTTCTTCGGCGAACCACTCGATGAACGAAGCGGCGTAAACGATTTCGCCCTTGGCTTAGGCCAGCGGCGTGCCCTGCTCGAGGGTCATCAGACGCGCGTGGTCGTCCTCGTTCTCTATCATCAGTTCGAACCAGCGACGCAGCTTGCCTGCACGCTCCTTGGCGGTCAGTGCACGCCAGGCCGGCAGCGCTTTGTCAGCGGCTTCGATGGCACGGCGGGTTTCGGCGGCGCCCATTTTCGGCACGGTGCCGAGGATTTCGCCGGTGGCCGGGTTGTTGACCTTGATCGTCTGACCGTTGTCCGCATCGACCCAAGCGCCATCAATGAAGGCTTGCTGGCGGAACAACTGGGTATCTTTAAGCTGCATGTCGGCTTTCCTTAACAGCACCGCGGCCTGCGCGGAGCAAAATTATGATTGTAGAAAGGCGCCTCGCAAGGCTGCCGTCAGGGAAATCATCTACCGGGTGAGGCGCAGCGATCGTGCGTTATTCACAGCATCTGCGCATCCACACCCCGTCAAAGAGCGTTTGAAATCTCAAACGGATCGTAGGAGCAAAGGGGGTAAAGGACAATAGGTCGTTCGAAAAAAAGAACAAAATCCCAGCGTTTGCTGGTTTTTTCAGATCAACGAGCAAAAAGCCCCGGCCGCAGCCAAACCATAGATCAGCCAGGAAAAAGCGCCAAGCGAGGGTTTTGCAGGACGTTACAGCTTTAAGGAATGCAGCGATTCTACGGACACGCGCACTGACAAAACCCGCCAAAACCCGGCATGGACGCCCCGAGCCGACCTAGGTATGATGTCGCCCGCTGCACCAGTAGCTCAGCTGGATAGAGTACTGCCCTCCGAAGGCAGGGGTCGTGGGTTCGAATCCCGCCTGGTGCGCCATGAATTGAAACGAGAAAGCCCCGGACTGTGATGGTCCGGGGCTTTTTTGTGGGCGCGGTGTTTCATGCGACGACGGTCACTCCGTCGTCCAGTCAAACTCGTCGTAATCGTCGTCTTCCTCTTCTTCCCCAACCTCCTCAAAAACCTCGTCTTCTTCCACGACGTCTTCTTCCGACTGTTTCAGCAGAAACTCCTTGCGCGCCTCGGTAATCGCGCGCCGCATCTCCTCGCCCTTCTGCGGGCAGTTGAGGAGTTGGGCGATGCGGTCGATTTTTGCTGCCACTTTGTTCTCCAGCGCTTCAGCCATGGCCCGATAGTGCGCGTTTTTGCCGGGCAATGCCAAATGGCTGGGTGAACAAGCGGTCAGTTCTGGCGGATTTTTTCGAGGAGCAGGTCGAGGTCCACGCCTGGGTAGCGTTTGTGCAGGTTGTTGTACAGCGCGTCTGCGGCTTGCGACTGACCGGAGTCGCGCAGGCGCAGGACTTCGCGCAGTTGCGTGTCGAGGCCGTTGGCCGGGGCGGCGGCGCGTTTGCCGAGTTTGGCTTGGTCGGCGCTGATCGAGTCGCTTTGCATCGGCTCGGCCATTTCCAGCATCGGTGCCGGTGCGGACATGGCCGCAGCGGGCGGAGCGGCCAGTGATTGCGCTTCCGGGGCTTGTTTACGCGCCAATGGCGCGGCCGGTTTGGCCGCCGGGGCGAAGTCGAATTGCGGTTGTGGTTCCGGCGTGTGTTGCACCAGCGACAGCATCAGTGCCACACCGACCAGGCTGGCGAAGGCGACCTGCCAACGCGGTTTCTGACAGGCCCGCAGCCAGCGTTGCCACAGGCCTGGCTTGGGCACCGGTGTTTCGCGGTGAGCAGCCTTGAGGATAAACGCATCAAGGTGCGCCGGCGGTTCAACGTTGTGCTGTTCGCGTACATGTTTGATCACAGATTCTTCGGGTGTCTGGCGGGCGTCAGTCATGTCATTACCTCCTCGGCCAGCAGCCGACGCAGTTTTTGCTGGGCGTAGCGCAAGCGGCTCTTGACGGTTTCCAGCGGTGTTTCGGTGAGGCTGGCGATTTGTGCCAGGTCGAGGTCGCCGTGGGCACGCAGCAGGAACACTTCACGCTGGTCGGCAGGCAAGGTTTGCAGAGCGCTTTCCAGGCGCTGGTTGTCGCGGCTGAGGTTCAGCAATTGTTCGGGATCATTGGTCTCGTCGCCAATCGCATGCAGCTGTTCGTCGTAGCTGTCGTGCAGCGGCTGATGTGCGCCGTGTTTGCGCCAGTGATCGATCAGCCGATTGCGGGCAATCTGGAACAACCATGTACGAAACGTCGCCCGTCCTTGTGGCTGACTGGTACTGCGGATCAGGCTCAGCCAGGTGTCCTGAAACACTTCGTCGGCCAGTTCCGGCTTGCCGCTCAAGCCCAGCAGAAACCGATACAAACCCTGACGATGGCGGGCGTACAAGATCTCGAACGCCGCGCCATCGCCCTCGCGATAACGCGCCAGCAGCGTTTCATCGCTGCCGGCGGCCGGGCTGTCTGGTGAAGCAAACAGCTGACTGATGAAGCCTTTCAGACGACTCACTATTCAATCCGTCGCTCAGTGGGCAGCGTATTCGATGCGGTTGAGCTGAGCAGGCTCTGCGCCAGTTCGACCAGTTGCACGAACTCATTGCGCAGACCGAAACGGTCATCGCCACGAGCGCCCCGGGCCAGTGCTTCGGTGTCTTTCAGGCCGAAGTCGCCAGTGTAGCGAGCGTCCTTGAGCTGCTGGGAAAACGCCGCCACCGCCGCCGCAAAACGCAGGTCCTCGCTGGCTGGTGCAACCTGATTGGCAATCGGCCGCTCGATCAGCAGACTTTTCCCACCTTCAGGCTGTTGATAACGCACACGCAGCATCGCCAATTCTCCATCCTTCGCAGCAACCACCTTCTCCGATTTACCGTAGCGCAGCGGTTCCAGCCAGCCCTGCTCACCTGCCGGAACAATTTCATACAACGCGGTCACCGTGTGTCCTGCGCCGACTTCCCCGGCGTCAACCTTGTCGTTGCTGAAATCCTCACGCTTAAGAGCGCGGTTTTCGTAGCCGAGCAGGCGATATTCACTGACCTGCGCCGGGTTGAATTCCACCTGCAATTTGACGTTTTTTGCCACCACCGCCAGGGTCGAACCGAGTTGATCCACCAGCACTTTGCGCGCCTCGCGCAGGTTGTCGATGTAGGCGTAGTTGCCGTCGCCGGCGTCGGCCAGTTGCTCCATCAAGTGTTCATTGTAGTTATCCACACCGAAACCCAGGGTGGTCAGGGAAATCCCGGTTTTGCGTTTATCCACAGCCATTTGTTTGAGGCTGTCGAAGTCGCTGACGCCGACGTTGAAGTCACCGTCGGTGGCCAACAGGATGCGGTTGATGCCTTTGGGAATGAACGCCTGCTGCGCCATTTGATAGGCCAGTTCGATGCCCGACGCACCAGCGGTTGAACCGCCTGCGGTCAATTGCTCGATGGCTGTGCGAATTTTGGCTTTCTCGTGTCCGGACGTTGGCTCCAGCACCACGCGGGATTCGCCGGCATACACCACCAGCGACACTCGATCCTGCTCGCGCAACTGATCGACCAGCAGTTTCAATGTGCTTTTCACCAGTGGCAGCCCTTCGCGGCGATCCATCGAGCCGGACACATCCACCAGAAACACCAGATTCGCCGGGGCCAGCTCCGCCACAGCCCGGTCGGAGGCCTTGATGCCGATGCGCAGCAGGCGGGTGTGCGGATTCCACGGGGTGGCGGCCAGTTCGGTGGTTACGCCGAAGGGCGAACCATCGCTGGGCAGCGCGTAGTCATAGGGAAAGTAATTGACCATCTCTTCCAGTCGCACCGCGCCCTCCGGCGGCAAACGTCCCTGATTGAGCAAGCGCCGGACGTTGGCGTAGGCACCCGTATCAACATCAACGCTGAAGGTCGAGACCGGGGCCTCGGCCACGTTGTGGATCGGGTTGTCGGCCAGCGCCTGATACTGCTCGCGCTGCTCGTCGCGATAGCCCTGTGGATAACTTTCCGAAGCCGGCATCGCCGCGAAACTGGCAATCGGCATCGCACGTGCGCTGCGTTTGGCCAGCGCACTGTCGGTAACGAGCGCCTCATGCTGAATCGACGCCTGTGGCTGGGCCGGCGCCGGAACGGCAGCCGATTCGGGATTGGAAGACACGCCGCAACCGGCGACGGTCAACAACACACCGACGGCAACGGGTCGCAGAAAAGGCAGGGAGCGGGACATGGGGGCTGACCTCGGGATGAAAGTGATCCATTCATCCACTGAGACGGGCAGCCCTTTCAGATCGGGTTAAACGCCGCTGAAAATTTTTTCAGCGGTGATAACGCCGTACCACGCTGCTGTTTCGCAGTACGTGGCCTTTGATTTTGTCCATCAGTTCGGCACGGGTCAGGCCGGCGGGCAAGGCGTCCGGGGCCAGATCCAGGGCGTAAATCTGAATGATGTAGTGGTGGGCGCTGTCGCCGACCGGTGGGCACGGCCCGATGTAATGGGTGGTGCCTTTACTGTTGGTACCGCCCACGCCTTCAAGACTGGATTTGGCGCCGACGCCGGCCGGGATCTGCCGGGTGGTGGCCTTGATGCCGTAGTGAATCCAGTGATCGACGCCAGCACCTTTCTGACCGTCCGGGTCGTGCATGACGATCGCGTAGCTCAGGGTGCCGGCAGGCCCGGCGTTCCAGGCCAGTGCAGGGGACTGGTTCTTGCCACCGCAACCGGTCGCATCGCTCGCGGCGGCCGAGGTGAACAGACGGTTGTCCGAGACACCGGGGATGTCGAGGGTAAAGCGCTCGGCCGCCTGCGCCGGAAACTGCACGCAAAGGGCGACGGCGACGGCCGCCAGCCAAGGGTTGAGAGAGGTCAATCGGGTCATTCCGGGAGTACCTTGTGCAGTTGGGCCTTCGTCGGCCTGCAAACTATAGCTGTACCGTTCGTACCTTGGCAGTGGCAATTGGCTGAACCTCGCACGGCGGCGCAAACTCGTAAGAGAAATGCCTGTCAGGAGCACGAACATGAGCCTGCACCGTGTCGCCCGTGTCGCCGATGTCCCCGAAGACCGTGGCCTGCAAGTCGAAATCGGCGAGCGCAAGATTGTCCTGCTCCACGCCAATGGCCAACTGCGTGCATTTCAAGGCGAATGCCCACACGCTGGCGCGCCATTGGCTGACGGCGCGTTGTGCAACGGACGCCTGGTTTGCCCGTGGCACAAAGCCGCGTTTCGCGTCGAAGACGGCGCGTTGTGCGAGCCACCGGCCCTCGACAGCCTCAAGCGTTATCCGCTGGAGTTACGTGGCGATGAGGTCTGGGTCGATGATCAACCGCTGCCGGATGCGCACACGCCTCCGGCCGATGATTCACGCATCTTTGTGATTGTCGGCGCAGGTGCAGCGGGCACGGCATGTGCGGCGGCTCTGCGGGAGAAAGGTTTCGGTGGCCGGATCATCATGCTCGACCGCGAAGCGGAGGCCGGTTACGACCGCACGGTACTGAGCAAATTCGTCCTCGCCGGCGAGATGTCGGCGCAGGAAACCCCGCCGCTGCGCGATGAAAGCTTTTATAAGGAGCAGCGCATCGAACGCTGGCAAGGCGAAATTTCGGCCCTCGACGCAACAACGAAAACCCTGCATTTGAAGGATGGCCAGACCCTTGGTTACGACGCCGCGGTGCTCGCCACCGGCGGCGAGCCCAATCCGCTGCAACTACCCGGCGCCGACCTGCCGCAGGTGTTCGTCCTGCGCTCGAAAGCCCAGGCCGAACAGATCATGCGCACCGCCAACCCCGAACAGCGGGCGCTGATCATCGGCGACAGCTTTATCGCCCTCGAATGCGCCTCGGCCCTGAGTCAGTTCGGCCTCGACGTCACGGTCATCGCCCGCCACGCCATTCCGTTTGCCGCGCAATTTGGCGAAGCGGTGGGCAAGGCGATCCGTGCGCTGCATGAACAACACGGGGTGAAATTCATCACCGATCACGAAGCCCGGGAAATCACCGGTGATGGCAAAGTCGAGGCGGTGCTGCTGGACAACGGTTTGCGCGTTTCGGCGGATCTGGTGCTGGCGGGGGTTGGTGTGCATCCGGCCACAGAAGCGTTCGCTTCGCTGCCAAGGGAGAAAGACCAGTCACTGCGCGTCGATGCCGGTCTGCGGGTCTGCGAAGGTCTATGGGCGATTGGCGATATCGCCACGTTCACCCTGAGCGGCCAGCCGCAACGCATTGAGCATTGGCGCCTGGCCCAGCAGCACGCACGCATCGCTGCCGCCAACATGTTGGGCGCCGATGAGCATTATCTGGATGTGCCGTTTTTCTGGACCTGGCACTTCGGCAGGAACTACGACTACCTGGGCCACGCCAGCCAGTGGGATGAAATCGGGTTCAAAGGCGAGCCCGAGCATCCGCCCTTTATTGGCCTGTTCGGCCACAACGGCGTGGTGGTCGCCGCGGTGGCCTGCGAGGAGGAGCGGGCCATGGCGATGCTCGCGGAGCGGATGAAACAACCGCTGGCGATGGAAGAAGCTTGGGAGCTGATTCGCTGCTGAATGCTGAATGCTGAATGCTGAATGCTGAACAATGTAGGAGCTGCCGAAGGCTGCGATCTTTTGATCTTTAAAATCAAGATCAAAAGATCGCAGCCTTCGGCAGCTCCTACAGGGGAGTCGTCGTTCAGGTGGGGCGGTTCACCGGGTCGCGATTATCGTCCTCGGCGTGCAGAAAGATCACCCGTGGATGTTCCAGCGGCGCCAGCGGTGGCGGCAATTCCGTCGGTGCCAGTGGACGAAAGTTCAGCACCACATGGCTGATATCACCTTCCTGGTCGTTGTGGATGGTCATCACCCCGGGCGTGCGCAGCTTCTCCAGGCGGTCATCGCACAGGCGGAAGCTCTTGCTCAGCCCTTCATCATCGACCACCGGTGCCGGCAATCGACGCTGGGCGAAGCTTCTGCTTTTGCGCTGCTGATAACGCGCCCAACCAATCAGGATCACTGCGTTGACCAGCGCCACCCACAGGTAGATCTGCAACGTACCCAGAGCCTCGAATGCCGAATTGTCGATGCGTGGCCCACCGGCGTGGGTCTCGATCAACGGCCACAGTCCGCGAATCAGCAGAAACAGCAGGCCGACCCAGGCCAGTACGGTGAGGACCACATCGACCACCACCAGGAAGGGCCGCTGCCGGGTCCGGATGATTTTCATTTGATGACCTCCTCTTCGTCGTCGCCGACCGGTTTGATACCCCGGTCAGGGCTGACCCAACGCGCACGCTTCTGGTGTTGACCAAACAGCACTTTGGGGAAACTGACCAAGGTGGTGAGCAGGCTGACCAGCCAGAACGCGATCGGATACCAGACCACCCAGAACATGGTTCGGCCCAGACCCGGTTCATAGCGCCGGTCGATGATGATGCTGACCGCGAATTGCACCAGGCAGACGAACGCCAGCAACAGGCCGGTGAACGCCGGGGGCATCAGGTGATGCACGGCAATCGATTCCGGCATGACCACGAACTTGCCGACGCCCCAGAAGATCACCGACAGCAGGAAGGTGAAGGCCCAACCGGTCGACAGGCAGTACTCGAACAGCAGTGGCCACAGGTAACGATGGCGGTACTGCCAGATCCCGCGAATGTTCTTGAACAGCACCTCGGCACCGCCCTGGGCCCAGCGCAGGCGCTGCTTCCACAGACCGCGCAGGGTTTCCGGCATGAGGATCCAGCACAGCGCGCGCGGCTCGTAGAAGATGCTCCAGTGATCGAGTTGCAGCTTCCAGCTGATGTCGATGTCTTCGGTGATCATGTCCGGGCTCCAGTAGCCGACCCGGTTCAACGCGGTACGACGAAACGCGACGATCACCCCGGACACGGTGAAGATCCGCCCGAACACCCGTTGCGTACGCTTGATCAGACCGATGATCGACGAGAACTCGCCGACCTGCACCCGCCCGACCAGCGTCGAACGTGTGCGAATCCGTGGGTTGCCGGTCACTGCGCCAAGCCGCGCGTTGTCGAGCATCGGCGCCACCAGATAGGCCGCCGTGTTCGGCGCCAGCAGCGCGTCACCGTCGATGCACACCAGATATTCGCTGCGCGCAGCAATCGCACCCATGCGCAGGGCCACAGCCTTGCCCTGGTTTTCTGCCAGATGCAGCACCCGCAGGCGTGGGTCTTCCTGGGCGAGCCGGTCGAGCACTTCGGCGGTGTTGTCCTTGGAGCCGTCGTTGATCGCGATGACTTCGATGTTCGGGTAGTGCTGGGCCAGCGCCGCGTGAATCGTGTCGGCAGCGTTTTCGCCTTCGTTGTAGCAAGGGATCAGGATCGAGATCAGCGGCTCGCCTTCCAGTGGCGGCGGCAAAGTGTCGTCCTTCCATGGCCAGTGGCGTTCCCAGTGCAGCCAGAAATACAGGCCGCCGGCAATCCACAGCCCGGACATGAACAACGGGTAGAAGAACACGAAGTCCATCAGGAACTGCCCGGTGACCAGGAAGATCAACCCCAGCGGCACGCCGAGGACGAGCGCCAGAACAAGCAGGGCTAACAGTCTATCCAGCATGTCATGGGTTCCATTTGTTGGAGAGCGCAGGCCTTACGGTTTTCAGGTCCGGCAGGTTGTCGAGGAAGTTGTCCGGGTAGTAACCGAAACTGGTCGCACCCTGACGCTTGAGCCGGCCCATCCAGTCGGCCAATTGGGCGCCGTCGATGTCGGCCTGATCCTTTTTCGTCCAGTCGCGGGCCTGCAGTTCGAAGACTGTGCGATCCAGTGCACCGGGGCGCTGTTTGATCTTCGCCACCAGTTCTTCAAGCCACGGGCCGGATTGCGCCTGGGTCTGTTTTTCCATCAGCGGCATGGCCATCGGCGCCGTCCAGTCGTAGGTCACGAGGAAGTCGTCGAGGTTCTGCGCAAACCAGGCTTCGCTCTCGGGATTGAGCACCGGCTCGGCGAAGATGTTGCGTGCGGTCAGCACTTGCGGGCCACGGATCGCACGCACCTTGGCGGTCAGCTCATTGGTGAAGTCGATCAGGTATTGGCTCTTGAACCGCGTCCAGCGCTGCATCGCAGCCGGATCATCGCGAAGCGCCGCAATGGACCCCGGCAAGCCGTGCGCGGCATACGCCTTCAGGGCCTCGGGGCTGGCGTCTTCGAAGTCCGAGAGCACCGCGTCGTCGTGATAGAGAATGCCGTCGACCGAGGTCAGGCGCGCCACGTCTTCGTAGATTTCACCGATGATCCGCCGTACTTGCGGATCGAATGGCGACAGGCGTTGATACTGGCCCGGATCGACCGAGGTGCTGCCGGTCTTCGGATCCCAGCGCGTAACACGCGGCAGCTTCGAATCGAGGCCGAAACTCAGCACCGGCATCCACGCGAACACTTTCACGTGCGCCCGAGTCCGCAGTTGCCAGGCAACGCGGTCAAAGATGTCGGCGCGCACCGGCAGGTGACGGTTGGGAAAGTACAGCGAGTGCACCAGTCCGTCGCCCTTCGGATCGGCGAAGGCCTGCAGGAACACGGTGTTGGCGCCCATGTCGGCCATGCGCTGGATCAGCTTGCCAAGGTTGATTTCCTGCTGCGCCGGATCCGGGTCATAAACGTTGTCGAGATCGACGTGCACCACACGCATGGCGAAATCCGACTGCACGCCAACAATGCTGTTGGCGAAATGCTCGCCATCAGGATCGGAGGCGACCAGAAAGCGCGGGCTGCTCATCAGGTTGTCGAGGGCGTCCAGACCGTCATCCAGCGTCAGGGCCATTTCGTAGCCCTGCTCGCCGACCACGGTCAGCGAAGTGCCGTCCGCCGTACCGTAGGGCCAGACCCAGATGCGCGGTTTCTTGCCGGTGACCTTGCGGATTTTTTCCGAGATGGCCGCGACGTCATTGCGTATCCGGGCACGGAACTCCTCTTCGGATTCGTAGCGTTTGGTGAGCGGATCGTAGCGACGCGTCGCCGCCGCCGGCTGCAGGTTGCCCTGCGGGTTGGCAAGAACGCCTTTGTGGTTGGCGTCGGTGTGCGCGGCGATTTCTACCAGACCCGATTGCGAGATTTCCCGCACCTGATCCCAGGTCAGGAAGTCGGAGCGTGCGCGGGGTGCACCGGCAAAATCCACCGGTTGATTGAGCGGGGTGTCGATCCACACGCCGACCGGCGCCAGCAAGGCGTGCCAGTTGTAGGCCCGCAGCACCGGCAGCACGCGGGTATAGAAGCTTGAGTAACCGTCGTCGAAGCTGAGCAGGATCGCTTTGGCTGGCAGTTCCGGGCCGCCCTTGCGCGCGGCCATGATCTGGTCGACGGTGACCGGTTGGTAGCCATTCTCGCGCAGCCAGGCCAGTTGCTCGATCATACGCTCGGTGCGCACGGCCACCACGGCCTGATCGGGGTCGCGATCTTCGACGTCGTGATAGGCGATGCCCAGCACATGGTTTTTCGGCCAGGGTTTTTCACTGGCCGCCAGCGGACGTTGCGACGGCGGCGCGAAAGCCGGGGCTTGCTGGGCGCAGGCGCTGATCAGCAGCACTCCCAGCAGAAGGATGAAACGCGTCATCAAAGGCATCTTCAAACTCTTCTAGAAGCGGAAAGTGAGGTCGACAAGCAGACGCAGATCGGTCTCCCGATCACCGTCGTAGGGCCGGTTGATCACACTGAACAAGCCGCCCACCTCGAACACATCGTTCCAGGCATAACGCTGACCGTAGCCGAGCATCGCCATGCCGCCGGTGCCGTGATCACGTTGGCTGTAGGTGCCCGCACCCGCCTGGAATTGCTGGCTCCAGGATGTTTCGTAGCGGTGGTAAAGCACATGGTTGACGTTGACCGTCGGCATCACGCTGAAGTCCGACTTCGGGTTGAAGTACGGCACGTCATCGGATTTCGAGTTGTGGCTGGTGCCGACTTCCAGACCGGCATCGACCTGCACGTTCGGCGCGCTGTAGACACCCTCGCGCCCGGTGAGCAAGGCCTCGAGGCGGTTGTTGCCATCACTGAAGTGCGACGGGCTGACCGACAGCCGCCACTCGCGGCTCTCGTTGGCGCGCCAGCGGATGAACGCGTTGCCGCCGTTGGCCTTGATGTCGCTGTTGAGCGCACGCAACGGCGTCTCGACCGACAGATAGGCGAAGCTGCCGCCGTACTGCCAGTTATCGTTGATGTCGCGGGCAATCGCGATGCGCGCGCCCTGCTTGGCGCCATAACCGTAATTGTGGTTGGAGACCTCGGCTTCCAGGCTCATGTCGCGGGTACGACGTTCCAGGCCCACGCGCTGGAAACGGTCGGTACCGGTGCCTTCGGCGAAGTCGCCGGTGGCATAACCGGCGCCAACGAACACCCGCCAGTCTTCATCGATCGGCGGGCTGTACAGGGTGCTCTGGATGCCGAAATCGCGGCTGCCACTGACCGCGCCCGCACCGCCGCTGCCGCCGCCCCCATTGGCCTTGCCACCGTAGGCTTCGACGCGCAATTCGGACATGTCGTGCACTTCGCGCTCGCGGGCCGCGCGTTGCACCTGGCGGTTGTCGGGAAAACGCGCGACCACGTCATCGGTCAGCGCATCCATTTGCCGCCATTCCTGCAGGGTCATCGCGGTGCGCGCCTGAGCCAGTTCCAGGCCCATGTCGCGCGGGGCCATGCTTTCGGTTTCCTTGAGCTGGTTTTCAGCGCGGCGTGGCCACTGTCGGGCCAGGTACAGATCGGCCTGGGCCAGACGCAAACCGAGGTTGCCCGGGGCCTGATCGACCAATGTCTGCAGGCGCTCCTCGCCGTGCGGCAGGTCAGAGCCGTAGGTACCGGCCTGCGCCGCGAGCTGCTGGGCGTCCATCCATTCGTCGTTGGGGTTGCCGATCGGCAAGCCCTTGAGTTCGACGCGCGGCTTCTGGGTCTTGGCCAGATCCTCGGCGACTTTGCGCGCTTCATCGGCGCGGTCGCTTTCCAGCAGCGAGTAGTACAACGCGGTGGTGTCTTCGAGACGATCACCGACATCAGCGTCGGGGGCCGACAGCACCTGGCGATACAGGTCAGTGGAGACTTCCGGCTGGCGCTGATCCAGATACGACGCCGCCACCCAGCGCAAGGCGTAGGTCGGAATCTTCACGCCTTCGCTTTGCAGCTTCTGATATTCATTGATCACGTCGGCGGTGCGCGCCCGCGCCTTGAGTGCGCCCATGCGGTCGATGCGCCAGCGAATCACGTCATCGTGGGCGCTGGCGTCCGGGGTCCAGGTGGCGAGCAATTTGTCGTAATCGGCCAAGGCGCGGTCGGCGATCACATAGCGTTCTTTTTCGCTGCGGGTGGCGAGTTCGGCCAGACGCACGCGTTCGGCAGCCAGATCACCTTCGAGGCGGCGCAGGGTGACCGGGTCGATCAGCCCCGGACGTTGATTGGCCAGGCGCAGCGCCGGTTCCGGCAGCCGCGCCTTTTGCAGAGCGACCACGTATTCACGGGCGACTTCCGGCTTGCTGCCGGCACGCATGAACGCCTGATCGTATTCAAACAGTGCGTCGTACTGCTTGCCGGCGCGGGTCAGGGCATAGCCCAGTGCGAGACGGCGTGAGGGATCGTCGGGTTTGGCGGCAACCAGAGCCTTGGCGCGGGTCACGGCTTCGTCGGGTTTACCCGAGTCAGCCTGAGTCAGCGCCAGCCCCAGTTGCAGGTCAGCGTTGTCCGGCTCCAGCGCCAGCGCCTTGTTGTAAACCTGGGTCGCCTGCTCCCAACGCTTGAGGTTGCGATAGGCGCGTGCGGTGGCGGTCAGTGCCTGCACCGGCAGCACCCGGTCACGGCCCTGGGTCTCATAGACCTGCACCACCTCGGCATCGAGGCCGGCCCAACTGGCGATTTGCAGGTGATCGCTGATCTGGCCGGTGGTCGATTGCCCCGGTGGCACCTGGCGCAGCACGTTCAGCGCAGGCGTGGTCTGCCCGGCACGGGCATCACGCACCATCTGATCATAGGGCGTATCGGCAAACGCCAGTGCCGGCCAGAGCAACTGGCTGCACAGCGCAACGCGAAACAACGGGCGTAAACCACGATGTAAAACAGGAACATCAATACGCGGCATTCGTCAGCATCCTTACATGGCCAGCCGGGTCGCAATGCCCCCCTTGCCCATTCGTAACGGAGACCGAGTCAAAAGAGACCCAGCCAAGCTTAGTCAGGCAGTCTTGCATGCAAGCGTAGTCGAATATCCAGAACGCAATAATTGTTCAGAATCGCGGTGCCGGCTCAGACAAAAACCCGCACACCAGACAGCAAAACGCCCGGCGTCTGTGGATCAGAGGCCGGGCGTTGTTATTTAGAACGCAGGATTACTGCACTTGCGTGACGCCAGCGAACTTGCTCATCAGGAAGCCGACGAACTGCTCGACGGTCATCTTCTGGCCGTTGAACTCCACCTGATTGGCGGCGTAATGCAGCTTGGTCACGACGTTGGTGCCATCGACGGTCGCCAACTGCGAACCGACGGCCATGCCGGAGAACATGTCGGCACCGGCGCTGGCCTGGTCGACGATGGCTTTGGCGTCAGTCTGACCGTCGAGCTGCGCTTGCACGCTAAGCAGATCGATCAGCATCGGCTTGGACACCTGAATGTTCAGGTCCAGCAGCGCGACCAACTGTTTACCCAGTTGATCCGGCGGCAGATCCATCGACTGTGGCTTGGTCAGATCAATCACCAGGCTGGCGCGGCTTTCACCGTTGGCGGTTTTCAGCGACAGGTTTTCCAGCGCGATCTGTGGACTGGCGGCCAGCAGTTTCTGCAGGTCAGCCTTGACCTGTGCCGACTCGGCTTCGGTCAGGTTCAGCTCCGGTGCCGGCAGGCCGGCTTCGGCAGCGGCCGCCGCTTCCTTCTCGTACGGCTGCAATTTGGTCTGGTAGATCTGCATCAGCGACATGGTCGACGGGATGTCGAGGTTCTTCAGGCTCATGGCCATGTTGGCCGAACCGATTTTCTTGTCGTTGAGGGTGACTTCACCCACCTTGTAGTCAGCGCGGCCCGAGGCATTGCTGCCGCTCTCTTCAGTGAGGTTCTTCATTTCGAAGTTCTTCACGCCGAGTACCGACTGCTTGGCACCGAAGGTGGTTTTGCTGTTGGTCAGCTCCAGGGTGTTTTCCCCGGTGTAGTAGCCGTAGCTGCTCTTGGTAAGGTTGCTGGCCAGGGTCAGACCGTTGAGTTCGACCTGCACCGGCGCCTGATCCTGCGACACGGTGACCAGTTTCAGGTTGTCCATGTAGCCGTCAGCCTTGACCTTCTGCGCCTGGGCACTGGCGGAGATGTTCATGGTCAGGCCGGAGAATTTCAGGCTCGACTGCTCGTCCAGCGCGGTTTCCAGCGGCAGCAACTCCAAGCTGCTGGTGGTGGATTCGTCGTAGCCGATGTTGGTCACACCTTTAAGCGGCGCGGCGCCCTTGGTGGCGGCAAACCATTTTTCGGTGGCCGGGCTCTTTTCCAGCTCGTAATTGCTGGTGGCCATGACCGGCAGCCACTTCAGCGATACTAGGCGCGAGAACGGCAGTGGGCCGTGCTCGATGTGGTCGACGAACAGCAACTCGACCGGCTGGTCGCCGAACATCTCGCCTTCGCCCTTGAGACGGTAGTGCGCGGTGCTGGTGAAGGTGTGACGCTCCAGCGACACCAGCTCCAGCGACGCGGTGCCATTGGAGCCGGCCATCGCGGTCTGCAGCTCTTTGTTGGCGTTGCTGACGGCGTTGTTCAGTACGCCTTCAATCTTGGTCCCGGTATACCAGGCCCCGCCGGCGCTGATCGCACCGATGGCAACAACAATCCCGAGAAGCACGCCTGCTGATTTATTCATGAATGACCTGATCAATGTCCGTGGCTGAAAGTGTGGTCGTCTTCCCTGAACCCGTGACCGGGTCGCGGCTCGACTCCGCTGAAATTAGCGGTGGAGATTAGCACTGGCAGCGCGAGGCGGCCCAATGTTTAAAGGTTAAAGAGTGTCTATGGGGAGTGTGGACAGCTGACAGGCGGGGAGAGTTTCGGCGTTTTTCAGGTCGTCTTCGCGAGCAGGCTCGCTCCCACAGGTGCAGTGTTACCCTTGTGGGAGCGAGCCTGCTCGCGAAGAGGCCAGTGAAATGAATGCAGATCAGGAATACTGAACCTCGATCTCATCGAGCTGATGATCGAAGCTCTTCAACCGCGCCGTCCAGGTATACACCAGCACTTCAAAGTCGCGATCGATCACCGCCCCGCCCGGCCCGTCAGCGCGCGGGTCACAGAAATCCAGCTGATAGCGCTCGCGGGCCATGGCCGTGGCGACATCCGACAGTTCGCGGGCATTGTTGAGCCAGTGCCAGCCTTCATCGGCAATCTGCTTGTCGAGCTCCAGACACTGCTTTTTCAGGGCTTCGAGGCTTTTTTCCAGCGGCGTGCCGGTGAGTTCGCCCATGACTTCGGCGAAGGTGCGTCCCGGTTGCCAGTAGCTGCCCCAGAAGTAGCGGTCGAATACGGTTTCGACCCGACGCAGGGCGACTTTGGTGTCCCAGATCAGCACCAGGGTCTTGCCTTGTTCAAGTTGTCTTTTCTTGACTCGCTGCACCTGGATCGACGCCCAGGCCACCACGACAATTGCCATCACCGCGATCAACGCCGTGGCACTGTCGAGGAAGACCATGGCCTTGTCGATCTGATGGGCCAGCATGATGCCGTAGAAATAGGTGGCCGATAGCAGCACCAGCGCTACCAGGGCGCACCAGAAGCCGAGAGCGTAAGGGTTTTTCATTATTGGTTTCCCCTAGACCAGCGCTAGCAATGTGCGCTGAAAGGGTGCGTTGCACGTGGCACCCCTTCAACACTTCAAAGCATAGCAACGGCTTCAGGGTTTGCTGGCGCTTGAGGCTTGCGTTCGTCCGCTTTCCCAACCGCCACCAAGGGCGAGGAACAAATCGATCTGGCTCATGGCGACCTGGGTGTTGGCGGCGGCCAGCT
>Ga0157372_10003974_pt1 | contig 15884 bp, 7 predicted proteins | sample C55metaG_FD_115307 | JGI IMG/M metagenome (GOLD analysis project Ga0157372, IMG submission 115307) | Corn rhizosphere microbial communities from Kellogg Biological Station, Michigan, USA - C5-5 metaG | ecosystem: Host-associated > Plants > Roots > Rhizosphere > Soil | place: USA: Michigan... | reverse complement strand
TATATCGGCTATTGTTGTAGGGTGCGCCTACGATAATATTGTATATTGTATTGATTTGGTTTACTTGTACGATCTGAAAACTATCATAACATGCCCGTTATTTGTGATGATAGGTTATCCAAGTTTTGTAGGATATTATCATGCACTAATCGATCTGTTTTTTGATCTTATAACCGCTTAAACCGAAGTACACGATCACTAAAAAACAAATGAGCGGCACGATATACCCCATCTGGATATTGTCGTGATTCAAATCGATAACCGTGCCCATCAGGTAAGGCAAAATCGCGCCACCCACTATCGACATGATCAGCCATGACGAGCCTGGTTTGGTATCATCGCCGATGCCATCAATGCCCAGCGCAAAAATGGTCGGGAACATGATCGACATAAAGAACCCTATCGCGCCAAGACAATATACCACATAACTGCCTTTACCCAAAATAGCTACCGCGCAAAGCAAAGTAGTAATAACCGCGTAAATAGTAAGCAACTTGTTCGATCTTACAAACTGCAGAAACAGGGTGCCGATAAAGCGTCCGCCCATAAATAAAACCCCATACATGGTTAAATAATAGCCGGCCTTTATTTCATCGAACCCGGCGCCTTGCTTAGCCATACGGATAAAAAAGCTGGTTACACAAACCTGCGCGCCCACATAAAAAAACTGTGCTACTACCGCCCAACTCAAATGTTTGTGTCGTAACGCACCAAAAAAGCTACCGCCCGAGGTTTCTTCTTTCGATACGCTTTTAATTTCGGGCAGTTTAGCAATAAAAAACAGGATGGCTATTACGGCCAGTGTAGCAGCAAGTATGCCGTAAGGCAATTTTACCGACGATGCCTCGTGCAATAGAAAGGTCGAACGTGCTGCATCTGGCATGGCTTTTAGCTGATCGGTGGTATACTCTTTACCCGATAGGATGAACAGGGTACCAACAAGCGGGCCCACAAAAGCCGCCGTTCCATTAAAAGCTTCGGCTAGATTTAACCGTGTGGTTGCACCTGCCGGGTCGCCTAATATGGCAGAGTAGGGGTTGGCTGCGGTTTCCAAAATGGCAATTCCGCAACCAATAATAAATAAAGCGCCTAAAAAGCCGGTGTATGCCAGCGCATTTGCTGCCGGGATAAATAGCGCGGCACCAATGGTGGCCAAAACCAAACCTATAATGATACTGTTTTTGTAGCCAAACTTTTTCAGCAGCATACCGGCGGGTATCGCCATGATAAAATAAGCCAGGAATATCGCTGTATCCACTAAGGTCGACTGCCGGTTGTTCAATTGGCAGGCCTTTTTTAAATGAGGGATCAGTATCCCGTCGAGATTATGCACCATGCCCCATAAAAAGAACAGGCAGCATATTAATATAAAAGGCAGCAACAGGGTTTTACCCTTCAGGTCTGCCTCGTTTATAACACCGTTTGGTGTGCTGTTGCTCATACCGGCCATGGTTACGCGTTTTGTTTTCTTTTAGCCATCAGCAGGTGATCGCACACTTGTACCACTTCCCCATGCTGGTTAATAATCTCTACGTGCTCGGTCACAATGCCGAACTCCGGCTTCTTGGCGTCGCTCTTGGCTGAGATGGTGATCTCGGAATGAATTGTGTCGCCAATAAATACCGGTTTAATAAAGCGTAAGGTGTCGTATCCGCGCGAAAACGCTTCGGGGTTGATTTCCGAAGCCGTTAACCCAATACCAATGCTGAACACCATTGTACCATGTGCTATGCGTTGTTTAAAAGGTTGCGTTTTGCACCATTCGGCATCCATGTGGTGTGGGAAGAAGTCGCCCGTATGCCCGGCGTGAACCACAAAGTCGGTTTCAGTAATGGTGCGCCCAAGCGTAACGCGCTTGTCGCCTATGGTGTAATCTTCAAAAAATATCGATTTAAAGTACATGGTTGGTTTATTTGGTGAGTAGTTGATTGAGAAAGTGGTTGATTAAGTTATTGTTTTATAGTTACTAAGTTATTAGGTGGTTGAGTTATTAGTTTTTTGTCTTGAATCTTGACTCTTGATTCTATTTAAGGCGTTGCCTGCGGCCGGGCTATCCGCTCATACTGCGCGAGGCATTAGCCACAGGTCGGTATCCGCTTCTATCCCTAACACGGGTTTCGTCCCCCACACGTCATTGCGAGGTACGAAGCAGTCTCTGAATATGCAGGTCCGATTGAATGCATTAATTGTCCTCTGTAGAGATTGCTTCACTATCGTTCGCAATGACGCTTTATTTATGCTCGGCCTCTGCCATCCATCCTCTGTCTTCCGCCCTCAGATATCAAACAAACCTTTCCGCCACAACCACACCGCCATTATCGCTGGATACGTAGGCGCTTTCAACCACGGCCATGGTTTTAATTACATCTTCAACACTGGTTGGTAAAACATCGGTTTCGCCATTCTTATAGCGCATCAGGCTGCCCATTGTGCCCATAAATGCGTCGGGGAACCATGAGCCTTCCAGCGCTATCTCTTTCCATTCGGGCGCTGTGCCTTCTTCAATTATGCAATATTCAAACTTGTCGGGCACGCCGTGCGGGTAATCCATTAGCAGGCCCATGCGTGCTTTAATGGCGCCTTTGGTACCTTCCCATTTAATAAAACTTTCCTGGTTATGCGGCCCGAACGAATGATCGTGGTTAGTATTGATCACCGCGTGCATGGTATCGCCATAATCAAACAAAATGGTCGAGCGCGATGACGATAGTTTTTTAGCCGGGTGTTTCAGTGTTTTAGCCATCACCGTACGCGGATCGCCCAAAAACGAACGCATCAGATCAATGTAATGGATGCTGTGATATTGTATTTCCAGCCGGGGGTGCACCATTACAAACGGGAACAATTCCCAGGGCGTTTCCAGCGTTACCCGCACTTCCATATCGTATAATTCGCCGATCATTCCCTGATCGATCATATACCGGGCCGCGGCCACATAAGGGGCAAAACGTAGCTGGCAATTGATGGCCGCCACCAGTTTTTTACGACGGCAAACTTCCAGTATTTCCTTAGTTTGCCAAAAATAGTCGCCCATTGGTTTTTGTATCAGTACGGCTGCGCCGTCGGGAAGTTTTTCCAGCGTGGCCACAAACTGCTCAGGCATAATGGTAATGTCGTAAACGGCGTCGGCAGGGGCGTTGGCCACGGCTTCGTCAACCGTATCGTACACATGCGGAATGCCCCATTCGGCAGCCAGCTTCTCGGCACGCGCGCGGGTGCGGTTGGTAATACCCACCACGGTAAAGCCTGCCTTTTTATAAGCCGGCAGGTGCGCATCGTGCACAATACCACCGGCACCGATAATTACTATCGGCAATGGTTTTTGTGGTAATATAGGTTTATAAGGTATCTCCATAATTTACTATTCCGGTTTATTGAGGCCGGTTATCCGTTGCTGGCCTTCGGCAAGCAGTTGGTTAACCGGCGTATCGGTATTAATGGCTTTAAGCACCACATTATCAATAATATGTGCAATTTGCGCCCAGTTGGCCAGTTGCGGTAACGAGCGCGCCGATTGGTGTAAATGTTCCAGTTTATGGTAATAGGGGATGGTTTGGTTGATTTCCTCATCCTTCCATGTGGAGATCCGGCAGCCAATACCACCTTCTAAAGTTAATAGTTTATCGTTTTGTTGATTAACGGCAAAGTGCAGAAAATCATAGGCCACATCCTTGTGTTTGCTACCCGAGCCAATAGTATACAGCCAGTATACGTTAAGCGAAGCGGACTGATGCCCCGGCGCGACCGGAATGTTGGTAATATCAACCTTACCTTTCACCGCCGATTCAATGATCACCTCGCACATAGATGCAAAGCCAAACCAGTTCACCATCATAGCGGCTTCGCCGCGGGCAAAAGCCATACCTGTGGCCACCGATTCGTAATGCATAGTGCCGGGATGAACTACAGTGGTATCCAGCAAGGTATCTTTATAAAACTGTAAGCCTTCGGCAGCTGCCGGGGTATCGATATTTACGTTGCCTGTCGTGTCAGCCAGGTTACCGCCACGCGTCCACAATTGCAGGCAGAAATCAAAAACGGTGTTATGGCCATCGGGCAGACCGGCAAAAACCGTCCCGTATAAATTCTGATCCGGTCGGTTAAAAAAGCGGGCTACTTCAATAAAATCGTCCCAGGTTTTGGGTACGGTTAAAGCTTTACCGTATTGCTGTCGAAATGCTTTTTGTTCGGCTTCATCCTCAAATAAATCTTTACGATAGATGAGACACTCAGGCCCATCATGGAAAGGCAAGCCGGCCAATGCGCCATCAAACTGCTGCATCGCCAGTAATGAATTGCTCCAGCCTTGCGGATAACTATCAGGCGGGTTTTGCACAATGTACGGTTGCAGGTCTTGTAACGATCCGCTTTCCCAGGCTTCCAGCAGCCAGTCAGTAACTACGTGTGCTATATCCCAATCGCCGTTCTTTAAACCTTCTTTTTGTAAAATGGCGGCGTGCAGGTCGTCCAGATCCATCGGGATCATTTCAGCTTGTAAAGTACAGCCGCTTGTGGCGCAGTAGCTATCCCACAGTTTTTGCAGGGCACTCTCAAAAGGCCCGAATTTGCGTACCGCTATCCTGATCTTTTCAGTTGCCATAGCCGATAAGTTGTTTGGTAATGGTATCGTTATCTTCACCCAGTTTAGGCGAGCCTTTGGCCGAAGTAAAATGTTCGCCGTCGATGCTGATCGGGCTGCGGGTGGTGCGGTAACGATAACCGTCGCTCATTTGCACTTCCTGTATCATATCCAATACTTTAAAACCGTCCTCATTCATCAGTTTATCCCATGAAAGTACCTCGGCGCACCAGATATCTGCGGCAAGCAAAATATCCAGCCAGTGTTTGGTGGTATTGGTGAGCAGATGCGCGGCCAGTATGGTTTTAATCTCATCGCGCAAGGCAAAAGCCTGCGCGACTTCGGTATAAGCCAGTAATTCATCGCAGCTCAATAAAGTGCCTAATTGCGATATCGAACCCATAGCCAAAGCCATGTAACCATCAGCAGTTTGATAAATACCGTAAGGTGCACCTAAATATGCATGTGCGTTGTTCTTCTCCGAACGTTCGGGCAATTTACCATCGTAATAATAGGTGGTAATCGCCTCAAACTGAAAATCGATAGCCGATTCGAGCATACTTACCTGTACCAATGCGCCTTCGCCGCTGATGGTGCGACGTACCAAACAGGCTAGGATGCCTTGCGCCAGTTGGTTACCGGCCAGCATATCTACAATAGATAGCCCCATTGGCACGGGTCCGCCGGCATTGCCACTCAGCCAGGTTAAACCGGTTAATGATTGCAGTAGCAAGTCCTGCCCTGGTTTATCCCGCCAGGGGCCAGTATCACCATAGCCCGATATTTCGCCATAAATAACGTTAGGATTGAGCTTTTTGACAGTTGCATAATCAAAACCAAGCCGCTCCATTACACCGGGACGAAAGTTGTGCATCACTACATCGGCCTTTTTTAAAAGCTCAGCGATTTGTTTTTTATCGTTCTCATTCTTCAGGTCGGCAGCAAAACTTTCTTTATTGCGGTTGATGGCATGAAATACGGACGATTCGCCGTTCATGATCACGTTCGAGGTATATAAGTGCCGGCAGATATCGCCGGTGCCCGGTTTTTCTATCTTGATAACACGAGCGCCCATATCGGCCAGTTTAAGCGCTGCCGATGGCCCCGATAAAAACTGGCTGAAATCAACGATCAGGTAATCTTCCAATGGTTTCATGCCAGTTCAAATTGTTGGTTTATCAAATCGGTATCAGCACCCGGTCGTGGCGCCGCTTTGGCCGAGTAAAGTCTTTGTCCGTTAATGCGGATAGGGCAGCGTGTGGTGCTTAGCAAGCTACCATCGGGTAAGGTAACTTCCTGCTTCATGCCTTGCGCCTGGTAGCCTTCGTGTTGTAAGGTTTGCTCATAAGTCAATACTTCGGCGCACCAGATGCCTTCGCTTTCCAGTTTATCTAGCCAGTAGACAGTAGTTTGGGTAGCTATTTGTTTGGCAATGATATGCATGATCTCATCCCGATGATCAAACCACGAATTTTTATCCGCGAAAGCGCGAAGATCAACACCTAAAGAATCACCAATTTGATGCAGATCGCCCATCGCCAGTGATAAATAACTATCGCTAGTTTGATAAATGCCGTAAGGCGCGCTCAAATAAGGGTGACCGTTACCTTTTACACCACTGCGCTGCGGCAGTTTACCGCCATCGTTGAGGTAGGTAGTTATCACCTCAAATTGCAGGTCGAGCACCGACTCTAATAAGCTAACCTCAACCAGTACACTGCTGTTGGTTTTTGCGCGTTTAAGCAATGCGGCCAGCAAACCCTGTACAAAATGCGCTCCGCATATCATATCGGCCGTAGCCAAACCAAACGGTACCGGGCCAGCGTCGTGCGTATCTGACAAATAAGCTAAGCCCGACAGCGATTGTATCAACAGGTCCTGCCCGGGGCGCAATGCCCACGGCCCTTTGCTGCCATAGCCGGTAACCACACCGTAAACGATGCGCGGGTTAATAGCGCGAACGGATTCATAATCAAGGCCGATCTTTTCCATTACACCCGGCCTGAAATTATGGGTAATGATATCTGCTTTTGCGATGAGTTTTTTGATATGCTCCAGGTCGGCCGGATCTTTCAGATCTGCCGCGTACGATTCTTTATTGCGATTGATGGTATGGAAAACCAAACTGCTCCCGTCAACAAAAATATTGCGGATAGCTATCTGCCTTCCTGCTTCGCCCTTTACCGGGCGTTCTATTTTGATAACGCGCGCACCCAGGTCGGCCAGTCGTAAACCCGCCGTAGGCGCGGCCATAAACTGCGCAAACTCCAATACCAAAATACCTTCCAGTGGTTTCATTTACGCCTGCACTTTGGTTTTCGATTCAACATACAGGTCATTCAGGTGGGCTAAAACCTCGGTTTCGTTGCCATCCTTCATGAGATAATCGCGCACGATATCTCCGGCATGATCCTGAAAGAACATGTGCCCGAAATAGCGCGGACGCAAATAGGCCCGTTGTAAAGCAGGCAGCGTATGGGCAAAATAATTGTGCGTTTTTAGATTACAATCTTCATCTACCCATGCCGATAAATGTCCCGGCTGGCCGCCGTTATCGGTATATAAACCACGCTGGCATTGCGGTGAAGCTACAAATTGTGCATACTGCATTGCAATATCGATGTGTTTGCAATTGGCTGAAACAGCTAAACCTGTGCCACCTAGCGAACTGCGCAGGTTGGTTTTGCCATCCAAAGTTACCATATCATGAAACAGTAACAGTTTACGCGCGTACCCTTTGCGCGAGTAGTTAGAGTAGCCGTACGCAAACGGACAGTAAGCGATATCATCACCTAAGGTCATGGCTTCGTAGGTTTGTATCGGGTTGCGGTTAAAACATACCGGGTCTATATATAAAGCCAGTTCGCGGTACATCTGTAAAGCTTTGATGCCGATAGACTCGCTAACAACTATATTTTCTTGTTGGCAAGGATCTTCGCCTAACGAGCAGCAAAAAGTATAAAAGGTCATGAGCGAATCGATAGGAATAGCCGGGAAAGCAACTAACCCTTTCTTCGCCATTGAAAGTAGTTCGGCGTAAGTTTTGGGCAGCGACAAGCCATGTTTTTCGAGCAGATCGGGGCGTGATGCCGCTACTGGTGTTGCTGCATCGATAGCCAGGGCCCATTGATGACCATCGTAATGATAACTTTCGTAAGAGTGGCCTACGGTGTTCCGCTCCTGATCTTTCAGAAATTCGGCAGGCAGATATTGATCGAATGCTAAAATACTATTGGTTTTTGCCGCGAAACCTGCCCAGGGGTGATCGATCACCAGCAGATCATAGCGTTCGGCCAGTTGTTGTATCGAAAGATCGGCAAATTGCTGCAGCGAGCGTTTTTCCCAGGTGATGTTAACGCCGGGATTAAGTTCAGAAAAACGCTGAGCAGTTGCTGTCATCGGGGTAAAACCACGGCTGTGGTTCCAGGTAATTCCTTTTAAAATAATGTTTTCAGACATGTATCGAGGTTCGCTGATATCTTTGCCGAAGTCTAAAAAAGGCTTCGTTTGAATATGTAAAATACCAGCTGATTTGGTGGTTAATGTTTTTGTTATTGCTTCAGATTTATTGCAGAAACAAATTTATCCGACAGTACCATTGGGATGTTATAAAATATAAGCAAGCAATTGTAGGATATTATCATAGCTTCCTGTGTTTTGTAGCGTAATAAATTGAAAATTTGCTGAGTAACTAATGATGTGATGGACTCTCGGAGTAATATAGTTCTGTAAAAAGTGCAGTTTTATTGTATTATTTCTGAAATAAATGATTTTTTGTTTTGCTTTTTCGAAAAATGTTAGCACATTGAGCAATGTTTAATGCTTTGGCCAACAGATGGCGGAATGCAATTATTTATTGTATAAGTTACGCTAATCCACGATCCCATTTAGTGAAGAAGCAAAGACCCGTCCAGGCATTAGCGCATTACTACCTATCTATCTTTTACATCTGGAAGATGGCTTGCGTTTAAAGCCTCTGTATAAATTTATTGAATATTATTCAGGTTGATTTTTGTCTGGTCGATTGTTAGGACAAACTTTATATAAATTTTAATAATTAACATTGAGTTAATATGTGGTATGCTGATACTTACTAGTTTAGTAGGCCGAAATTTTTTGCGTTTTGAGAAAACCGCAGATATAGATCATTGTAAACTGTTTCGATAAAATAAATACGTACCCTCTAATTATCCTTTAATGAAAAAACTTTTACGCTGTATCGCGACGCTTCTTGTTGCTTTTTGTGGTTGCCTCACTGCTTATGGGCAAACCGCAGTGCCTATGGCCAGTCAAACAAATTTAACCTATACCGAAAATTTTGCAGATGTGGCGAACTGGACTTCCACGCTTGGTAGTGCTACCGGTACCGGCTGTAACAGGTTTAAAGGCGTCGCTGTTACAACCGGCACCAGCATACCGGATGGGGTTAAAACAACTACCGCCACTACAGGCACTATAGCTGCATCAAGTTCAACAAGTACGAGTGTGCAACGAGGGACAGGTGTTTTGCAGTTTCTTGCAACAGGTACTGCCGACAACAGCGCTGCTATCGCTGCTGATTTCTTAGTTGATTTTACGGGAGTTAACGCCGGAACAATAAGTTTTGATTGGGCAGAGATTAACAATAGTACGGGCAACAGGAATACGAGTTTGCAGGTTTATACATCAACAGACGGCTCTACTTTTACAGCCCTGGCAGGTACTTTTGTAACTGTGGCCAACAACGTTGCAAGTTCAGGGTCTGTAACTACGGTGCAGTTACCTTCAACTTTTAATGGAGTTTCTACCGCTGTTATACGTTTTTATGTTTATAATGGTACTACAACCGGTTCTCCGGCAAGTGGTAGTCGTCCCAAAATTTCTATTGATAATTTAACGGTTACTGCCACATCTTCGTCTACACCTACACTTTCGGCAAGTGGCACACTTTCGGCGGTCAACACAACTTATGGTACCGCATCAGTAACACCAACAACATTTACAGTTGGCGGCACTTCATTAACCAATAACCTGGTAGTAACACCACCAACTGGTTTTGAGGTATCAACATCGGCAGGTAGCGGTTATGGTAGTACTGTTACATTAACACCAAGCAGCGGTGCAGTATCTAATACTACAATATACATGAGGCTAGCCGCAACTACGGCAGCCGGCACTTATGGTAGTGCGCAAAATGTAGTGGTAAGCAGTACCGGGGCTACCAGCCAAAACGTGGCTGCGGTTGCAAGCACGGTAAGTACCGCGGCATTATCTATAACGGCAAATAACGTTACCAAAACACAGGGCACTACGTTAACCGGCGGTGCTGGATCAACAGCATTTACATCATCCGGACTGAAAAACAGTGAAACAATAGGTACAGTTACCATTGCGTATGGAACAGGCGCTGCTGCCGGCGATGCGGCAAACACCTATACCGGGCAAGTTACTCCTTCGTTAGCTACCGGCGGTACATTTACTGCAAGTAACTATAGTATAACCTATAATTCGGGCGATATTATTGTTACATCAGCCTCGCCTGTAATATTATCATCAAGTCCAACATTAACGGCACAAAGCACAACTTATGGTACAGCTTCAACGGCCGGCACATTTAATGTTTCGGGTACGAATATGACAGCCGGTATACTGGTTACACCGCCTACTGGTTTTGAGGTAAGTACCGATAACTCAACCTTCAGTAGCACCGTTACGGTAGGTTCATCGGGCACCATCAGCTCAACACCCGTATATGTAAGGTTAAAAGCTTCGGATATTGCAAACTCATACTCGGGTAATGTTGCCCTTACCAGCACCGGTGCTACCGAAGTAGATGTAGCGATCGCCTCGAGTACTGTGTCATCAGTAACGCCAACGGCAACCACCAACGCAGCTACTGGTATAACAACAACTACCGCCACCTTAAACGGCTCGTTAACCGACGGTGGTGCTACAACTACGGCGACTTTTGAATATGGTACTTCAAGTTCAACAGTAAGTTCAGGGTCAGGTATTTCGGTGGCGGCAACGCCATCCTCGGTAGCGGCCGGCGCAGGCAGCACTCCGATTTCTGCATCGCTTACCGGATTAAATGCAGGTACAACCTATTATTATTGGGCCAAGGGTACAAACCCGGCATCGGGCACAGGCAGCGTTTTAAATTTTACCACAACCTTTTTAGCGCCAACAACGCAGGCAAGCAATATTACATTTAACAGCACCAGTACAACCGGTACAACTGTTAACTGGACTAATGGTGATGGTTCATCCCGCGCGGTGTTTATCAAAGCAGGTTCGGTAGCCGGCACACCGGCACCCGTTGATGGCACAACTTATACGGCTAATACAGCCTATGCTACAGGTACACAAATTGGCACAACCGGTTGGTATTGCATATACAATGGGGCAGGTACCTCGGTTACCATCAATGGTTTGGCTATAGGTACCTCATACCAGGTTATGGTTGATGAATATAATGGTACAGGTACAGGGTCGAAATTCTTAACTACCGGATCATCAGCTACGGTTACTACAGCAGTCTTAACCCCCGTAACTTTAGCTGCCAGCCCATATACAGAAAACTTTGATAACATAGGTACTAATGGCTTGCCGAGTGGTTTTAACGTTGTAACAGGTGCTACAGCCAGTGCATTCGGCACTTCGGCTCCGTTATCGCCGGCACAGGTGGTATGGAACAACGTTTCGGGCGCATTTAAAAACGTGGCCTCAAATGATGGTGGCTTAACGCAATCATCTTCGCAAACCGGCACTAACCGCGCTTTGGGCATCAGGCAAACGGGCTCATTTGGCGATCCGGGTGGATCTTTCGTATTCCAGGTAGCTAATACCAGCGGTAAAACCGCCTTTAAGCTCAGTTTTTCGTTACAGTCGCTTGATAATACTTCAACACGCACCACAACATGGGTTGTAGATTATGGAATAGGTAGCTCACCAACTACATTTACACCAATAACAGCCACCACCGGCACCCTTACTACAGGTAACAGTTTGTTCAGCAATAACACAGTAACTGCCGATTTTGGCAGTGCGCTGGATAATCAGTCGGGGCCAATAACTATCCGTATATCGGTATTGGCCGCCTCAACAGGCTCAAGTAACCGGGCAACATCAGGCATTGATGATTTTTCACTCTCGTGGACAGTGCCGAGCCCTATAATAAGCTATACAAGTCCGCAAACTTATGTTCAAAACAATGCAATCACAACACTTACACCTACGTCAACCTACGTGGCAGCACCCGGCTTTAGCACCAATGCTATTGGTTCGGCCTTTGCACGCCCTGCAGGAGTGGCTATGGATGCTTCGGGCAATGTTTATGTGGCTGATGCCGGCGCGTCATCAGTTTATAAAATGTCACCGACGGGCTCGGGCTTAACCACTATTGGTTCGAGCATAGCCGGCCTTGGCGCTATAGCTCTGGATGCTTCAGGAAATATGTATGTTACCGAGGTTACAACCGGTAAGTTAAAAAAAGTAACAAGCGGAGGTGTGGTTACTGATATAGCAACCTTCGCTATGCCAACCGGTGTGGCGTTAGATGCTGCGGGAAATATTTATGTAGCCGACCAAAGCACCAATAAGGTTAGCGAAATAGCCTCGGGAACTACAACAGTGACAGATATCGCGACAGGCCTGAGCACACCATTTGGTTTGACCGTTGACGCATCAGCTAACATCTACGTAGTGAACCAGGGTAATGGTAAGCTGCAAAAGATAGATGCCACCACACACGCTGTTACCGATATTGTTACCATTTCTCCGGGCCTGACTGGTTTGGCAATGGATGGTGCGGGAAATTTATATTATACCAATGGTGCTGATCATTCGGTTAACGAAATAGCACAAGGTACTACAACATCTACTCAGCTATCAACCGGTTTTACTACCCCGGCAGGGTTGGTTGTTGATGCCACAGGAAATGTATTTGCGGCCGATGCTATCAATGGTGGTTCGGTTTATAAAGTTGCGCGTACAGGTGGTTATTATATCACACCGGCTTTACCGGCAGGTTTAAGTATGGACGGTACAACCGGCGCTATCAGCGGCACCCCTACTGCGGCCAGCGCTGCTGCTAACTATGCAATTACCGGCTTTAACAGTGCCGGAGGTACAAGCACTACACTTAATATTACTGTTACTGGCGCCCCGACTATCAATACAACAGGTACGCTTTCGGCTTTAAGTACAACCTATGGTACTGCTTCATCAGCAGGTACATTCAGCGTTTCGGGCACAAATTTAAATGCAGGTATCCTGGTTACGCCGCCATCAGGTTTTGAAGTGAGCACCGATGGTACAACTTACAGCAGCACAGTTACTGTAGGCGCCGCGGGTACAGTGGCATCAACTACAGTTTATATCCGCTTAGCGGCAACCACAGGAGTTGGCAGCTCTTATTCGGGTAATGTGGTATTGAGCAGCACCGGGGCTACCAGTGTTAACGTGGCCACTGCTACCAGTACCGTAAGTACAGCAGCGTTAACCATTACCGCAAATAATGTTAGTAAAACATACGGTGATGTGCTGACAGGTGCTGCCGGTTCAACAGCATTTACGGCTCCGGGGTTAAAAAATTCAGAAACCATAGGTACAGTAACTATTGCTTACGGTACAGGTGCCGCCGCTACTGATGCGGTTAATACCTATACGGGCCAGGTTACCCCATCGGCTGCAACCGGTGGAACATTTAATGCATCTAACTATAACATTACTTATGCTTCGGGTGACATTACTGTAGGAAAAGCCCCGCTTTCTGTTACGGCAAATACGGCTAACAAAAGCTACGGCACAACGCTGACCGGTGCATCCGGCTCAACGGCATTTACATCGAGCGGATTATTGAACTCTGAAACCATTGGTACCGTTACTCTTGCTTATAGTACTGGTTCGGCCGCGACCGCAGCGGTGAACACTTATACAGGTTCGGTAACTCCATCGGCTGCTACCGGAGGCACGTTTAATGCGTCCAACTATAATATTACTTATAATACGGGTGATATCGTGGTAGGCGCTGCCAATTTAACCCTCACAGCAAACACGGCCAATAAAACTTATGGCGCTACTTTAACTACAGGCACGGGTTCGACAGCTTTTACACCATCCGGGTTAGCCAACAGCGAAACTGTTGGCAGTGTGACCATGACTTACGGTACCGGTTCAGCAGCCACAGCCGCGGTAAATACTTATACCGGCCAGGCTACGCCATCGGCAGCCACAGGTGGTACATTTAATGCAAATAACTATAACATTACTTATACAGCCGCCGATATTGTAGTAGGGAAGGCCACCTTGGATATCACAGCCAATAACGTAATCAAATCAGTTGGTACTACCATAACCGGCGGCACGGGCTCTGCAGCATTTACCTCTACAGGTCTGCAAAATTCTGAAACTATCGGTTCGGTAACTATTACTTATGGTTCAGGTTCAGCAGCAGGAGACCCGGTGAACACCTACACCGGCTCTGTTGTAGCTTCGGCCGCTACCGGAGGCACTTTCACCGCAAGCAACTATACCATTACGTATCATGCAGGTGATATTACAGTAACTGCCGCGCCGACACCGACCATTAGTTCATCCGGTACTTTATCGGCTTTAACTACTACTTACGGTTCGGCATCTGCATCGGCTACATTCAGCGTATCGGGCGCTAACATGTCGGCGGGTATATTGGTTACGCCGCCAACCGGTTTTGAAGTAAGTACCGATAACTCGACTTTCAGCAGCACTGTTACAGTAGGGGCGGCAGGCACAGTATCATCTACACCGATTTACATTCGTCTGGCGGCAACTTCGGCTGCCAATACTTATTTAGGCAATGTTGTGTTGAGCAGTACCGGAGCAATTAATGTAAATGTAGCTACGGCATCAAGCACCGTAAACAAAGCGTTGTTAACCATAACAGCTAACGCGACATCAAAAACTTATGGCCAAACATTAACCGGCGGCACTGTAACTACATCAGCATTTACCGTAACCGGTACATTGAAAAATAGCGAAACAATAACTGGCGCTACTATTACTTATGGAACGGGCGCCGCGGCTACAGCCGGTGTTAATACTTACACAGGTGCAGTGGTGCCAAGCGCTGCCACCGGTGCAAATGGATTCTCGGCAGGTAACTATTTAATCACTTACACCAGTAACAATATTACGGTAACACAAGCGGCGTTAACTATTACCGCGAGCAATGCCAATAAAACCTATGGTAGCGCGTTAACCGGTGGTGCAGGCTCTACAGCCTTTACATCATCAGGTCTGCAAAATTCAGAGACCATAGGCAGCGTAACTTTGGCTTATGGCACGGGTTCTGCAGCAAATGCGGCTGTAAATACTTATACCGCACAAGTAACGCCATCGGTAGCTACCGGAGGTACTTTTACTGCCGGTAACTATAATATAACTTACAATAAGGGCGATATTGTTGTTGGTAAGGCTGCCTTAACCATAACTGCCAATACCGCCAATAAAACTTATGGTACAACTTTAACCGGAGCAGTTGGCTCAACAGCGTTTACGCCAACAGGTTTACAAAACTCGGAAACCATAGGTAGTGTAACCATGGCTTATGGAACTGGGTCTGCAGCAACTGCGGCCGTAAATACTTATACAGGCCAGGTTACGCCATCATTGGCAACGGGTGGTACATTTGCAGCTGGTAATTATACTATTACTTATACTGCAGGCGATATTGTTGTAGGTGCTGCATCACTCACTATCACAGCAAACAACGTCAATAAAACCTACGGCGCTGCTTTAACCGGTGCTTCAGGTTCAACCGCATTTACATCTACCGGTTTAGCCAACGCTGAAACTATCGGAACGGTGACAATTGCTTATGGTACAGGTTCTGCAGCAACTGCGGCGGTAAATACTTACACCGGTTCGGTAACACCCTCGGCTGCTACGGGTGGTACATTTAATGCGTCTAACTATTCGATTACTTATAATCCTGGTAATATCATAGTAGGCAAGGCCGGTCTCACCATTACCGCTAACGACGCTAACAAAATTTATGGAACAACCTTGACAGGTGCGGCAGGGTCAACGGCATTTACATCTGCTGGTTTAGCTAATTCAGAAACAATAGGCAGCGTAACCATTGCTTACGGCACAGGTTCGGCAGCGACAGCGGCAGTAAATACCTATACCGGCTCGGTTATACCATCTGCAGCCACCGGAGGCACTTTTACGGCAGGTAACTATAACATCACTTATAATTCTGGTAGCATCATTGTTGGAAAAGCCAGCCTGACTATCACCGCTAATGATGTTAACAAAACGTATGGCGCTGTTTTAACAGGGG
>Ga0157372_10003972_pt1 | contig 15889 bp, 16 predicted proteins | sample C55metaG_FD_115307 | JGI IMG/M metagenome (GOLD analysis project Ga0157372, IMG submission 115307) | Corn rhizosphere microbial communities from Kellogg Biological Station, Michigan, USA - C5-5 metaG | ecosystem: Host-associated > Plants > Roots > Rhizosphere > Soil | place: USA: Michigan... | reverse complement strand
TCATACGGCTCCTCGCCCTGCGACCGCTTCTCGGCATCGCCATCCTCGGCTTCCCGATCTTGCTGCTCGTGGTCGTGGGGCTGGTGACGATCCTCGCGTTCAAGTTCCTGGTCTTCATCGTTCTGCCGATCGTGGTCGTCGTGTGGCTCGTCCGCACGATCAAGCGGTCGTCGTCGTCCACCCCGGACACGGGATCGGACACCGCGCTGTGATCGCGCGGAAGGTCCGTGCGTGAATTGCCGGCAGATGGAGACGGGCGCGTGATGACCAGCCGCCTGGAACGGTTCGCGGTCGGTTCGCTGCTGGTGAGCTTTGCACTCATCGCCGCCGACCGCATCCGCCATCCGCAAGGCCTTTTCTTTCTGGTGCCGCTGCCGCGTCACAGAACGGGCGTCTGGCATCCGCTGTGGTTCGTCTTTCGCACGCGACCGGCGTTGGCCCTGGGCGTCGTGTTGTTGGCAGCGGGACTGTGCGTCGCCTTGGTCGCCGCGTGCGCCGAGATCGGTTCGGTGCTCACGCCGCGCGAGAGCGATCGTTCGGAGACGTCCGACTGACGGAGAGACTAACGGAGGCAACGATGGAGCGCTGGCAGGATCGCTTCAGACGGTCGCTCTTCGGCTCGGTGTCCCGCACGCGCTCGCTGCGCGGCGTCCCCGTCGACGTCGTCAACACCCGTCCCGACATCGACACCGAGCAGGTGTTCGCGCGGCTCGACGACGCGTTGGGCATCATCGAGCGCCATCAGCCGTGGTACTTCCGGCATCTCGCGCGCGACTTCGCGCGCATCGCCGTGCGCCGCTATCCGTGCCGCGGCGCGTATTTCCCCGGCGAACGCACGTGTCTCATCGAGCTCACCTTCAGCGTGAATCCGGAGTTCACCACGGCGCAGATCGCCTCCACCATCGTGCACGAAGCCATGCACGCACGACTGGATCGGTGCGGTGTGGTGTTCACGCGTGAGATCGCCGCGCGGCACGAGCGATTCTGCCGGCGAGCGGAAGTCGAGCTGGGGATGTCGCTCCCCGATGGCCAGGCGATCGTCGACCGCGCGCTGGCGTCTCTTGCCGCGAGCGACGAAGAGGTCGCACCCGTGATCGACTGGAGCCTGGCCCGGCAGCGCGTGGCGCAGGCGGATCTCGCCGCGCTCAACGCGCCGCCGTGGCTCAAGAAAACACTCGCGCGCCGCGCCGGGCTCGATCCCGACGCGAAACCCTGATCAGCGCGCGGGTGCTCCGCCTTCCTGTCCGGCGGTGCTTGCGGTGTTCTTGGAGCGGTGCGCCCAATGCTGGCGCGGCTGCGGCGGCTGTGACCGTTTGAAGAGCAAGTCCGCGTAGTACGCCGCGATACGGGCCCTCACGGACTCTTGCGTGTCGCCGGACTTCATCTGAAACGGCGCGTACCTGTTCGCGTCACCGGACACACGGAACCACCACCACAACTCGGTTCGCGCGCCGCTCGGTCCCTCGACCCTGCAGCTGAACGTCCGGCCGTTGTCTTCGAAGTCGAACGCTTTCAGCATGGGATCTCCAATAGGGTTGATCCGTAATCTACCATCGCGGCAGCCCCAATGCCTACCTTCCGCGTGTAACCCGGCCCCCTCGGACGGGGCCGCCCCAAGGAGGACATGGTGCGGTACGACTTCCTGGTCGAGACGTACACGACCGAACGCATCAAGACCTTGAGCGTGTGGTCGCAGATTCCGGATGCGCGGATGACGTTCCGTCCGGAACCCCGGGCACGCACGCCGCACGAGCACATGGTGCACCAGTGCGTGAGTGAGGATGCCTGGATGCGGACGATGCTCGGCATCGTCGTGCCGATGCCCGTACTGCCGCCCGCGGAGACCCGCCTCTCGTTTCTCGAGCACTATGCCGCCGCGTCCGCCGTTCGCCTAACGGAACTCGAGCGGAAGCCCGAGCCGTGGTTCGAGGACGCGACGACTTTCTTCGACACGCAGCGATCTCGCGCGTGGGTCCTCACACGCCGCCTCACGCACTCGTCGCACCATCGCGGCCAGCTCACCGTGTATCTGCGGCTCTGGGGGCAGCCGCTCTATTCGACGTACGGACCGAGCGCCGACACCGGCGGTCTGTTCCAGAATGACGCGGCCGTGATCTATCGATACCGCACGATCGGCCACCTGCTGCAGGCGGAAGCGGCTGGCGGTGAATTCCCGCCGCTGCCGGGCCCCGGTCAACACCCACCGACCGAACGGCCGGACAGTTAGCACGCCGGCCACCGTGTGCGGTACCGGTCTTGCTGAATTGCGTCTGCAATCGACTCGAGCGGAGGCACCGGTGGCGACGATCTGGAAAGGCACCCTGAGCATCGGATTGGTGACCGTACCGGTCGAGCTCAAACGCGCGATCCGCGACGACGAGCGCATCCATTTTCACATGCTCCACGACGACGACATGGCGCCCATTCGCTACGAGCGGATCTGCACCGCGGACGGCGCCGTCGTGGCCTGGGAAGACGTCGTCAAAGGCTACGAGTACCGCAAGGGCAAGTACATCGTACTCACCGACGAGGAATTCAAGACGGCGGCGCTCTCGGGGTCATCGACGGTAGCCGTGCGCGAGTTCGTGCCCGCATCATCGATCGACCCGCGCTACTTCGAGACACCCTACTTCCTCATCCCGGGCAAAGGCGGCGAGATGGCGTACGCGGTGATGCGCGAGGCCATCCGGAAGACGGAGACCATTGGGTTAGGCACGATCGTCATGCACCAGCGCGAACACGTGGCCGGACTCAAGGCCGTGGGCAACGCGCTCGTGCTCGAGCTCATGCGCTTCGCCGACGAGTTGGTGGACGAGAGCGACTATCACTTTCCGGACACGCGCGAGGTGCGCACGCCCGAGCTCAACATGGCGCGGCAATTGATCGACGGGCTCAAGGGGGAGTTTCATCCCGAGCAATATCGCGATCAATACCACGCCAACCTGATGAAGATCATCAAGGCGAAGATGAAGGGCACGCACGCCAAGCTCGAGGAGCCCGAGTCGGCGAAGGGCGATGCCAAGGTGGTCGATCTCATGGAGCGCCTGCAGCAGAGCCTCGCCGGGAACGCGAAGCGCGGCAAGACCGGGGCGCGCCGCACGCGCACCGACGCCGCGCGCCGCGCACGCCCAACCCGCCACCGCGCCGCGCGCTCGGCCTAACGATGGCGACGACACGGCCGACGGGCGCGCGGAAGCGGCCGGTTAGGCACAAAGCAACGGGCGCGGCGCGGGGCGCCGCGTCCAAGCTCCGCACGTACCGCAAGAAGCGCGATTTCGGCGCCACGCCCGAGCCGGCGGGCGGCACCGAGCACACGGCGCGCGGCCGCCATCCGCTGCGGTTCGTCGTGCAGAAACACGCCGCAAGCCGCCTGCATTTCGATTTCCGACTCGAGCTCGACGGCGTGATGAAAAGTTGGGCGGTCCCCAAGGGGCCGAGCCTCGACCCGTCGGTGAAACGCCTCGCGATGCAGGTCGAAGACCATCCGATCGAGTACAATACGTTCGAGGGCACCATCCCGCAGGGCGAATACGGCGGCGGCACGGTGATGGTCTGGGACCGCGGCACATACACCAGCGATCCGCCTTCGCCTAACGCGGAAGAGGCACTGCGGCGCGGGTACTCGTCGGGCGACCTCAAGTTCGAGCTCGACGGCGAGCGCCTGCACGGCTCGTGGGTGCTGGTGCGCACCAAGCGCGGTGCGCCGAACAAGCCGCAGTGGCTGCTGATCAAACATCGCGACGAAGACGCCAAGCCCGGCGCGGACATCGTCGCCGATGTCGAGACCTCGGCCGCCACCGGACGCACCATGGACGAGATCGCGGAGGGCAAGCGCCCGCGGCGCGGTCGCAAGAGCAAGGAGACGCCCGCGCGCGCGGTGTGGCACAGCTCGCGCAAATCTGACGGCGATCCGCCTTCGCTCGAGCCGATGCTCGCGCGCGTCGGCAGCGAAGTGCCGCAGGGCGATGGATGGACGTTCGAACCCAAGTACGACGGCATTCGCGTACTCGCCTACGCCACCGCCGACCAGGTGCGTCTCATGACGCGCAACGATCTCGACAAGAGCAAGCAGTTCCCCGAAATCGTCGACGCGCTGGAACAGCTTGCCGCTCGCGCCCGGCGTCCGCTCGTCCTCGACGGCGAGATCGTCGCGCTCGAGCGCGGCAAACCGGGCCGCTTCCAGGGACTCCAGTCGCGCGTGCACGTGCAGGGCGATGCCGACATCAAGCGATTGGTGGACGACGCGCCGGCGGCCCTCATGGTGTTCGACCTGCTGCTCGACGGCGACGACGTGTTGGTCGACGAACCGTGGATCGAACGCCGTAAGCGTCTCGAGCTGCGCATGCGCAACCGCACCGGCGCGCACCTCCGGTTAGGCGACTCGGCGCCGGGTGGCGCGCGCGAGATGCTCCGGAAGGCGCGCGCTGCCGCCTGGGAAGGCGTCATGGCCAAGCGCACCGACGCGCCCTACGCGTTGGGCCAGCGGTCCAATGCCTGGCTCAAGCTCAAGCTCGAGCGCAGGCAGGAATTCGTCGTGGGCGGATACACCGAGCCGCGGAAGTCGCGCCAGTATTTGGGCGCGCTCCTCGTGGGCTACTACGATGGCGACCGGCTCATCTACGCCGGCCACGTCGGCGGCGGATTCGACCACCAATCACTGCGCGAGGTGCATGCGCAGCTGGCAAAGTTGGGCCGCAAGACGTCGCCGTTCGCGAACCCGCCCAAGCCCAACGAACCGGCGCACTGGGTACGGCCGACGCTCGTGGTCGAGGTCAAGTTCAACGAGTGGACCGCCGACGGGCTGCTCAGGCAGCCCGTGTTCCTCGGCACGCGTGATGACAAGGACCCGAGCACGGTGACGCGCGAACCAGCGCCGGGGCGGGCGGCGCTCGAGGACGCGATGGCGTGACGGCGCTTCCACCAGGGGCGTCCCTCTCTAAATTTCAGTACACTCTCGCCCCCGAACCCATGGACGACAAGAAAATCCTCGCGCTCGCCCGGAAGAACGCCGCCAAATCCATCGCGCAGAACAAGCCGCGCAACAAGGCATACGATGCGACCGTCGACGCCACGCGGCCACCGGCGCCCGACGACACCGGCGAAGCGGCCCGTATGTTCAAGGAGATGAAGCGCCGCGAGTTCTGAGCCCGCGCGCTCCACACCGTTGTCTTCCGATCTGCTCGTGCTGGTGCACGGGCTCAAGCGCACGCGCGCATCCATGCGGCCCGCGGCGCTCATGGCGCGCCGCCGCGGCTATGCCGTGTGCAATTGGGGATATTCCTCGGCGCGCCGAGGCATCCACGGCCACGCCGATGCCCTGCGCCGCGACCTCGACGCCCTGCCGCCGTTAGGCGACAGGCGCATCCACTTTCTGACCCACTCGTTGGGCGGCATCATCGTCCGCGCGCTCATCACCTTCGGCCCGCCGCCCAACCTGGGCCGGGTGGTGATGCTGGGACCGCCGAACGCCGGGAACGAGATCGCGCAGCATCTGCGCCACACGCGGATTTTTCGCCGCATCATGGGACCAGCCGGGCTGGAGTTGGGCACCGGCGCGGAGAGCGTACCCCGCCGCTTGCCCGAGGCGACGTTCGAGCTCGGCGTCATCGCCGGCGTCCGGCGCCGGCCCGCGCTGTTCGGCCGCTGGATCGGAACGCCTAACGATGGCCTGGTGTCCGTCAGCGCCACGCGACTCGTCGGCATGCGCGACCACCTCATCGTGCACGGCGGACACGGGTTCCTCCCATGGAATCCGCGCGCGCTCTCGCAGGCCTTCACCTTCCTCGCCACGGGGCACTTCGCGCGCGACGCCCGCGCCTAACGCACCGGCCTGGGCGGGTTCGCGCGCGAACCCGCCCGCTATCCAAGCGGTCAGGCTTGCTGGCCCGCGTACGTCACGTCCAGCACCGCCCCCGTCTTCGCATCCACGTTGACTTTCTCGACGAACGACTTGTTCGCCACGTTCACGTCGAACGTGTAAACCTTGTCGCCGTTGCGCGTCCCGCCATCGCGTTCCGATTTGACCGTCCCGCCACCGCACGCTTTGATCGCGATGGTCTTGGCCTGCGACTGATCGACCGGCCGGGTGAACCCGCTCAGCGCGACGACCGCGCCCGCGCTTGCCATGAGCGCGGCGATCATCGAGACGATCTTCTGGCGTTGCATGGTGATGTCCGTCCCGCACCCATGCCGCGTCGCGGCCGCGGGACAAATGGTTGGACATTCGAGTCGACGCGCCGTGAGCGCATTATGCACTCGTGATGGTGCTGTTCCCGCGACTCTCGGGCTCCTGCCGTTGATGGGGAAGCCGGTCATGTGCGCTGCGAGAACCATGCCCCTGACGCAAATATATTGATATCCAATATATTTTCGGGTGCCGTCCGGCGCGCAGTCCGACCGCGCCGCTATGACCGGCGCGGCAGCGCCCGAGCGTACACGCCCTTGTACTTGCTCACCTCGCTCCGCTCGCGATCCAGCTCCGGCACGTGCTCGGGCTCGTAGCCCAACCCGCGAAAGAACTGCTCACTGTTGCTCACCGCGAACAAGGTCGACAGCTCACGACGCTGCGCCAGATCTTCCGCGGTGCGCACCAGCGCCGCGCCGATCCCCTGCCCTTGCGCGCCCGGATCCACTGCCAGCGACCGGATCTCCGCCAGGCTCGGCGCGTATTCCTCGAGGTGCACGCAGCCCACCACCACATCGTCGTCCGTGGCCACCAGAAAATCCGCGACGTGCTCGCGAATGAAATCGAGTGTGCGCGGCAGCAGCGTTCCGTCCGGCACATATAGGTCGATCAACGCCTTGATCGACGACGCGTCGGCGGTACGCGCAGGACGTACGTTCATGCTACGTTCTCCTTCGATGCAGGTCATGCTCGATGATGGGGCCGGTGCGCCGTGTCGCGTAGATCTTGCGCGCACCGCGCCCGCGCTATCAGCTATCTGGCTGCTGCGTCGATCCCGTTCGTCCCCGTCTGCCCGATCATCCATGTCTTCGCGCTTCCATACTGTACTGCTCCGCGTATCGCTCATGCTCGCATGCGTCCCGTCGCTCGCGAGTGCCCAACAAATCGACTCGTCGCTCTTCGCCGGCCTGCACTGGCGCATGATCGGCCCGTATCGCGGCGGACGTACGGTCGCGTCGACCGGCGTCCGCGGACAACCGAATCTCTTCTACGTCGCCGCCACCGACGGTGGCGTGTGGAAGAGCACGGACTACGGCCGCGTATGGATGCCGATCTTCGATCAGGAACCCATCGGCTCCATCGGCGCGCTCGCCGTAGCACCGTCCGATCCGAACATCATCTATGTCGGGAGCGGCGAAGGCCTGCAGCGCCCCGACCTCTCGATCGGCGACGGTCTGTACAAGTCCACAGACGCCGGCCATACCTGGACCCACTTGCCCGGGCTCCGCGACGGACAGCAAACCGCTGCCATCGCCGTCGATCCGCACGATCCCAGCCGCCTCTTCGTCGCCATCCTCGGGCACCCGTACGGGCCTAACGCAGAGCGTGGCGTGTACCGCTCGACCGACGGCGGCGCCACGTTCGGGAAAGTGCTCTTTCACGACGAGAACACCGGCGCCGTGGCACTCGCGTTCGACCCGACCAACGCGCAGGTGATCTACGCGGTGCTCTGGGCCGCGCGCCAGGGTCCATGGGAGTACGACAACGCCTACGCCGGACCCGGCAGCGGATTGTACAAGTCGATCGACGGCGGCGCCACCTGGAAGCAGCTCACCGGCGGACTTCCCACACCTGCGCAGGGACTCGGCCGCATTGGCATCGCCGTGGCGCCGAGCGACGGCCATCGGCTGTACGCGATGGTGCAGGCGCCGCCGAAGTTGGGCGGCGTGTATCGCTCCGACGACGCCGGCGAATCGTGGACGCGCGTGAACGGCGAAGAACGCGTCTACGGCCGCGGCGACGACTTCGCCGAAGTGCAGGTGGACCCGACTAACGCAGACGAGATCTACGTCGCCAACACGTCGACCTACCGGTCGACTGACGGCGGTCACACCTTCACCGCCATCAAGGGCGCACCCGGCGGCGACGACTATCACCGCATCTGGATCAACCCCGACAATCCGAAGATCATCCTGATCGGCAGCGACCAGGGCGCAACGATCACCGTGAACGGCGGCGAGACGTGGAGCTCGTGGTACAATCAGCCAACCGGGCAGATGTTCCACGTTGCCGCCGACAATCGATTCCCGTATCGGGTATACGGCGGGCAGCAGGAGAGCGGATCAGCCGGCGTCTCGAGTCGCGGGAACGACGGCGAGATCACGTTCCGCAATTGGCATCCCGTTGGCGTGGAGGAGTACGGATACGCCGTCCCCGATCCGCTGCACCCGGGCATCATCTACGGCGGCAAAGTGACGCGGTACGACGAGACCACGGGACAAGTGCAGGATGTGGGACCCGTGGTACTGCGCAGCGGCGCGTACCGCTTCGATCGCACGGCACCGATCATCTTCTCGCCCGCCGATCCGCACGTGTTGTATTTCGCGGCGCAGGTGCTGTTCAAGACGACTAACGGTGGGCGTAGCTGGACCACGATCAGTCCCGACCTCACTCGCGCCGATCCGGGCGTGCCGTCGAGCCTCGGCGTTTACGCCCAACAAGCGGCGCAGCACCCGCACCGCGGCGTGATCTATTCGATCGCACCATCGGCGCGCGATGCGAACCTCATCTGGGTGGGTACGGACGATGGTGTGATCCAGCTGACGCGCGATGGCGGCGCGCACTGGCGCAACGTCACGCCATCCGGCATGGAGGCGTGGAGCAAGGTCACGCAGATCGACGCGTCGCACTTCGACAGCGCGACGGCGTACGCGTCGGCGTCGCGCCTCCGTGTGGACGACTTGCATCCGTACATCTACCGCACGCACGATGGCGGCAAGACGTGGCAGTCGATCACCACCGGCATCCCTGAAGACGAGCCGGTGAACGTCGTGCGCGAAGATCCCGTGCGCCGCGGACTGTTGTACGCCGGCACGGAGCACACGGTCTACGTGTCGTTCGACGATGGCGCGCACTGGCAGTCGCTGCGGCTCGGCCTGCCGGTCACGTCGATCCGCGATCTCATCGTGCACGACAACGATCTCGTGATCGCGACGCACGGCCGCTCGTTCTGGGTGCTCGACGACATCGCGCCGCTGAGACAATTGGACGCACACGTGGCGTCGTCGCCCGCGTTCTTGTTCAGGCCCGCGCCCGCCTACCGGGTGCGCCGCGATGCGAATACCGACACGCCGCTTCCGCCGGACGAGCCCTCCGGGCGGAATCCGCCCGACGGCGCGATCATCGACTACTGGATCGGCGCCGGCTCGCCGCCTAACGCACTGTCGCTCGAGATTCTCGACGGGCGCGGCGCGCTGGTGCGCCGGTTCTCGAGCGCCGACGTCGCGCCGCCACCGGACACGGAGCTCAACGTCCCCACGTATTGGGTGAAGCCGTTCCAGCCGTTGTCGGCCGAGTCGGGCATGCACCGATTCGTGTGGGATCTGCACTACCCGCCGCCGGACGCGCTCGAGCACGAGTATCCCATCTCGGCGATCCTGCACGACACGCCGCGTACTCCGTTAGGCCCGAGCGTCCTTCCCGGCCGGTTCACTGTGCGCCTCACCGTCGGCGGCCGCACGTTCGCGGAGCCCCTCGAGGTGCGCATGGATCCGCGCGTGCAGACGCCGGAGGCCGGCCTCGCACGCCAGCTCGCGCTCGCGCAGCGCATCACGAGCGCCATGCACCGCGACTATACGGCGCTCACCCAGGTGCGCGCGCTGCGCTCGCAATTGGCCGCACGGCGTAGGAGCGCCGGCGATTCGACGACAGCGATCTCGAAGATCATGGGCGGCATGGAAGACAGCCTCGCCGCGCTGGCGGGCGAGCGCCGCGGCGGGAGTGCGTCGCCTAACGAAGACAACCTCGTGCGCCTGAACGGCGACCTGCTCGCACTGCTCAATGTCATCGAGGGCGCCGACGCCGATCCGACCACACAAGCCGCCGCCGCGGTGCCCGCGATCGAGCGCCGTCTGGATGCCGCGATCGCACGCTGGCAATCGCTCAAGACCAAGGAGGTGCACGCCCTCGACGTGCAGCTCGAGCACCGCTCGATACGGGTACTCAAGCTACCGGCGGATACGACCCATCACTGAGCGTCGCGCGCTGCGCGCTTGGCCTGTCGCACGCGCAGCTCCGGGTTGAGGCGGAAGAGCGTCGTGGTGTGTCCGATCACCTGCACCACGTCGGCGTGCGCCGCGCGCGCGAGCTCCGCGGCCGCGTCCCGCGCCGCGACGTTCGCATTGCGCCCGATGTGGACCTTCACGAGCTCGCGCGACCGGAATGCATCCTCGAGCGACTGCACCACGGCCGGCGTGATGCCGCCCACGCCGACCGTCACCGTCGCGTCGAGATGATTGGCTTCGGCGCGCAGCGCCGCGCGCTCGCGGGACGAGAGCGCCACTGCCCGTCAGTCGCCGGCGGCGGCCGCCGCTTCCTCCGCCACGACGGGGACGTCGTCCGTTAGGCCGCGCTCGCGCGCCAGCTGCGCGATCCCCTCGTCGATCGTCCGCGAGTGGTGCATCGAGCAGAACTTGGGTCCGCACATCGCGCAGAACTCGGCGCTCTTGAAGTACTCCGCCGGCAGCGTTTCGTCGTGGTACTCGCGCGCGCGCTCCGGGTCGAGCGACAACCGGAACTGCTCGTTCCAGTCGAACGCGTACCGGGCCCGCGACAACGCGTCGTCGCGGTCGCGCGCGCCGGGCCGGCCGCGCGCGATGTCCGCCGCGTGCGCCGCGATCTTGTACGCGATCACGCCCTGGCGCACATCTTCCGCGTTCGGCAGGCCCAGGTGCTCCTTCGGCGTCACGTAGCATAGCATGTCCGCCCCGTGCCACCCGATCATCGCCGCGCCGATCGCGCTCGTGATGTGGTCGTATCCTGGCGCGATGTCCGTCACCAGCGGGCCTAACGTATAGAACGGCGCCTCGAGGCAGATCTCTTTCTGCTTCCGCACGTTCATCTCGATCTCCTGCATCGGGATGTGCCCCGGCCCTTCCACCATCACCTGGACGTCGCGCGCCCACGCCCGCTTGGTGAGCTCGCCCAACGTCTCGAGCTCGGCGAACTGCGCGCGGTCGCTCGCGTCGTGCACCGACCCCGGCCGCAGGGAATCGCCTAACGAGATGGTGACGTCGTACGTGCGCAGAATCTCGAGCAGGTCGTCGTACCGCTCGTACAGCGGATTCTGCCGCCGGTGGTGCATCATCCACACCGCGTGCAGCGAACCGCCGCGGCTCACGATCCCCGTCACACGTCCGTACACGAGCGGCAGGTGCTCGAGCAGAATGCCGGCATGGATGGTCATGTAGTCCACGCCCTGCCGCGCCTGATGCTCGATCACGTCCAACAGATCGTTCGCCGTGAGCTCCTCGAGCTCCTTGCCCATCAGCACCGCTTGATAGATCGGCACCGTCCCGATCGGCACGGTCGACGCGCCGATGATCGCCTCGCGCACTGCGTCGATGTCTCTGCCCGTCGACAAATCCATGACGGTGTCCGCGCCATAGCGCACGGCGAGATGCAGCTTCTCGAGTTCTTCCTCGATCGACGATGTGACCGCCGAGTTCCCGATGTTCGCGTTGATCTTCACGCTCGCGACTTTCCCGATGCACATCGGCTCGAGCTTCCCCGCGAGATGCCGCACGTTCGCCGGAATGATCAGCCGGCCGCGCGCGACTTCGCTGCGCACCTCCTCCACATCGAGCCCCTCACGCCGCGCCACCACGCGCATCGCGTCGGTGGTCTCGCCATTCCGCGCCGCGGCCATTTGCGTGCTGTACGAACTCATGTCGGTCTCCATACGTCGATTCTTTGAACTTAGAAGTCTTCCCACGCAAATCCACTCATTACATACGTCAACCTTTTCTTCCCGAGATCCAGCCGCAGCAGCACCGTTCCACCCGTGAGCTCGCCGCGTCCGATCGCCGACACGTCATCCACCTTGTCTCCATCCACGTCGAGCGCCCGGATCGCATCGTGCACCTTGAACCGGATGTCCGCGACATGCAGCGGCACCACGCGTCCCGTCGTGTCGATCAACACCGCGAACTCGCGCGTGTACCGGTTCACATCCGCCGCGGAATTTGCGAACAGCAACACGTGCGCCGAGCCGAAGCAGCCGTATATCTGAGACGACGTCAGCCTGCGACCCTTGAGCACGTCGGGCGGCATACGCGCCGTGTCGCCCTGCAAGATGAGCATCAGCGAGTCACGGACAGCCGCCGCGCGCGCCAGCATCGTCGAATCCGCGGGACCGCGGTGCGCACAGCTGTCCACCGCCGGCGCCGCGGCGCTGTCGCTGTCCGCGCGCACGGCCAGCGCCACCAGCGTGAGCTTCTCGCGCGCCAGACTGTCTACGTTAGGCGGAACCCGGAGCTTGGCCACGATGCGGCCGTGCCACTGGTCGAAGCCGGTCACGGTCGCATCACTCGAACCCCACGGACCGTGCAGCACGAAATGATCGCCCACCTTCACCGGCGACATCTGCTGCACCGCCGCGTGATAGGCCGCAAGCCGCGCTTTCCCTTTCAGCTTGCCGTCGACGCGGCCGATGTCCAACAGCAGATGCTTCGCGCGCGACGCCGCGAGGAACGTGGTTTGAAACGTCGCGAGGAAGGTCATCTGGTTCGCGATCGAATCGGCGAGCGGCGGCAGTTGTCCGATCTGCTCGATGCCGGCGCCGCGCACGCGCGTTGTGTCCTCCACGTGCACCGTCGCGCTCGCGTTCTGTCCCGCTGTGTCGGCGCCCGAGTCCGTCGAAAGCGTGTCGGCAACACTCGTACTCTCTACCACCACCGGTTCGGGTCGAGCGCGTGCCGCGGGCTTTTTGTCTCCGCCGCCGCACGCAACGAGCGACAACGCCGAGCCCGATAAGAGGAGGCCGGCGTAGCGGTGAGCTGCGCGGATTGAAAAACGGGGTTGAATCAAGACCCACCACAGATCGCAAACAGAGGGAGGAAACAGGGCGTTCTGTCACGCACTGTCATGGAAAATGCGAGCCGACGCCGCGAACCTCAACGCCACTGCCCCGCTATCGCCTACCTCCGCTCCGCCAATGTTGCCACGCCGTCCGATCGCGCGTTAATACGATGCGGACTGCCCGCACTGGCGCGGCGCCTGGACCAGGCTCTGGGACTGGCAATGCCGGACGGCCGGTTGGTCGCGGACACCGCTGTCCCGCCGGATGGGTCCGCCGTGACGTGGCCGGTGTGCATTCGCGTGATACTCCGCCATCCTTCGTGGGTATATCAGGACGCACGAGCATCACATCACAAATGCTGAACAGCAGACTGACGACTGGAGAATCCGCCGATGCCGTTTCTTGAGCTCGAAGGTGTGCCCGACCTCGAGGACAACCCGCGCGAATTGAATGGAGACCTCGTGGTGGGCAGCGGCTCGCAGGCCACGTGGCGACTCACCGGCCGCGATCTCGCGGCGCGGCACTTTCGCGTGCAGACCCAATCGGACGGTGCGCGCATCGTCCCGGCCTCAGCGCAGAACATAGTCGTCCTGAACGATTCGCAGGCGCCCACGGAAGGCGCCACGCTCAACTCGGGCGACGTGATCGCCGCCGGCTCCGCACGCTTCGTCTTCCTCGAAGAGAAGGACTCGCCCCGCCCTGAGCCGCTCGGCGACCCGCCGGCATCGTACTTGATCGACTCAAACGCGCGCCGCGGGTACGCGCTCCGGAAACGCGTCTTGCAGATCGGACGGGAGATCGGCTGCGGCATCGTGCTCAAGGATCCGACCGTATCCCGCTTCCACTGCGACGTGAAGTCGGAAGGCGGGCAGTTCGTGATCTACTCGATGGGCTCCACCGGTACGCGCGTGAACGAAGCGCCGGTTGGCACGCCACGAATGCTGGTCGAAGGCGACCGAATCGCGATCGGCGAGACCACGTTCACATTCACGCGGCGCCAGCTGCCGCCCGGCATCAGCCTGGTCCAGTTCGAGGATCACGCCGACGACTCGTTCAGCCGTCGCAATACAGTGCTGCTGGATCGCGTGGTGACCAGCGAGTCTCGAAAGTACACGCACGGCGTCAAACGCCCGCGGAACCCGCTCATTCCGTGGGTGATCGGCCTGGGCGCCATCGTGGCCTTGCTGGTGTTCTTCGTAGCGTTCAAGCGCTAGACAGCACTGGCTAAGTCGCACGACATCAAGCAGTTATAATTCAGACCAAAACTGCCACATTATCTTGACAATCCCGATAGATTCACTTAGGATTGCAAGACCGAGTGTGGAGTGATGTCGTGTTGCACCACGATCTACAACTCGCTGCCGGCGGCCCAAAGGGTACGCGGGCAGCGATTCTCATCGAGCTCAAGCGTGCTCCCGCCGTGGCTGGCCGCCTCACCGCGGCCGACCTCGCGGAACGGCTCGGCGTGTCGCTCAACGCGGTGCGACACCACCTCAGGGAGCTCGAGTCCGAACAACTAGTCGAATACGATCGGGAGCGCCGTGGTGTCGGTGCGCCTGCCTTCGCGTATCGGCTAACTGAGCGCGGCGAAGCGCTGTTCCCGCGCCGTTACGAGGGCACCCTGCTACAATTGCTCGAGCAGGTTGAGCGCCGCGACGGACGCGAGGCCGCAGTCTCGATGCTCGAGTCCCAGTTCGACACGATCGCCGAGCGCCTCGAGCCTGCGCTTGCGGGCGCGTCGCCGCAGAATCGTCTCGAGCTTGTCACGCGCACCATGGCCAACGAAGGCTTCATGACCGAGTGGCGCGAGACGCCCGACACGACCGACGTGGTGTCGCACAACTGCGCCCTCCTCGCTGTGGCCGAGCGCTTTCCGGAGCTGTGCGAAGCCGAGCGTCGCTTTTTGACGCGAGCACTCGATGCATCCGTAGACCGCGTGTCGCACATCCTGAATGGTTGCGGCGCCTGCGAATACAGTGTGCGGTTCCGGCATGCCGGGGCCGTCACGAACAAGGAGACGTGATGAGCAGCTCGATCGAGAACCTGGTCAATCGCGAATACAAGTTCGGTTTCGTCACCGACATCGACGCGGACACCATTCCGGCGGGACTCGGCGAGGACACCGTCCGCGCGATTTCCGCGAAGAAGCAGGAGCCCGAGTGGCTGCTCGAGTGGCGGCTCAGGGCGTATCGGCGTTGGACCACCATGCGCGAGCCGCATTGGGGCAACGTTCGCTACGAGCCCATCAGCTATCAGGACCAGGTCTACTACTCGGCGCCCAAGACGCGCAAGCCGTTAGGCAGCCTGGACGAGGTCGACCCCAAGCTCCGCGAGGCGTACGACAAGCTCGGCATTCCGCTCAAGGAGCAGCAGATCCTGGCCGGCGTCGCCGTGGACGCGGTGTTCGACAGCGTGTCGGTGGGCACCACGTACCGGGAGCAGTTGGCCAAGTTAGGCATCATCTTCTGCTCGTTGGGCGAAGCGGTGCGCGAGCATCCGGACCTGGTGCGCAAGTATCTCGGCTCCGTCGTGCCGTACAGCGACAACTTCTACGCGTCGCTCAATTCGGCGGTGTTCTCGGACGGCTCGTTCGTGTACGTGCCGCCCGGCGTCCGGTGCCCCATGGAGCTGTCCACGTACTTCCGCATCAATGCGGCCAACACCGGGCAGTTCGAGCGCACGCTCATCATCGCCGACCAGGGCGCGTACGTGAGCTATCTCGAGGGCTGCACGGCTCCCAAGCGCGCCACGAACCAGCTGCACGCGGCCGTCGTCGAGTTGATCGCGCACGAGAGCGCCACCGTGAAGTACTCGACGGTGCAGAACTGGTACGCTGGCGATGAAGAGGGACGCGGCGGCATCTTCAACTTTGTCACCAAGCGCGGCAAGTGCGCCGGTGCCAACTC